>PPYF01068219.1_pt1 | contig 12080 bp, 10 predicted proteins | sample 1559871 | NCBI WGS metagenome assembly PPYF01 (sample SAMN08240021, study PRJNA423297) | Human gut metagenome, whole genome shotgun sequencing project. | reverse complement strand
GAACACAGAAGTTAAGCTTACTTGTGCCGAAGATAGTTAGCTGGAAACGGCTTGTGAAAATAGGTAGTCGCCGACTTAACAAAGAGCTCTGAGATGAAAGTCTCAGGGCTTTTTTGTTGCGTTTTTGGGCAAAAAATAGTATTATAAAAGCAGAACTTTATACTTTCTACAGATTTCCCTGTTACACTGAATGCACAAGGAAAGGAGAGTCTGTATGGACAAATTAACGAAAAAAGGGCTGGACGGTACCCAGCTCAAAACCATTGCACTGGCGCTGATGGTGCTGGACCACATTCATTATTTCTTCGAGTTCACCGGCTGCATCCCGACGGTGTTCAGTATGCTGGGGCGGCTCAGTGCGCCGCTGTTTCTGTTCTGCACGGTGGAGGGCTTTGCCCACACCCATGACCGCAAGCGGTATTTTATCCGCATCTGGGCTATCGGCACAGCTATGGCGGCGCTGGAATTCTTTATGATCTACGCCAAGGCCTTCCGGCGCGGGGATGACTTTTACCCGCTGAATGCTATTTTTCAGGATCTGATGCTGCTGTGCATCGTCTGGCAGGGCATCGACTGGCTGCGGGAGAAAAAATACGCAAAGGGCATTGGCGCTATTGCCGCCGTTCTGTGCTGGCCGTATGTGGTGGTAGTATTTCTGCTGCTTTTCCCCGGGGTACAGGAGATGCCCATCGCTTCGTCAGTCGTGGCCTTTGTCATCACCAGCCCGCTGCCCATGTGGACAGGCATCACGGACGGCAGCTGGAGTTTTCTGCTGGGCGGTGTGCTGCTGTATGCATTGCGCGGACGGCGCAAAGTGCAGCTGACAGTATGGGCACTGGTGATTTTCCTGTGTGACTTTGCGCTGACCTTTGGGATGGCTTGCCGACAGGATGGTTTTGTGTGGACGCAGATGTTCACCGACTACTACGAGTGGTTCGAGGTGGCGGCGGTGCTGCTGATGCTGCTGTACAACGGGCAGCGGGGCAAGGGCCACAAGCAGTTGTTCTACTGGTTCTACCCCGCCCATGTGTACCTGCTGTATGGGGCATCGTGCCTTGTTTATAACATGTTGAGGTGATTTTGTGGCAAACATTCTGGCAGTGGATGACAATCTGGAACTCTGCAAGCTGATCCGCACCACTTTGGAGCGGGACGGCCACCGGGTAGAAACGCGGCAGGCGGGCAGAGATCTGACCGAAGCGCTTTGCCGCTGGGCAGACTGCATCCTGCTGGATGTGATGATGCCCGGGGAGGATGGCTTTGCGGTCTGTCGGCGCATCCGCAGCCTGACTGAAGCCCCCATCCTGTTTCTGAGCGCCCGCACTGATGAGGCCGCTGTGCTGGAGGGGCTGGGCATCGGGGCAGACGACTTTTTGTCCAAGCCCTTCCGGGTGGCAGAGCTGCGGGCGCGGGTGGCGGCACATCTGCGGCGGCAGAGCCGCACCCCGGCGCACCGGATGGTGCGCAGCGGCGTAGCCTTTGACCTGACCGCCCGGAGCGCGGTGGTGGAGGGGAAGGCGCTGCCCTTGACCCGCTCGGAGTATGCCATCTGCGAGTATCTGGCGCTGCACGCCGGACAGACCTTTACCAAGGAGCAAATTTACGAAGCGGTTTTTGGCATTGATGGCACAGCGGACGACACCGCCGTGACACAGCACATCAAAAATATCCGGGCAAAGCTGCGGGCGGCGGGCGTGCCGGAGCCGGAAAAGCTGCTCAATACCGTATGGGGCGTGGGATACCGATGGAAAAGCGAAGACTGACCTCTCTGCGCAGCGTGCTGCTGCAATATCTGGTGCGCACGGCGCTGGCCTGCCTGCTGGTCGCGGTGGGGTGGCTGCTGGTGCTGATGCTGTGGGTCCAGAACGGCGGGCTGTTCCTGCCCGCGAATCAGGCGGCACAGGCCTGTCAGAAAGCCGCACAGGACGTTTTGCCGGGTATGACTGCTGCCACCTTTGACGAGACGCAGCTGGACTCCTTGTGCCGGTACGCCCTGTTTGCCGCGCCGGACAGCAGCGAGGTGCTGGCCACCAACATGGATGCCGGGCACTTGCAGCGGGCAATGGAGAACCGGCAGGGGAAAACCCGCTGGCATTTTGGCTACACGCAGTATTATATGACGTCAAAATTGCAGGACGGAACGGTCTGTCTGCTGCAATTTGACTATGCCGTGCCCTATGCCGACCCTGCGCTGCGGGGCGTGCTGCCGGATATGCAGACGGTGCACAGCATTCTGGGCATTCTGCTGTTGGTAGGCGCGGTGGTGTGGAGCACCCACAGGACCGGGCGTTTCCTGACCCGGGAGACCGAAAAGCTGACCGCCGCCGCGCAGGCGGTGGCACGGAAGGAGCTGGACAGCGCGGTATTTTCCGGCGCGAAGGTGCGGGAGTACGAGAGCACTTTGCAGGCATTGCAGACCATGGGCGACGCCCTGACCGGCAGCCTGCAGAAGCAGTGGGCCATGGAGCAGCGGCAGCGGGAGCAGATCATTCAGCTGTCCCACAAGCTGAAAACGCCGCTGACCATCATCGAGGGCAACGCGGAACTGCTGGCAGAGGATGACGGCCTGACTGCAGAGCAGAAAGCGCAGGTAGAGTCTATTCTGCAGGGTGCAGAGCAGACCCGCACCTATCTTGGCAAGATCCGCGCCGAGGTGCAGACCCCGCTGCGCTATAAACGGAACGTGGAATAAAAATAAAAGGGCTGCTGCACGTTTTGTGCAGCAGCCCTTTGTTCGTTTTACTGTTTTGCCAGCTGTTTGTCCAGCCATGCGGCGATGTCCCCGAAAACCTCCAGCTTGTTGGTCTCCACCAGCAGCTCGTGGCGGGCACCGGGGTAGAAGATGCTTTCAATGTTCTGCACACCGGCGTCCTTCAGGCTCTGGATGGCGCGGCGCACGCCCTTGCCCTGCTCGCCCACAGGGTCGGCATCGCCGGAGAGGAAGAGCAGCGGCAGCTCCTTGGGCATCCGTGCCAGAAAAGCCGGGTCGTGCAGGCGCAGGATGCCGCTGAACATACTGTAATAGGCGTTCAGCGTAAAGGTAAAGGTGCAGCGCTCCTCGGCCAGATACTTGTCCACCTCGGCCTGGTCGCGGTTGAGCCAGTCGTGGGTGGTGCGGCCCTCCAGCCCCTTGTTGTAGCCCATAAAGGAAAGGTTGGCCACAAGGCTGCTGCGGTAGTGCCAGCCGTGGAAGGCGGCCAGCACCCGGCAAAGGGTCTTGGCAACCTTGACCAGCGCCTTGGGCTGGAAACCTGTGCCCATGATGATGGCACCGTTCAGCTCCCGGCCATACTCGCACAAATACTGCCGGGCGTAGAAGGAGCCCATGCTGTGTCCCAGCAAAAAGTAGGGCAGGTTTGGGTACAGCTCCTTGGTAAGCACGGTCACGGCGTGCAGGTCGGCCAGTACGGCGCGGTTGCCGTCCGGCTCGGCAAAGTAGCCGTAGTCCTCCTTGGTGCGGATGGATGCACCGTGCCCCAGATGGTCGTGGCCGGTGACCAGAATACCCCGGTCGGCCAGATATTCCGCCAAGGGGCGGTAGCGGTCGATATACTCCACCATGCCGTGGGACAGCTGCAGCACCGCCCGCACCTGCCCCTCCGGGACGCAGCGAAAGCCGTGCAGGGTGCGCCCCGGCACGGTGGAGGGAAGGGTAAAGTCGATGAACCGGCTCATGGAAAGAGCCCCCTTTCTGCGTTACAGTGCGCTGAGCTTGCGGCGGCAGGCGGTGCAGATGCAGTAGCCGCCGAACTGGATGGCCTGCTCGTCCACCTCGCCGCAGAAATCGCAGCTGCCGGCGGGGCGGTGCTTTTTCAGGACGATGGCGTCCCCATCCACAAAGATCTCCAATTTGGTGTCGGTGTCGAGGTGCATACTAGTGCGCAGCTCCTTCGGCAGAACGATCCGTCCCAGCGAGTCAATGCCGCGAACGATGCCAGTGCTTTTCATAATGTGTCATTCTCCTTCACTATTCCTTATTCCTTTTTAGCAACCACTGACACAATAGGAAAATTGTGCCAGCGCTGATAAGCTTAGTATACAAAAAATAACACTGTTCGTCAATGATTGCGTGCGGATTCGACAAAAAACGACCTTTTGCACATAAAGGTGGGGGAGATTCTCTCCGTGAAAAAAGGGGTTCTGAAAAGCCTGCAGGCTTTTCAGAACCCCTAAATTACAAATAATTCTTTCTCGCCGTCTCAGCTCAGCTCCACAGGGGCTTCGGGCTGGTTCTCCACGCGGGCGCTGGTGCGTCCCTCGGGACGAATCTCTCCGGCGGCGACCAGCGAGATCTTGGTCAGGGTGGGGCCTACCAGCTCGTACACCAGCACCGAGAACAGCACCACATTGCGCACCATGTGGCCGTCCGACAACTCGGCGGCAGTGGCCGCCATGCCCAGTGCCACGCCGGCCTGCGGCAGCAGGGTGATGCCCAGATATTTCTGAATAGCCGGGCTGCAGCTGGTGGCACGGCAGCTCAGGTAGGAGCCGCTGATTTTACCGGCAGAGCGTGCCACGATGTACACCACGCCGATGAGCAGCACCATGGGGTTGGTGAGGATGGTCAGGTCCAGCTCTGCACCGGACAATACGAAGAACAGGATATTGATGGGGGACACCCAGCGGTCCAGACGGTCCATCAGCTCGTCCGAGGTGGGGCAGACGTTGCAGAACACGGTGCCGGTCATCATGCACACCAGCAGCAGAGAGAAGCCGCAGCGGGTGCCATTGATCTCGAACTCGGTCATGGACAGACCCACCGTCAGCAGCACAAAGGCCACCGACAGGCTCATGCGCTTGGAGCGGGAGTGGAAGTAGACCTCCAGCAGGTTCAGCAGGTAACCGGCGGCAGCGCCCAGCGCCAGCGAGAGCGCGATCTCCAGCAGAGGCTCCAGCACTACGCTCATGGGGTCGATGCGTCCCTGCTCCAGCGCGTTTGCCACGCCGTAGGAGGCTGAGAACAGCACCAGACCCACGGCATCGTCAATGGCGACCACCATCAGCAGAAGTTTGGTCAAAGGGCCGTCGGCCTTGTACTGCTTGACCACCATCAGGGTAGCGGCAGGGGCGGTAGCGGCGGCGATGGAGCCCAGCGTGATGGCAGAGGCCAGCGAGATGACGTCCGGGCGGGCAAAATGCAGGGCAACAAGGGCGATATCCACCAGCGCGGTGGTGATCACCGCCTGCGCAATGCCCACGGTCACGGCGCGGCGTCCCATGTGCTTCAGGGCGCTGAGCCGGAACTCGTTGCCGATGACGAAGGCGATAAAGCCCAGCGCCACCTGTGTGAGGATGCCGTAGCCCTCCACGGCGGCAAGGCTGCCAAAGCCAAAGCCGAAACGGCTCAGCCCCAGCCGACCCAGAAAGAAGGGGCCCAGCAGCAGGCCGGTAAGCAGGTAAGCGGTGACGGCAGGCAGACGCACGGCCTTGGCAGCGCGTGACATAAGCAGGCCGGCGATCAGGGCAAGGGACAGACAGATCAACATTTGTTCCATAATGTGGTTTGTATTGGGTGCGCAGCCAAAGGCCGCAGCACTCGGTTCCTCCTTGTCAAAAAAGTATCGAACTCCTGTGTGAAATCCAGTGCGGGGGTCAAAATGGGAAAACGTATCCAGTATACCGGAACAACGGAGGAAAAGCAATCATCCTGCGCGTTTCATACATCTTTTGAGACGAAAAGACAGAAACAGGACGAGAAAGGACGGAATACAAGCAGTTCGGCTGCCGTTTCCCTTTACGACCCCAGCCGTGAAAAAGGGATAGCGGAACACCCGCAGGCGTTCCGCTATCCCGAAATATAAAATATGCTCTTAGTGCCTCGGCGCTGCCGTCCAGCAGCAGGAAGATGTCGCTGACCGCCATCATGACGGACAGGTAGTGCACCATGTAGGCGCGCAGACGCTTCTGACCTTTGAGTGCGTCCAGATCCTGACAGTCGATCATGTGTCTGGTGACCCGCAGCTGCTGGTCCACACGGCCGACCATCACGCTCTCGTTCACGCTCTGGTCTGCGCGGCCGATGAAGTAGCGGTACAGATCCAGATCCATATAGTACATGCTCTTGACATAGGGCAGGGGCTGGTACACAAAGATGTTGTCCACATAGAAGGTGTGCTTGGGCAGCACCATGCCGCACTCACGCAGCACCTCGGTGCGGTACATGACCGAGTGCATCAGCAGGTTCTGATCCGGGCGGAAGCGCCGGACGTGCACCCAGTCGAACAGGCGGTTCTGCGGGAACACGTTGGTGTAGCGCACGGTATGGCTGGTGCCGTCCTCAACGTGCTCGTACACATAGTTGCAGATCATCAGATCCGGCGCGGTGCCGCGGGCTACCAGCGTGGTCAGGCGCTCCAGCACCTTTTTCAGGGCGTCGGTGTCCAGCCAGTCGTCGCTGTCCACTACCTTGTAGTACAGGCCGGTGGCGTTGCGGATGCCCTGATTGACGCCTTCGCCGTGGCCGCCGTTCTCCTGATGGATGGCCTTGACGATGGTGGGGTACTTTGCGGCGTACTCGTCGCAGATGGCGGGGGTGTCATCCTTGACGGAACCATCGTCCACCAGAATGATCTCGGCCTGCTCGCCTGCGGTCAGCAGCGTTTCGATGCAGTGACGCATATAGGCTGCGGAATTGTAGCAGGGCACGGCAAAGGTGATAAGTTTCTGCTGCATATTATAAATGCTCCTTTTTACGTTGCATGGTCCATGCCGGGCAGTCTGCGGGGTGGCATGGAGATATGTGTTCTCATTATAGCATTTTCGCGCCTGAAAAGCTATCCTTCCCGGGCAGAAAGAGCGCTTATCGCACACTTTTGCGCAAAGTGACGCTTTTTTCTGCCAAAAGTATCAGTTTTGTGGTATACTGATAAGGTTTTGAGCGTTCTGCGCGTCAGTGCACCTATATATATAACGGAGGAAACCATGGAAAACCCGCACAGTATCCTGAAAAAAGTTTTCGGCTACGACAGCTTCCGCCCCGGGCAGGAGCAGATCGTCAGCCGCCTGCTGGCCGGACAGGATGTGCTGGCGGTCATGCCCACCGGCGCGGGCAAATCCATCTGCTATCAGGTGCCGGCGCTGCTTTTGCCGGGCATCACCATCGTGGTGTCCCCGCTGGTCAGCCTGATGAAGGATCAGGTGGGGGCGCTGGTGCAGGCGGGCGTGGCGGCGGCTTTTCTGAACAACAGCCTGACCGACAACCAGAAGGCGCTGATGCTGCATCGCGCCCGGGAGGGCTGGTATAAGATCATCTATGTAGCACCGGAGCGGCTGGAGATGCCGGGCTTCCAGCGGTTCGCGCAGGAGCGGCAGATCAGCATGGTCACGGTGGACGAGGCGCACTGCATCAGCCAGTGGGGACAGGATTTCCGCCCCAGCTATCTGCGCATCAAGGCGTTTGTGGACAGCCTGCCCAGCCGACCGGTCATGGGCGCGTTCACCGCCACCGCCACCGCCCATGTGCGGGAGGATATCCGCACCCATCTGGCGCTGCAAGCGCCCTACGAGGTGACTACCAGCTTCGACCGCCCCAACCTGTACTTTGAGACCCGGCGGGCACTGCCCAGCCAGAAGCCAAAAGAGCTGCTGGAACTGGTGCTCAAAGAGGGCGATCATGCGGGCATCGTGTATTGCAGCACCACCCGGCAGGTGGACGAGACGGTGCAGCTGCTGCAGAGCCGCAGCATCCGGGCGGCAGCCTACCACGCCAAGCTGGATGCGGACACCCGGCGGCAGAATCAGGACGATTTCCTCTATGACCGTGTGCAGGTGATGGTGGCCACCAATGCCTTTGGCATGGGCATCGACAAGCCCAACGTGCGGTTCGTCATCCATTATAATATGCCTAAGGACTTGGAAAGCTATTATCAGGAGGCCGGACGCGCCGGGCGCGACGGTCAGCCCGCCCGGTGTACCCTGCTGTATTCCGGCACGGATGTGCGCACCATCCGCTTTTTCATCGACAAGGAGCGGGAGGCGGACAATGGTCTGCCCGCGGATGTAAAGGCCGAAGCCGCCCGCAAGGCAGAGGAGCGGCTCAAGTACATGACCTTCTACTCCACCACCCAGCACTGTCTGCGCGGCTTTCTGCTGCAATACTTCGGAGAAGCCGCGCCCAAAAAGTGCGGCAACTGCTCCTGCTGCCTTGCCGCCGAGCAGGAAGCCCAGCTGCAGGTGGAGTACGCCCGCCGCCGTGCCGCCCAGAGCGCCGACCGGCTGGAAAAGCCCCGCCGCGCAAAGCCCGCCGCAGCGGGCAGCCTGAGCGAGGCGGACGAAAAGCTGCTCAACGCCCTGTATGCGGTGCGCAAGCGCCTTGCGGGCAAGCAGAACCTGCCCGCCTTTATGGTGTTTAACGATGCCACCCTGCGGGAGATGGCAGAGAAAAAGCCTATGAGCATCGACGAGCTGCTGAACATCAGCGGCGTGGGCGAAAAGAAGGCCGCCCGCTACGGCAACGCTTTTCTGCGCGTCATCGAGGACGCCGTGGGCAGCCGGGAGTGAGAAAAGAAAGAAGCCGCTGCACAGTCTGTGCAGCGGCTTCTTTTAGTGCGGGACGATTTCGAATGGCCTCCGCGTTGCTTTGGCCATATTCAGCGGAAGAATTATTTTTAATAGAGCGTTTGTCGCGGCCTGCGGGCCGCGACAAACGCATTTTCACGAGAAGGAGTTCAGCACCGCTTACCGTTCCATGGTATGGGTGGCGAATACCTTTTCGTCCTCCCACCACACGGGCTGCCCGGCGGCAAGGGACTTGGGTACGTCCAGCAGGCGCTGGTTGCGGCTGCCGCGGAAGCGCAGGGAGATGTCGTGCTCGGCCTGCACGAATCTGCCGTCCACCAGCACATCCAGCAGTGCCAGCAGCTCGTCGGTCACCTCACACCGCGCGGGGCTGGGCTCTGCGCCGGTAAGCTGCTCCCACGTGTAGCCGGAGTAGCACCACACCGTCTTGGCGGGGTACAGAGCCTTGAAGTTGCGCACAAAGGGCAGCAGCTCCCGCTGGTTCTCTGGTTCAAAGGGTTCGCCGCCCAGCAGGGAGAGCCCGGCGATATAGTCCGGCTGACAGGAGGCGAATACCTCGTTGCGCACGGTTTTATCAAAGGGCTGACCGTAGTCAAAATCCCATGCCACGGCGTTGAAGCAGCCCGGGCAGTGGTGGCGGCAGCCGGACACAAAAACGCTGGTGCGCACCCCGGGGCCGTTGGCGATATCGTAATATTTGATGTTTGCGTAGTTCATGCTCATGTTCCTGTCGTTTGCTGAAAAGATATTTGGAGCGGCCGAAAGGCCGCTCCAAATATCAAATCAAAAATAAAATTTAGCTGTTGTTACAGATGCAGCACGCGATCCTTGATCTCCTGCGTGCGGCCCTGGTTCCAGAACTGGGTGCCGATATAACCGCAGGTGCGGCGGGCGACGTTCAGCTTGTTCTGGTCGCGGTTGCCGCACTTGGGGCACTCCCACACCAGCTTGCCGTCGTCCTCCACGATCTTGATCTCGCCATCGTAGCCGCACACCTGACAGTAGTCGGACTTGGTGTTCAACTCGGCGTACATGATGTTGTCGTAGATGAACTGCAGCACGCTTATGACGGCTTCCAGATTGTCCTGCATGTTGGGCACTTCCACATAGCTGATGGCACCGCCCGGGGACAGGCGCTGGAAGTCGGCCTCGAATTTCAGCTTGGTAAAGGCGTCGATGGGCTCGGAGACATGGACGTGGTAGCTGTTGGTGATATAGTTCTTGTCCGTGATGCCTTTCACGATGCCAAAGCGCTTTTGCAGGCACTTGGCAAACTTGTAGGTGGTGGATTCCAGCGGGGTGCCGTAGAGGGAGTAGTCCATGTTCTCGGCCTTCTTCCACGCGTTGCACTTGTCGTTCATGTGCTGCATCACGCTCAGGGCAAAGGGCTTGGCACCGGCATCGGTGTGGCTCTTGCCGGTCATATACTTCACACACTCGTACAGGCCGGCATAGCCCAGACTGATGGTGGAGTAGCCGCCGAAGAGCAGCTTGTCGATCTTTTCGCCCTTCTTCAGGCGTGCCAGCGCGCCGTACTGCCACAGGATGGGAGCAGCGTCGCTGGGGGTGCCCAGCAGCCGCTTATGGCGTGCCTGCAAAGCCCGGTGGCACAGATCCAGACGCTCGTCAAAGATCTTCCAGAACTTTTCAAAGTTGCCGCCGGAGCTCAGGGCAACGTCCACCAGATTGATGGTGACCACGCCCTGATTGAAGCGGCCATAGTACTTGGGCTTGCCGGTCTCGGGGTCCACATAGGGGGTCAGGAAGCTGCGGCAGCCCATGCAGGTGTAGCAGTGGCCCTCGCCGTTCTTGTCCACCTTGAGTTCCAGCATCTTCTTTTCCGAGATATAGTCCGGCACCATGCGCTTAGCGGTGCACTTGGCGGCCAGCTCGGTCAGGTAGTAGTAGGGAGTGCCTGGGCGGATGTTGTCCTCTTCCAGCACATAGATCAGCTTGGGGAAGGCGGGGGTGATCCATACACCGGCCTCGTTCTTCACGCCCTGATAGCGCTGGCGGATGGTCTCCTCGATAATGATGGCAAGGTCGGCCTTTTCCTGCGGGTTGCGGGCCTCGCCCAGATACATGAACACGGTAATAAAGGGTGCCTGACCGTTGGTGGTCATCAGGGTGACCACCTGATACTGGATGGTCTGCACGCCGCGGTTGATCTCGTTGCGCAGACGGCGCTCCACGATCTCCTTCTTGCGCTCGGCAGAGACGTCCAGACCTTCCATCTCCAGCTCTACCTCAGCGGCGATCTTCTTGCGGGAGACGTCCACAAAGGGAGCCAGATGGGTCAGGCTGATGCTCTGGCCGCCGTACTGGTTGGAGGCCACCTGTGCAATGATCTGGGTGGCAATGTTGCAGGCAGTGGAGAAGCTGTGCGGCTTCTCGATATAGGTGCCGGAGATGACGGTGCCGTTCTGCAGCATATCCTCCAGATTCACCAGATCGCAGTTGTGCATGTGCTGGGCAAAGTAGTCGGAATCGTGGAAGTGGATCAGACCCTCCTGATGTGCCTTTACGATCTCCGGGTCCAGCAGCAGACGGGCGGTCAGATCCTTGGAGATCTCGCCGGCCATATAGTCGCGCTGTACACTGTTGACGGTGGGGTTCTTGTTGGCGTTCTCCTGCTTGACCTCTTCGTTCTGGCACTCGATCAGGCTCAGAATACGCTCGTCGGTGGTGTTGGTCTGACGCTTCAGGCTCTGGACGTAGCGGTAGGTGATATAGTGCCGTGCCACATCGTGCGCCTGAATGTCCATCAGCTGGTTCTCCACCAGATCCTGCACCTCTTCCACGCTGACTGCGCGGTTAAGCTGCTGGCACTGGTCGGTAACGGCTGCGGCGATCTGGGTGATCTGCTCCCGGCTCAGGCGAGCCTGACCGCCCACGGAATCGCTGGCTTTGGTAACGGCGGTGATGATCTTGGTAATATCAAAAGGAACTTCTGCACCGTTTCGTTTGATGATCTTCATCGGTTCTCCTCCTTCTATATAGGCGCATTGTGAACGGGTACCTCTTACCATAAGAGATACCCGTCTGCGCACAACGATATCCAACAAACTGAATGTAGCTCTATTTTATCATTATCTAGTGGCAAGTCAAGCAAAATACCACTATATTTTGCGTTTTGTAGCAATCGCCAAAAATCGTGGATATTTTTCGGGACAAAATTTTGCACGGAAACTCTTGACAGAGCGACTTGCTTTCCGGCGAGTAATATCAGCCGCCGTCTATACCCGGTTGGGATTTGCTCTGCCTATATAATGTAATAATATAAGGCAGCGCCGGATGAGGTGCAGCACCCATTAGCCTTGCTGCGCCCTCTCAGTCACCTGCGGTGACAGCTCTCCCAAAGGGAGAGCCAAGAGCACTGCCGGAAACTTTCTCATTGCGCCTAATACTTTAGTACTGAACTTTACGGCTTGGCTCCCCCTTTGGGGGAGCTGGCGCGGGAGCGCCTGAGAGGGCGTTTACCACTACCGCAAAGAAATTGGAAAAAAGATGTCAAAAAGTGTTGACAAGAGCACCGGTGTGTGGTATTATACTTGAGCGCCAAG
>PPYF01305929.1_pt1 | contig 12081 bp, 11 predicted proteins | sample 1559871 | NCBI WGS metagenome assembly PPYF01 (sample SAMN08240021, study PRJNA423297) | Human gut metagenome, whole genome shotgun sequencing project. | reverse complement strand
CATATATTACCACGCCGCCTTCCCTTTGTCAAGCCCAAATTCGACATTTTCTGAAAAAATTTGGAAGCCTCCGGAGAGGCTTCCAAATTCACTTGTTTTCTTATTCCGCGTCGTCGATCAGGCCGTAGCCCCCATCGTTTCTGCGGTACACCACGGCAAAGCTCCCGCCGTTGTCCTCGTCACGGAATGCGAAGAAATTGTGCTCCAGCAGGTTCATCTGCATGACCGCTTCTTCGCGGGTCATGGGCTTGAAGTAGAAGCTCTTGACTTTCTTCAGGCTGAGATCGTCTTCCTCCGTCTCCGGAACGAAGCTGGTCTCCTCCTGCACCGTGCGGGTGAAGGCATCCTGACGCAGACGGCGGGCGAGCCGGGTCTTGTTCTTGCGGATCTGGCCCTCGATGGTGGCGACGGCGGCGTCGATAGACGCGAACATATCCGAAGTGCTTTCACTTGCCCGGAACCAGGTTCCCGCACCGTGAACGGTGAGTTCCACGTTGTTCTGGTTCTTCTCTACAGAAAAGACGATGAGTGCTTCCGCATCCTCCTCAAAAAAGCGCGCCAGCTTCATGACCTTTTTCTCGGCATAAGCGTGGACATTCCCGGGAAGCTTTACTTTTTTCTCACTGTACTGGAATTTCATATGCGGCAGCTCCTTTCGTTTCACCGATCTTTCGGTGTAAGGTTACTATACCACATTTTCCCCATTCCGACAAGGGTTAATCGTCCGCTTCGTCCTCATCGTCCAGTAACTCCGCCATGGTCAGATTGTAGACCGCTTCCGCTTTCTTTTCAAAGAGCTTCCCCAGGCGCACCGCCTGACGCTGGTTCGGCGCCAGCAGCTCCAGGGTCATGAGATTGCCCATCTCGTCGTCCAGCGCCATGACCACGGAATAGTCCCCGTTATCCCGGGGGATGATCTGGGTCTTGACGAAGCTGGAACGGCGAATCTGACGGTTGAACCGGTTGACGGCGTTGTCCGCACGGCATTTGACCGTGTAGGCGATGGAATCCTCCGTCAGAGAGCCGTCCGCCTTGCCCTTGTCCGTGATCTCGTAGCAATCGTTCTCCACCTGCTTCAGGTGGCCGGACTTCACCATTTCAGGAATCGCGGTGCAGACGTCGAAATAGCTCAGGCAGTCGTCCTGATAGCAAAGCTCGTAGATCTGCTGCATATTCACGGGATAGTTGACCCTTGCCATCACGAACAGGATCAGCACCTTCACGTCCATCATATCATGTATAAATCCAAGTCTCTGCATACGCTTCACCCCTTTTTCTTTCATTATACAGAAAAGTTCCGAAAAATCAAGCACCAGCAGAGAACGCCCTGCATATTCTGGCAGGAAGGAGTGATGCCGATGGATGGCAAACGGCTTTACTGCGCCGGCGGCACGGCGGCCGCCCGCTATGCCGGAGAATATCTGAGACATTTCTACGTGGATCTGGCCGAGCGCCCCGGCTCTGACGTGGGCGCGGTACTGCTGGACGTTCCCAGCTTCGCGCCGGATGGGACGCTTCGCATGGGGGGAAGTGTGGAAAATCTGCTGGCGCAGCTTCCGCCGGACGTGACGGTCTGCGGCGGAAATCTTGACCACCCGGCGCTGGACAATTACCGGTGTATCGATTTTCTGAAGGACGCCCAGTATCAGGCAGAAAACGCCTACATAACCGCCGAGTGCGCCGTGGAGATTGCCCTGTCCTACCTGCCCATGACCCTGCGGCAGTGTCCCGTGCTGGTGATCGGCTGGGGACGCATCGGGAAATGTCTGGGGCAGATTCTCCACGCCCTGGGGGCTGACCTGACCGTCGCGGCGCGGAAGGACGCCGACCGCGCCATGTGCCGGGGGCTGGGCTACGCCGCTGTGGATACCGCCCGGATGGCGGAGACTTTGGGCAAGTACCGCCTGATTCTCAACACCGCGCCGGAAAGGCTGCTGACCAAGGAACAGCTCGCCCAGTGCCACCCCGACTGCGTGAAAATCGACCTCGCGTCCAGAACCGGCATGGAGGGCGATTCCGTCATCGTGGCACGGGGCTTGCCGGGCGTCCACATGCCGGAAAGCTCCGGCCGTCTGATCGCGGAAACCTACGTTCGCTTGTGCAGGGAGGAATGATTATGGAAATCGGATTTGCCGTGTGCGGCTCGTTCTGTACTTATTCTATTGTGTTCCCCGTTATGGAGCAGCTCAGCCGGGAGCATCACGTGACCCCCATTTTCTCCGACGCCGCCTACAGCGTTGACAGCCGCTTTGGGACGGCGCGGGAGCATATCGTCATGGCGGAAACCATCTGCGGCACGCCGCCGCTGCACACCCTTGCCCAGGTGGAGCCGGTGGGGCCAAAGAAGCTGTTCGACATTCTCATCATCGCCCCCTGCACCGGAAATACCCTGGCAAAGCTCGCCCATTCCATCGCCGACACCCCGGTGACCATGGCGGCGAAAAGCCATCTGCGCAACGGCCGCCCGGTGCTCGTCGCCGTGTCCAGCAACGACGCGCTGGCGGGCGCGGCGGAGAATATCGGCAGGCTCCTTGCCCGGAAGCACTACTATTTTGTCCCCTTCGGTCAGGACGACGCCGTGAAGAAACCCACCAGCATGGTCGCGGACTTTGCGATGATTCCCCAGGCCATGACGGAAGCGCTGGCGGGGCGGCAGATTCAGCCGATTCTTTTATAAATCTTTCTTGCATTTTGCGGGAATATCTGGTAGAATAAGAATTGTCAGAATGGTACGCAAACCAGCATCACATCGGAAGCCTTGTTCCACACCCCGGCGGCGGCTAATCCTGCCGGGAACGTCACAGTCAGGAGGAAACCATATGGGTAAATTGATCGTTCGAATTGCGTCTCTGCTGCTGATCGCGGCATTCCTGCCCACGGCGGTTCTGGCCGCGGAATGGAATCTGGAAAACGGCAGCATTGAGATCACCGCCACCGCAAATGCCGAGGGCGGCACGACCCAGACCGTCTCTCAGGGAGGAAATTCCGCAGAGGACAGCAATCCCACCATCACCAGCAACGGCAATCAAACCGGCTACACCATCACCATCAAGGCGGGTGGCGGTACCACCGCCAATGTGACCATCAAGGACACCAATATCAGCACCGGTAATGCCGCGATCAAAACCGAGGGCAAGGGCAACGTCAATCTGAACGTGGAAGGCATCAACACTGTTTCCAGCGGCGATAAGCACGCCGGCGTGGAAAAGGCCAATGACGGCAACCTGACCATCGGCTCCGAGAGCGGAGAAGGAGAGCTGACCGCCAATGGCGGGCATGGCGGTGCTGGCATCGGCGGCGGCTATGAAGGGAGCGGCAGCGATATCACCATCACTGGCGGGGAGATTACCGCCAACGGCGGAGGTGAGGCCGCAGGCATCGGCGGTGGCGTTTTAGGGAGCGGCAGTGATATCACCATCACCGGCGGAGAAGTCACCGCCAATGGCGGGTGGTGCGGCGCAGGCATCGGCGGCGGACCTAGAGGCAACGGCAGTGATATCACCATCTCCGGCGGGAAGGTTATTGCCAATGGCGGGTTGTGCGGCGCAGGCATCGGCGGTGGCTATAAAGGGAGCGGCAGCGATGTTACCATCTCCAAGGATTCCCGGGTGGAGGCTACAGGCGGAGATCCGTGCCTATTAGGAGGTTACGGTGCGGCCATCGGCGGCGGTGGATATAACACCGACACAGGTAATCAGGTTGACGGCAGTGAGATAGAACCGGACACCTCCGGGCTGTACACCACCGGCAAGGTGGAGCGGAAATCCGGCGACGGAACTGTCCTGGACACCATCGTCGGCACGGTATCCGCTTCCTCTGAAGAACCAGACAAGCGGGAGCCGCTCTACCGGGTGCTCAACCTGGATGGCAGCACGCTGAAGCACCAGGCGGAAACCGCGGACGGCGTTCTGACCCTGACGGCCAGTGCCGACGGCGCTGTTCTCACCGGCACCCTCCGGGCGCTGGGCTATCTGCAAAACCTGGGCATTGAGAAAATCACCTTCACCGACGGCACCCACAATGCCGAGCTGGTGCTGGCCGAGCTGATTGCCAAGGGTCAGCCGGAGGATGTCTATGTCCTTACCCTGGGTGCGGAGAATACCCTGACCCTGAACGGCGAAGCCATTGATTTCTGATTATAATACACAATGCGCCCCCGGTTCTGTCGAACCGGGGGCTTACATATATTATAGACTTTCAACTTCGTCCAGCCACAGTCTTGCGCCGGCGTCGCTGGGCATCCGCCAGTCCCCTCTGGGGCTGAGGGTCACGGAGCCGACCTTCACGCCGTCGGGCAGGCAGCTGCGCTTGAACTGCTGGGTGAAGAACCGGCGATAGAAGGTTTTCAGCCATTTTTTGATGACTTCCGGCTCAAAATCTCCCGCGAACGCCCGACAGGCCAGGGTGTAGATTTTCGTGGGGCGGAAGCCGAAGCGGAGGACATAGTACAGGAAAAAGTCATGCAGCGCGTAGGGGCCGACCAGATCCTCGGTGTGCTGGGCGATCTTCCCCTCGGCGTCCGGGGGCAGCAGCTCCGGGCTGATGGGGGTGTCCAGAATGTCCTGAAGCACCCCCCGGGAGGGGGCGAAGGCGGGCATTTCCGAAATCGCGTCGATCATCCAGCGGATGAGCGTCTTGGGGATGGAGGCGTTCACGCCGTACATGCTCATGTGGTCGCCGTTGTAGGTACACCAGCCGAGAGCCAGCTCGCTCAAATCCCCGGTACCCACCACAATGCCGCCGACGACACTGGCATAGTCCATGAGAATCTGCGTCCGTTCTCTGGCCTGAGAATTTTCGTAGGTGCCGTTGTGGATATTGGGGTCGTGGCCGATGTCGGAAAAGTGGCGATTCACCGCATCCTTGATATTGATTTCCTTGCAGGAAATTCCCAGCGTGCGCATCAGCTCCCAGGAGTTGTTGTACGTCCGGTCGGAGGTGCCGAAGCAGGGCATGGTCACGCCGCAGACATCCGACGCGGGCCGCCCCAGCTGACGCATGGCCTCCACGGACACCAGCAGCGCCAGGGTGGAGTCCAGTCCCCCGGAAATGCCGACGACCGCTTTCGCGCTGCCCAGAATGGCCAGCCGCTGTTTCAGCCCCGCCACCTGCATGTGGAAAATTTCCGTGCACCGCTGGACGCGGTTCTGCTTCCCCGCGGGGACGAAAGGCAGCTTCGCCAACGGGTAGCGCGTGCCGTCGCTGCGAAGTTCCGGGGCGCGGGTGTCAACAAGCACGGCGGGATGTCCCGGATTCTGCTGGGCGGCATCCTTGAAGCCCTTGTTTTTCATCCGGTCGGCGCGGATTCTGCCTAGGTCGCAGTCGCAGACCAGCATATAGTCCGACGCAATGGGTTCTTCCGTTTCGGCAAGGAGCCTTCCGTCCTCCCCAATCAGGCTCTGCCCGGAGAAGATCAAATCCTGGGTGGATTCCGTGGAACCGGCGGAACAGTAGGCGTAGACGCAGTTCAGCGCGGCGGACTGGTGCTGCACCAGCCCCCGGCGGTAGGCGCGCTTGCCGATGGTTTCGTTGGAGGCGGAGAGGTTCAGAATCACCTCCGCGCCGTTCAGCGCCAGAAACGTAGACGGCGGCAGGGGCGTCCACATATCCTCGCAGATCTCCACGCCCAGCAGCGTTCCGCCAACGCGGAAAACGGCTCTCGGGAGAACGGGGACAGGCTCGCCCAGAAGCTCCGCCAAATCCTCCGTCACCTCCGCCCCGGAGGAAAACCAGCGTTTTTCGTAAAACTCATTATAATTGGGAATGTAGGTCTTCGGCACCAGGGCGTGAATCTTTCCCCGGGAAATGACGGCGGCGCAGTTGTACATCCGCATTCCCGTCCGGACGGGCAGTCCCACCACCGCCGTTACATTGGGGTAATTCTTCGTGTAACCGGCAATTTTCCGGATACCCTGCTGAACTCCCGTCCAGAGGGCGTCCTGAAAGAACAAATCCTGACAGGAATACCCGGTAAGCGCCAGCTCCGGGAACAGGACGATATCCGCCCGCTCCCCGTCGGCTTTTTCGATATAGGCGCAGATATCCTCCGCGTTCTTCGCCGTATCCCCCACCCTGACCGCCGGTACGGCGCAGGCAATTCTGATAAAATCCAGCATAGGAATTCCTCCCGATCTTTTTCTGAGGGTATCATACCATATTCTTCCCGATTTGCCAAGAGAATATAAAAAACTCGCGGGGAAAGGCCATTTGCCCTCCCCCGCTGTCTTATATTAGATTCCTGCCAGCTCACGCAGCTTGTCCGCCAGATCTGTCTGCTCCCACGGGCGGCTCTCAATGCCGAAGTGGCCGTGGGCGGCGGTGTCTGCGTAGATGGGACGGCGAAGGTCGAGCTTGCGGATGATCCCGGCGGGGGTCATGTCGCAGGTCTGCCGGAGAAGCTCCGTCATTTTCTCGTCGGAGATCTTGCCGGTGCCGTAGCTGTCCACCCGAAGGGACACCGGCTGGGCAACGCCGATGGCGTAGGCCAGCTGCACCTGCACCTTGGTTGCAAGACCCGCGGCAACCAGATTTTTGGCCATGTATCTCGCCATATACGCCGCGCTGCGGTCAACCTTGGTGGGGTCCTTGCCGGAGAACGCGCCGCCGCCGTGGGAGAAATAGCCGCCGTAGGTGTCCACGATGATCTTCCGCCCGGTCAGGCCGGTATCGCCGTTGGGGCCGCCGATGACAAAATTGCCGGTGGGGTTGATGTGGATATGGGCAACGTTCTCAATGTGGAAGCCGTAACGCTCCAGAACCGGGGCGATCACGTTCTCCCGGACATACTTTCTCAGCGCTTCGATGGCAAAATCCGCGCTGTGCATGATGGAGACGACCACGGTGTCGATTCCCACCACGTTGCCCTGCTCGTCGAATTCCACCGTGACCTGGGTCTTTCCGTCGGGGCGAAGCAAGTCCGTCTCGTGGACGCACTGGGTCAGGCGGCTGCACAGGGCGCGGCTGAGGGCTGCGGGCAGGGGCATCAGTTCCGGGGTCTGGGTGCAGGCGCCGCCGAACATCATGCCCTGATCGCCCGCGCCGCCGACCTCGTCGTTGGTTCCCAGAGCAATGTCGGCGGACTGGGTATGAATGCGGCACTGAATTTCCACCGTGTCGGCGTCGAAGCCGTCGCCGGGGTAGACATAGCCGATCTTCCGGATGGCCTCCCGGGCAACGGCAGCGTAGTCAACGGTAGCTTTCGTGGTGATCTCGCCGCAGATGATGCAGAAATTTGTGGTGACCATGGTCTCGCAGGCCACGCGGGAATGGGGGTCCTGCACAAGGCAGGCGTCCAGAATGGCGTCGGAGATGGAGTCCGCTACTTTGTCAGGGTGTCCGTTGGTGACACATTCAGAGGTAAAAAGTCTTTTTTCCATTTTGTTTTTCCTTTCTTTCTATAACGAAACCTGAAAAAGAAAAACCGCACACCGAAGATTCGATGTGCGCTTCTATCGAATCCTCATCTTTCGTTTGCCGCCGGATTTGGCACCTTGTATAAACAGGTTGCCGGGTTTCATCGGGCCGTTCCCTCCACCACTCTTGATAAGGCTTGTATGCAGTTCAACACTGTATTCTACACGATTTTCTAAAAAAGTCAAGCTTTTTGTTTACAAATCCGATATAGACATTTGAATGAATTGCTGATAGAATGGGGATACGTTTTTTAGGAGTTGAGTACCGTGAAAAATTTACGCAAGAAATTTGAGCTTTTCTGCTTCAGGAACCGGGACAAGGGCATCCCCAATCTGATGCTTTACATTGTCATCGGCACCGCCGTGGTCTACCTGTTCAGCCAGATGTCCGGCAGCATGCTTCTGTACAGTGCGCTCTGCTTCAATCGGGAGGCCATTCTTCAGGGTCAGGTGTGGCGGCTGATCACTTACCCGCTGACCTACAGCGCCGGGAACATTCTGCTCACCGCCATCACCCTGCTGTGCTACTACTCCCTGGGCAGAGCCATGGAAAATGTGTGGGGCACCCTGCGGTTCAACCTGTTCTACCTCACCGGCGTGGTGATGATGGACATTTACTGCATGATCTTCGGCGGTCAGGCCAGCGTCACCTACCTGAACCTGAGTCTGTTCCTCAGCTATGCCACGCTGTACCCCGACGCGAATTTCCTGCTTTTCTTCATCATCCCCGTGAAAGCGTGGATTTTCGCGCTGGTCGATCTGGCGATGGTGCTGCTCAGTCTGTTTACCGACCCCTTCCCCTACAATCTGTTCCCCGTAATCGCCCTTGCCAACTATTTTCTCTTTTTCGGCAAGGACGTGCTGAACGTGATTCCCATGTCCTGGCGCGCCAATGCCAGCCGCTTGTTCCGCAGGAAGCCCAAGCAGCCCAAGGCGAAGGTCATTCATTTCAACGCCGGTTCCTACGAAGCCTCCACTGCCACGCCGAAAGCCCCCTACACCCACCGCTGCACGATCTGCGGCCGCACCGATGTGACAAATCCGGAGCTGGAATTCCGCTACTGTTCCAAGTGCAAGGGCTACTACTGCTACTGTCAGGATCATATCAACAATCATACGCATATTCAGTGATCCCCGGTTTTGAAAAATGGCACGATTTGTGTAAATTCCTCTTGCAATATTCCGCCGCCCATGGTATAATGTCCGCAGCTACTGAACAAGGAGACTGTTATCATGGTCACCATGAATTCTTCTGTGCGCTTTTCCTTTTATTACTATTACTTTTTTACCCGAAAAAAGTAATAGCGATTTGTGCTGCAGAAAATTTTCAGGAGCTTAAAGGGTTATCTCAAGACGCCGCACGAATTGCCGTGCGGCGTTATTTTTTTACCAGGAGATGTTAAGCAATGATCGCAGTATTGAAAAACGGCACCACCCCCTCCCAGATCCAGCACCTTGTGGACTGGCTCAAAAATATGAATCTGGACGTTCACATTTCCGAAGGTTCGGAGGTCACCATTCTCGGTCTGGTCGGCGACACCAGCCGGGTGGACATCGACCTTCTGAAAAGCCTGGAAATGGTGGAGACCGTCAAGCGGGTCTCTGAGCCGTTCAAGCAGGCCAACCGGAAATTCCACCCCAAGGACACCATCATCGAGGCGGGAAACGCCCGCATCGGCGGCGGGTATTTTGCCATGATCGCAGGCCCGTGCAGCGTGGAATCCGAGGAGCAGATCATTGCCGTCGCTTCCGCCGTCAAGGAATCCGGCGCATCCATTCTCCGGGGCGGCGCGTTCAAGCCCCGCACCTCTCCCTACGCTTTTCAGGGCATGAAGGACGAGGGTATCCGGCTGCTTCTGGAGGCCAAAAAGGCCACGGGGCTGCCCATCGTCACGGAGATCATGAACATTTCCACCCTCGATCTGTTCGCCGACGTGGATATCATTCAGGTAGGTGCGCGGAATATGCAGAACTTTGACCTTCTGAAAGAGCTGGGCAAGACCGACAAGCCCATTCTGCTGAAACGGGGACTTGCCAACACCTTGCAGGAGCTGCTCATGAGCGCCGAATATATCATGAGCGAGGGCAACAGCAAGGTCATCCTCTGCGAGCGGGGCATCCGCACCTTTGAGACCGCCACCCGGAACACCCTCGACCTTTCCGCAGTCCCCGTGCTGCACAATCTGACCCACCTGCCCGTGGTGGTCGATCCCAGCCATGCCACCGGCAAGGCCGATCTGGTCGCCCCCATGGCCTACGCGGCCACCGCCGCCGGTGCCGACGGCATCATGGTGGAAGTCCATAACAATCCCGCCCACGCGCTGTGCGACGGCGCCCAGTCCATCACGCCGCCCCAGTTCGATGAGATCAGCCGGAAAGTCCGGCAGATTCGTGAGGTTCTTGTATGAAAGTCGGTATTTTGGGTCTTGGCCTGATTGGTGGCTCCCTTGCCAGAGCCTACGCTCTGGAGGGGCACACCGTCTACGCCATTCAGCGAAACGAAAGTATGCTTTCCTTTGCCATGCTTTCCGGCGCAGTCCACGGGCGGCTGGACGAAACCACCATTCCGGAGTGCGACCTGATCCTGCTTGCCATCTACCCCGGCGGCTGCGCCGACTGGCTGGAAAAGAACGCGCCCCTTGTATCCAAGGACGCGCTGGTCATCGACTGCTGCGGCATCAAGCGGGAGGTTTGCAGCCGGTGCTTCCCTCTCGCCGAACGGTACGGCTTCACCTTCGTGGGCGGGCATCCCATGGCAGGCTCCCAGTTTTCCGGCTTCAAATACAGCCGGGCAAACCTCTTTGCAGGCGCACCCATGGTGCTGGTTCCGCCGGTGTATGACGATATCCAGCTGTTAGACCGGGTAAAAACCGCATTGAAACCCTGTCATTTCGGCTTTTTCTCCGTCACAACGGCGGAAGAGCATGACAAAATGATCGCCTTTACCTCCCAGATGCCCCACATTCTCAGCAACGCATTCATCAAGTCCCCCACCGCTTTGAAGCACAAGGGATTTTCTGCCGGAAGCTACAAAGACCTGACCCGCGTCGCCTGGCTGAATCCTCAGATGTGGGCGGAGCTGTTCATGGAAAACAAGGACAATGTTCTTTTCGAGCTGGACAGCTATATTGAGAGCCTGTCCGCCTACCGGGACGCCATTGCCGCGGATGATATGTACACATTAGTCCGGCTGCTGGACGAGGGCAAAAAGCGCAAAGAGGAGGTGGACGGATGAATACCGTTACCGTCCGCGCCTCCAGACAGTATGATATTCTGATCGGTCAGGGTCTTCTGCCCACTTTGGGTGCGGAAGCGAAAAAGCTGGGGAAAGCGCAGAAAATCTGCGTCGTCAGCGAGAGCAGCGTGTATCCTCTTTACGGGGCAGTTGCCGAGGAAAGCCTGAAAAGCGCCGGTTTCTCCGTGGTTTCCTATGTATTCCCCGCCGGGGAAGAAAGCAAAAACGGGCAGGTCTTCCTCGATCTCCTGAACTTTCTCGCGGAAAACCGGCTGACCCGCTCCGACCTGATCGTCGCCCTAGGCGGCGGCGTGGTGGGTGATCTGGCAGGTTTCGCCGCTGCAAGCTACCTCCGGGGCATCCGCTTCATTCAGGTTCCCACGACCCTGCTTGCCGCCGTGGATTCCTCCGTGGGCGGCAAAACCGCCATTGACCTTGCCGCCGGGAAGAACCTCGCCGGGGCGTTCTGCCAGCCAAGTCTGGTGCTGTGCGACACGGATACCCTGAATTCCCTCCCCCTTGACATTTTCCGGGACGGCTGCGCCGAGGTCATCAAGTACGGCGTGCTGTACGACCCGAAGCTGTTCGCCCATCTGGAAGAAAAGGGGCTTTCCTTTGACCGGGAAACGGTCATCACCCGCTGTGTGGAATTAAAGCGGGACGTGGTCATGGAGGACGAATTCGACACCGGCGCGCGGATGAAGCTGAATCTGGGTCACACCGTCGGTCACGGCGTGGAGGCCAAAAGCCATTTTGCCATCTCCCACGGCAAGGCCGTCGCCATCGGTATGGCCATCGTCAGCCGGGCATCCGCCTGCGCCGATACGCCGCGAATCGTGGCGCTTCTGGAACAATTCGGTCTGCCCACCCGGACGGACTACTCCGCGGACGATCTTTTCAGCTACACCCTCTCGGATAAGAAGCGTTCCGGCGGCACGGTGAATCTCATCATCCCCCGCGCCATCGGCGACTGCGTCATTGTCCCGACCAAGGTCGAATCCCTGAAATCCTTTATTCAGGCAGGTCTTTGATATGGATATCACCATTTTTCCCGGGAAACTTTCGGGAACCGTCCGCGCCATCCCCTCGAAGTCTCAGGCACACCGTCTGCTGATCTGCGCCGCCTTTGCCGACGCGCCCACCACTCTTTTCTGCCCCGAAACCAACCGGGACATCGAAGCGACCATGGGCTGCCTGAACGCTCTGGGCGCGGACATCACCCGAACCGACTCCGGCTACCGGGTCATCCCGGCGAAGGAAATCCCACGGCAGACATCGCTTCGCTGCCACGACAGCGGCTCTACCCTGCGGTTTCTGCTGCCAGTGGCCGGGGCTTTGGGCATTGACGCAACGTTTCATTTGGAGGGCAGGCTCCCCAGCCGCCCTCTCTCCCCGCTGTGGGAGGAAATGGAACGTATGGGCTGCACCCTCACC
>PPYF01172294.1_pt1 | contig 12082 bp, 9 predicted proteins | sample 1559871 | NCBI WGS metagenome assembly PPYF01 (sample SAMN08240021, study PRJNA423297) | Human gut metagenome, whole genome shotgun sequencing project. | reverse complement strand
GTGCTGATTTACGTTACAACATGGATCTCACCCTGGAAGAAGCCGTACGTGGCGTGACCAAAGAGATCCGTATTCCGACGCTGGAAGAGTGCGACGTTTGCCACGGCAGCGGTGCGAAAGCAGGTACTCAGCCGCAGACCTGTCCAACCTGTCATGGCTCCGGTCAGGTGCAGATGCGTCAGGGTTTCTTCGCCGTGCAGCAAACCTGCCCGCACTGTCAGGGGCGCGGTACGCTGATTAAAGATCCGTGCAACAAATGCCACGGTCATGGTCGCGTAGAGAAAACCAAAACCCTGTCGGTTAAAATCCCGGCGGGTGTGGACACAGGCGATCGTATTCGTCTCTCCGGCGAAGGTGAAGCGGGCGAGCATGGCGCGCCAGCGGGCGATCTGTACGTTCAGGTGCAGGTGAAGCAGCACCCGATCTTCGAGCGTGAAGGCAACAACCTGTATTGCGAAGTGCCGATTAACTTTGCAATGGCGGCGCTGGGCGGCGAGATTGAAGTCCCGACGCTGGATGGCCGTGTGAAGTTGAAAGTGCCGCACGAAACGCAAACCGGCAAGCTGTTCCGTATGCGCGGAAGAGGCGTGAAATCCGTACGCGGCGGCGCACAGGGCGATCTGCTGTGCCGTGTTGTGGTTGAAACGCCGGTAGGTCTGAACGAGAAGCAGAAGCAGTTGCTGAAAGATCTGCAAGAAAGCTTCGGTGGCCCGACAGGCGAGAAAAACAGCCCGCGTTCGAAGAGTTTCTTCGACGGCGTGAAGAAGTTTTTCGATGATTTGACGCGTTAATCACCGCTGTTACATTGCATAAAAAGCCCGGGATTGCACAATCCCGGGCTTTTTTGTTATGTCTTTTTATTTTCTATCTCTTGGTTCGTTAATTTAAAATTTCAGTTACGGCTATTTTACTTTATCAACTCAGGAGTCCTGAAATGTCTATACCCAATCATTTGTCTAACAACAGGGTTGTCTTACTGGAATTAGAAATATTACTGACTATTGTTACTGTCGGTGGCTGGGGGGGAATTGTTAGCTATCTCTTGATAAGAGGTAAACGAAAGCATGCTGATTTTTACACAAGTATTAAGTCTTGTTTGACCCAGGTGGTCGTATCTTGTTTCACGAGTTTTTTACTGAGTGCCATTGCAATTGAAAAAGAGTTTAGCTTCAACATGGTGCTATTAGTGGCAGGATTAGGCGGTGTTTTTTCCGGTCCGGTATTGAAGTTTTTGAGTGGGAAGATAAAGAAACTCATTGAAAGTAGTTGATACAGTTATGACGAAGTAAATTATCGATAGCTCATCCGTGAGCCTTTAACTATTAAATATGAGAGATGTTTATTGGCTAAATAAGATAAGGTAAATATAAGATCGTTATTATGAGCAGCAAAATAGCTATAATGATGCAGGGGAGATTTCTATAGTAATTTAAAGCGTTATGCTTAGTGTCGGTGGGGAGGTGAAGCGTGTCGATCAGAATGCTATCATTAATTTTTACTCCCTCTCTTGGTAGCGTTGTGAAAAAATCCTGAATGCCTATTTTTCGTAAATCCCGACGCAGGAGGTAGAATAATTGTGTCAGATTTGCATCGCTAATATATTGCCCTCGTTTACCCCATACTGCATCCATTACCATTTCTCTTGTTACTAATTTTTGTTGTGCATTATCAATGAGAAAACTCAGGCAACGAGCTCGCAAGATTGTTACTCTGATCATTGTTTTATTATGCAGTGACTTTATCTCTCTCAATGACTCATCATAAATGAATTCGTTATTGATTTTATATTTTTTCATAAATGTACTCCATTTGTATATCCACGATTTTTTTGCACTGATATTGTGTAAAGCAGCGTTTTGCCACTTTGTTAGGGGGCGTTGGGGTAAATGCTAAATTCTTTCATAATTAAGTTGAAATCATTTTCTATTAAATTTAATAACTAAATCTATGATGTTTGGGTTATCCTATTAAGATAATGTAATTTTATTTTCCTTTAAGCGATGCTCTTTACATTTTCGCTTTTAATGTAACTTTAACTTATACAGTATAACTTAACTCCCCCTCTAATATATGATACGTTAATGAATCAGGATGTTATATCACTTCCCTTTGGATATTTATTTTGTAATGAAGATAATATGCATGGAATTTGCTTTTATTCAAGTAATGATATTTATCTGTATGTGAAGATAAATATAAAGTTATGTCGTATCGCAAAAATAAAAATACTAATTTATGATTCTATTGATTTTGATATTTGTTTTATTTTGCTGTGATACCATGGTGATTTTTATTGGCAGGCGGTGTTTTTTTGATGGAAAGGTGTTACATGCAGTAATACTTCTTTAAGCCTGTTGGCGTACTCACATTCAATATACTTTTAGATAATACAGGTCCTTATATATTGAAAATAATGATGGTATTCATTATTTCGATGATTGAAAGTAATCTATAAATCAGTGTGTTGAATGAATATTCATCATGACATTTTCATGGGGAATGGTTTTGTGGCATGATATGTGGATGTTCTTTTTAATTAGCCTGTATAAGAGAAACCAGCTGGTTTTTCCCTCTGAATGCTTTGCCAGTGACGACATATGAGTATTGATTGCCGTCCCTCTATTCCTGTAATGCGCAGACCAGGCAATACTGACTAGTCTCACGTATTTGAAATAATAAAAACATCTCCTTCTATGCTCCCCATATTTATAAATAATAGGTTTTCATCACGAAAACAACACATTTTGACACATTGCAGATAACATCCGTCTCAGCGCTGGATATGAGATTTGTATCACTATTCTGATGCCATGTTATCACTGATAATTAGCGCTGCACAAAAGTAATATATATTTATATAATTATAACCATGGAGAATATTTTCAATGCCTCGGATAAAAAGTACGCTATTAGCTTGTACTATATTTGTAGCATCGTCTGGCTTCAGTTTTCCCGCTCAAGCATCTTTGGAATATAAATATTCTTTTGGATCGATTAACGCTGGTTATGCTGACTGGAACAGTGGTTTTGTCAATGTAGATCGTGGTGAAGTCTGGAAAGTAACGGCAGATTTTGGAATCAGTTTTAAAGAAGCTGAATTCTATTCTTTCTATGAAAGTAATGTACTAAACCACTCTGTGGCGGGACGTAACCATACCGCTTCGGCAATGACTCATGTCCGCCTTTTTGATTCTGATTATACTTTTTTCGGTAAGATATATGGTCAATGGGATAACTCATGGGGTGATGACCTGGATATGTTTTATGGCCTTGGCTACCTCGGTTGGGAAGGTAAATGGGGCTTTTTTAAACCTTATATAGGGTTGCATAACCAATCCGGTGATTATATCTCAAAGAAATACGGGCAAACAAATGGCTGGAATGGTTATGTTGTTGGTTGGACTGCTGTATATAATTTTACGTTATTTGGCGAAAAATTCGTTCTGTCTGACTGGAATGAAATTGAGCTTGATAGAAATGATGCTTATGCAGAGCAACAATTCGGACACAACGGACTTAATGGCGGCTTAACTCTGGCATGGAAGTTTTATCCGAGGTGGAAGGCAACTATAACCTATCGTTATTTTGAGAATAAGCTTGGTTATGATGGATATGGCGACCAAATGATTTATATGTTGGGTTACGAGTTTTAATATTTATATTAAAAGAGGATTTAATATGAAAAAAACATTAGTGGCCAGTATGGTCGGTTTAGCTCTGTGTGCGGGAGGTATATCAACTATTGCCCAGGCAGCAGATACGAAACGTCCGAATCTCGTTATCATTATGGCCGATGACCTGGGATATGGCGACCTGGCGAATTATGGTCACTCTATTGTAAAAACCCCTAATATCGACCGCCTGGCGCAGGAGGGGGTGAAATTTACCGATTATTATGCGCCAGCTCCGTTGTGTTCACCTTCGCGAGCCGGATTATTAACAGGTCGTATGCCTTTCCGTACGGGGATTCGTTCCTGGATCCCTGAAGGCAAAAATGTCGCGCTAGGCCGTAATGAACTGACGATTGCCAATCTGCTCAAACAGCAGGGGTATGACACGGCAATGATGGGGAAATTACACCTGAATGCGGGGGGAGATAGAACCGATCAGCCGCAAGCGAAAGATATGGGGTTCGACTATAGCCTGGTGAATCCTGCCGGGTTTGTAACGGATTCCACGTTAGATAAAGCAAAAGAACGTCCTCGCTATGGGGTTGTACACCCGACAGGCTGGCTACGTAATGGACAGCATATCGATCGCGCGGACAAAATGAGCGGCGAGTTCGTCAGTTCTGAAGTTGTTAACTGGCTGGATAATAAGAAAGACGATAAACCGTTCTTCTTATATGTCGCTTTTACTGAGGTACACAGTCCACTGGCTTCTCCGAAAAAATATCTCGATATGTACTCGCAGTATATGAGCGACTATCAGAAACAACATCCAGATCTGTTCTACGGAGATTGGGCGGACAAGCCGTGGCGTGGCGCGGGTGAGTATTATGCCAACATCAGCTATATGGATGCCCAGGTGGGTAAAGTGCTGGATAAGATCAAAGCGATGGGCGAGGAAGATAATACTATTGTCATCTTTACCAGTGATAACGGTCCGGTGACGCGCGAGGCGCGGAAAGTGTATGAGCTGAATCTGGCAGGTGAAACGGATGGTTTACGCGGACGTAAAGATAACCTCTGGGAAGGGGGGATTCGTGTTCCTGCCATTATCAAATATGGGAAGCATCTTCCACAAGGCATAGTTACGGATACACCTGCAACGGGTCTTGACTGGATGCCTACTCTGGCGAAGATGATGGATTTCAAACTCCCGGCCGATCGTGCTTATGATGGACAGTCTCTGGTGCCTTTGCTGGAACAGAAAACGTTAAAACGTGAAAAACCGCTGATCTTCGGTGTTGATATGCCATTCCAGGACGATCCAACTGATGAATGGGCGATTCGCGATGGCGACTGGAAAATGATTATTGATCGCCAAAATAAACCCAAATACCTCTATAACCTGAAAGAAGATCGTTTCGAAACGCTGAATCAAATCGGAAAACAGCCTGAGATTGAAAAACAGCTGTATGGCAAGTTCCTGAAATATAAGCAGGACATCGATAATGATTCATTAATGAAAGCACGCGGTGACAAGCCAACGGCGGTCACTTGGGGCTGATAAGACAACAATAAGAAATACAAAGTATGCCACTTAGGGCTCTGCCCGCCTGACTCGGTGCCTCTGCACTGAGCCAGGTTCTTTTATTTATGGATACTAAAAATGCAAAGGAAAAGCTGCCAGGTAATGATTAAACCGACAGGATCGGTCTGTAACCTCGACTGTAAATATTGCTTCTATCTGGAAAAAGAACAACTCTATCCAGAGCGCAAAAGCAACTACAGGATGTCTGAAGAAACCCTTGAGCTATTTATCAAACAGCATATTGATGCACAAGATGTTGATGACGTCATTTTTGCATGGCAAGGAGGGGAACCGACGCTAATGGGACTGCCCTTTTATCGTCGGGCTGTCGAGCTTCAACGGCGTTACGCTGGGGGGAAAACGATCGTAAATACCTTTCAAACTAACGGAATGTTAATTGACGATGCGTGGGCGGATTTTTTCAGGCAGCATAATTTCCTGGTTGGCATTTCTGTAGATGGCGATGCGTTGCTGCACGATGAATGGCGTGTTTCCCGTTCAGGTAAACCGACACACGCCAGAGTGGAACAGGCAATAAACTGTCTGGCGCGCCACGGGGTTGAGTTCAATACGCTCACTGTCGTTAACCAGACTAATATGCATCATCCGCAACGAGTTTATGCTTATCTGAAATCAGTCGGAAGTCGTTATATGCAGTTTATTCCACTGGTTGAAAGAAAGATGGAGAGTGAAAACGCACTCGCGCATCCGCATGATCGTCAAACCATAATGACGCCCTGGTCAGTGGATGCGTTGCAATTTGGTCATTTCCTGAATACGATATTTGATATCTGGATTCGTGAAGATATTGGCGATATCGGCATCCAACTGTTTGAACAAACTCTGGCAGCCTGGTGCGGTCTTCCCCCGCAGGTATGCGTGTTCGCTCCTGTCTGCGGCAGTGCTTTCGCGATGGAAATGAATGGCGATGTTTATAACTGCGACCACTTTGTTTATCCACAATATAAGCTGGGAAATATTAACGATACCACTCTGCGGCAGATGAATATTGGCAGGCAAAATCGCCAGTTTGGTGATGATAAAAGCCGATTAATGGCCCAGGAATGCCATTCATGCCAATGGTTATTCGCCTGCTATGGTGGTTGCCCTAAACATCGTTTTTTACCTTCCGCATCCGGGCAACTGAATGAGAACTACTTGTGCGCTGGTTATAAGCTCTTTTTCTCACATACTGCACCTGTGATGAATGCAATGAAAATTCTTTATGAAAATAACCTGTCACCTGCGGAGATTCGGTCTGTATTTTCATGAGTGATACTCAAGGAGGAGTCAATGTTTACTAATGTTAATGTGGACGTCTGTAAGACGCCGGGGTGTAAAAACCTGGGTATTTTGAACAGCCCGGATTATCTCTATCAGGGAAAGGAAGTTCTTTGTCGTGAATGTGGCTTTCTGTTCCCCGTGATTTCGGAGAAAGCATTGAATCTTTTTCGCCACACGGTGAACCGGACATGGAAGGGACTGGTCAGGCAGTGCGCAGATTGCGGGAGTACATCATTAAAAAAATATGGCTTTTCATCGCAAGGTGAGCGTCGGATGTATTGTTGTCACTGCCATAAAACTTTCATCCTTTCAGAAAAACCTAAAACAGATCAGCGCCAGGAAAATCTTGCCAGCCTGATTCAGGAGGGAACATCGATCACTGAAATACGTGAGATGCTTAAATTAGACAGTACCGGGCTTAACCGGGAATTGTTTAAGCTCTCCCGGCAGGCGAATCTGGCTGAGCGCTACTGGGAATTCCCTGCCTTTGATATTACGCTTAGTACCCGGGCTTTTCGGGTTAAATTTAATGGTGGTAGCAGTTATTTGTATGTGTTAGTTACGGCAGAAGAACTGAGTGGGCGAGTTGTCGCGATTTCTTCAAATTACTCTGCGTTGCCAGTAGAAAAAGAGTACCAATACTTCTCAAATTATGAGGAACGCTTACCACCAGGAACACTGACGCATATGGTTCAACGCAAAGAAGTGATAACCATGCGTCGTGAAACGTTGTTTGATGTGGATTACGGTCCAGCGGTTTTATATAAAAATGATCCCGGAATGATCGTTAAACCCGTGTTGCCTGCCTATCGGCATTTCGAACTGGTTAAAATGCTAACGGATGACCGTTCCCTGAATGTACAGCACTACCTTGACCATGAGTGTTTTATTCTGGGGGGCTGTATGGTGGCGAATTTGCCGCATGTTCATCAGGGGCGTTGCCATATCTCATTTGTCAGAGAAAGGGGAAGTATGCCGCCACATAAGGATATCCCTCCTCGTCTGTTTTTGAGTGGGGGCATCCGCAATAATGTCTGGCGCACCTTCTCCACGCGCGATTATGCAATGGCGGTTTGTAATCTCACTGGAAATAAAAAAGTGGGTGTTCTGCGGCATGCTACATTAAATAGCGCGACAAAATTTATTCAGTACCTGCATACACATCCATTTTTACCGCATCTGAATCGTCTGTCTCCGGCAAATGTAACTGCGACGCTGGATTATCTGAAATATGAATATAATAAAAAACATAAAAAAATTTAGTGGCGGAACTTTTGTATGATTGATGTTTGTTGATGCTTTTTTATTATATGCGTAAAGCTTCTCCAGTGTATTAATTCTACTGTTCCGCTGTGGAACATTGAGATAAATACAATGGAGATTCATTATGAAACATGTAACTCGTCAGAATAGTAAACTTCCGTCTCCACGTCCTGCTATTAATCAGGGGATTGATAATAATAATGCGATGGTGCTCAATCATACTGCCATTTACCAAAACTGCCTTGGTCAGATTACTACCAATAACACGCCAGAAAATGCACTGATTATTCCAGACCCTTATGGCACAGCTCCTTTAAGCGCCTGGGCTGGTATCTGGAGTACAGACGTGCGAGACGTGACCTTGCAGATTCAGGATGTCGCGAAAAGCGCAATCCTTATCGAACAGACCGTTACGTTAAGTATTGGTGCGAATCTGGTGCCGATTCTCGGTCTTGTAGCGGATACCGATAACCAAATCACTTTTATGGATGATGGAGTAACAATCGCGGAATATGTTATTACGACCCAACCTTTGCCAGCGACGGACTCTGCTGATGTGTTATTGGGATTCCCAATTATTAGCGTGACTCAACCAGTAGCAGATTATGATAAAATGGCCCCAGGTTGCTATTTTATTACCCATTTTGATCGCTACAACTATGCACTTGACCAGAATGGGGTTGTTCGTTGGTACGTGACGCAAGATTTTCCTTCGTTTAATTTTGTGCGTACCGACAACGGTCATTTTCTCGCAACATCAGAGGCAAAAAATACCTATCTGAATATGTACGAGTTTGACATGATGGGACGACTGCATAGCTTTTATGTACTGGATAACCAGTTCCATCATTCAATCTGGCAGTGGGACACGAATACGATTGTCGCACCGTCAGAATATACTTTTGGCAGACCAGACTCGCTTAAAACCAATGAGGATGGCGTTTCGGTTGTCGATCTTACTACTGGTCTGGAAATTGCCTATTACGATATGGCGGTGATTCTGGATCCATCCCGTACGCCCCGGCCAACAGGCACCGCTCCTGGCGAAGACCCGACAGTTCTGGATTGGCTGCACATCAATCAAAGTTATGTCAATGAGACGAATAATGTGTTGATTGCATCAGGGCGTCATCAGAGTGCGGTCTTTGGTGTAGATCTTGAAACCGAAGCGCTGCAATTTATTATGTCCACACATGAGGACTGGGGAGACGAATATCAACCTTATCTTCTGACTCCTGTCGACGGCGACGGTAATCCTATTTATGACTTCAGCAACCCAGACGATATTGATGCGGCAAATCGGGATTTCTGGACATGGGGACAACATAACGTTGTGGAGATTGCGAATGATAATCCCGGTATTGTCGAATTTATGGTTTTTGACAACGGTAATTTCCGTTCGCGAGACGATAGCAAAAGCCTGTTGCCACCGGATAACTACAGTCGAATAGTACACTTTGTTATTAATCTGGACACAATGACGGTCATGCGTCCGTTTGAGTATGGTAAGGAGTTGGGCGCGCGTGGGTACAGTAGTTGCGTGAGCGCCAAAGAGATTCAGCAGAATGGCAACATTGTGGTGCATTTTGGCGATTGTACATTTGATGAAAATGGACGGGCGATTTCTTGTCAACCGGGAGACAGTGACATTGTTGATCCGCAAGAGGGCAATGAAGCAATGGGCGAATTGCTGTTGCAGGAGATTGACGCCTCCACAAAATCGGTGCTTTTCGAAGCGACAATGACGTCAGGTTTCTATAAGAATGAGGAAACCAATGGTGAAGGATACCGTTATGACATCACCAGTTTCCGGGTTTACAAAATGGGACTGTATGCCTGATTGATTAATCTGCTTTTTTAAACACATCAAAGCCCGACGTCTGTTCGGGCTTTTTATTTCGTAAAAACCGAATGTTTCACCATAAATAATCTAATTTTAACGATAGATCATGCGAGGTAAGATAGACGCCACGAGGTTTGATTATATTGAGAGAATAAAAAGTGAAACACCTGCATCGTTTTTTTAGCAGTGATGCCTCCGGGGGCATCATTCTCATTATCGCCGCTGTGCTGGCTATGCTGATGGCGAACAGCGGATTCACCAGCGGATGGTATCACGCCTTTCTGGAGACGCCCGTTCAGCTGCGGGTTGGGGCGCTTGAGATCAACAAAAATATGCTGCTGTGGATCAACGACGCGCTAATGGCGGTATTTTTCCTGCTGATTGGTCTGGAGGTCAAGCGCGAGCTTATGCAGGGCTCGCTTGCCAGTTTACGTCAGGCGGCGTTTCCGGTGATTGCCGCCATTGGCGGCATGATTGTTCCGGCGCTGCTCTATCTGGCTTTTAACTATTCCGACCCGATTACGCGTGAAGGCTGGGCGATCCCGGCGGCAACGGATATTGCTTTTGCGCTGGGCGTATTGGCCTTGCTGGGCAGCAGGGTGCCGCTGGCGTTGAAGATATTCCTGATGGCGCTGGCTATTATTGACGACCTGGGCGCGATTGTGATCATTGCGCTGTTCTATACCAGCGATCTTTCGATGGTCTCGCTGGGGGTGGCGGCATTTGCGATTGTGCTTCTGGCCGTGCTGAACCTGTGTGATGTCAGACGAACAGGGGTTTATATCCTGGTCGGCGTGGTGCTGTGGACTGCCGTATTGAAATCTGGCGTCCATGCCACTCTTGCCGGGGTGATCGTCGGCTTCTTCATCCCATTGAAGGAGAAGCATGGTCGTTCTCCGGCGAAGCGTCTGGAACATGTGCTGCACCCGTGGGTGGCGTATCTGATTCTGCCGCTGTTCGCCTTCGCCAATGCGGGCGTCTCGCTACAGGGGGTGACGCTTGACGGGCTGACCTCAATACTCCCGCTGGGAATCATTGCCGGATTGCTGATCGGTAAACCGCTGGGGATTAGCCTGTTTTGCTGGCTGGCGCTGCGTCTCAAACTGGCGAAGCTGCCGGAAGGAACACGTTTTCAGCAAATAATGGCGGTCGGTATTCTGTGCGGGATCGGTTTTACGATGTCGATTTTCATCGCCAGTCTGGCGTTTGGTAGTGTAGATCCGGCACTGATTAACTGGGCGAAGCTGGGGATTTTGATTGGTTCTCTGCTTTCGGCAGTGATCGGCTACAGCTGGTTACGTACACGTTTAAGCCCGGTGGTCTGAGTGGGGACAGAGGGTTGGGGGGGCTGATGTGGCCCCCTTGCGACACAGATCAGGGAGAGGAGTGAGCATGTCTCATATTAACTACAACCACCTTTATTACTTTTGGCATGTGTATAAAGAAGGTTCCGTTGTCGGGGCGGCAGAAGCGCTTTACCTGACGCCGCAAACCATCACCGGTCAGATCAAAGCCCTTGAGGAGCGCTTGCAGGGAAAATTATTCAAGCGTAAAGGGCGTGGGCTGGAGCCCAGTGAATTAGGGGAACTGGTGTTTCGCTATGCGGACAAAATGTTTACCTTAAGCCAGGAAATGCTGGATATCGTTAACTACCGCAAAGAGTCTAACCTGCTGTTTGATGTCGGCGTGGCGGATGCGTTGTCAAAACGTCTGGTCAGCAATGTGCTGGACGCGGCCGTGGTTGACGACGAACAAATTCATTTGCGCTGTTTTGAATCCACCCATGAGATGCTGCTTGAGCAGCTTAGCCAGCATAAGCTGGATATGATTATCTCGGATTGCCCAATCGACTCTACCCAGCAGGAAGGACTGTTTTCGGTGAAAATAGGTGAATGCAGCGTGAGCTTCTGGTGTACGAAACCGCTGCCTGCAAAAACCTTCCCGGCGTGTCTGGAAGAGCGTCGGCTGCTGATCCCTGGCCGTCGCTCTATGCTCGGTCGCAAATTATTAAACTGGTTTAATTCGCAGGGCTTAAACGTCGAAATCCTCGGCGAGTTTGATGATGCGGCGCTGATGAAAGCGTTTGGCGCTACCCACAATGCGATTTTCGTCGCGCCGACGCTTTATGCGCATGACTTTTACGCCGATGAGTCGATCGTTGAGATTGGCCGTGTGGAAAACGTCATGGAAGAGTACCACGCCATTTTTGCCGAGAGGATGATTCAGCACCCGGCCGTACAGCGCATTTGTCACGCGGATTACTCGGCGCTATTTAGCCACAAAGGGTAAGCGCTACAGGCCGGGTAAGGCGTTTGCCCGCCATCCGGCAGACATAAAAAAACCCGCTTGCGCGGGCTTTTTTACAAAGCTGATAACAAGCGGGCGATTAAGCCAGTTTGTTGATCTGTGCAGTCAGGTTTGCTTTATGACGTGCAGCTTTGTTTTTGTGGATCAGACCTTTAGCAGCCTGACGGTCCACGATCGGTTGCATTTCGT
>PPYF01066295.1_pt1 | contig 12084 bp, 9 predicted proteins | sample 1559871 | NCBI WGS metagenome assembly PPYF01 (sample SAMN08240021, study PRJNA423297) | Human gut metagenome, whole genome shotgun sequencing project. | reverse complement strand
ATGATCTTATAGATGCGTTCCACCTCGGAGTCATCACCCAGAATCTCAAAGAGAGCCTTTTTTATTCTCCTGACAACCACCTGATTATCCCTGAAACCAGACAGTGCCTGCTTTTTCACGGCCTTGTGAATGCGAAGAGCAAGTTTCTCGTCTTCGCCGGTGTTGTCATAAATGGCCATGAGCGCTTTGCTCTTACGGATGCTTTCCGGATATTTATCGTTATCCTCCGGGCAATCAACATCCTTGGCCAGCTTAATATATTTCTCAAGCATCTCAGCGTAGTCAAGAACTCCCTGCTTACGCTCTTCAATGAGTTTATCAAGGATTTCTGACATCTTTGCATAGTAGCGCGGATTGACAGTGACCTTTTCGATAACTTTCTTACGGATGTTATTCTCGATGGCCTCTGCCGCACCTTCCTTGTGGCCACTATCACCTTCACCGGTAAGTGTCTCACCCTGCTTTGCTACGAAATCCAATAGGGTAAGATCATCAAAATCGCCAATCTTCTCAGCATCCGCTGCCGTGATATAGTTATCGATCATCTTTCTCATATCAGGCTCATAGGCCTTCAAATCGAGGAAGTCACCACTGGCCGTACCAATGGTTTTCTTCAACTCAATGTAGAAAGTGACCTTCTTGTCATATTCATTCAGTTTGCCAGATGAGATATCATCAACCAGATATGGCTTTGCTTCCGCAAAAGCTCTGACAAGGCTGCTCACCAGACGATAGAGTTTTTCTCTCAGGCGTGCATAAATCTCGTCGCTCTCCTCCGACTGACCGGAAACACCACAGAAATAATGGATGTACTGGATCTCCCCACGAGGTTCCTCGACACCTTCGCAGAGTTCCTCGACGGCATCATACACTTCCTCAAAATAGGATACTGTAGCATCATGGCGATCCTTAACAAGTCCTTTTACATCCTCCGGATCATATCCTTCAAAAGCGCCGGAAGTATAGTCCTTCATTGCAGTCTGGAGCTGTCCAAACAGCTGTTTGTAATCCACGATATAACCGAAGTCCTTACTATCATCATCAAGACGGTTGACACGGCAAATCGCCTGAAACAGGCCGTGATCCTGCATTTTCTTGTCGATGTAAAGGTAGGTACAAGGCGGCGCATCAAATCCAGTGAGTAGCTTGTCCACGACGATAAGGAGTTTCATATTTGCAGGCTCCTCTACAAACTTGCGCTTTGCTTCCTTTTCAAATTCCTCCACCTTGGCCTGAACCGATCCTGCATTCGGAAGATCAGACGGATCAAGTCCCAGCATCTTCAAATATGTCTCGTATTTTAGGAAGGTTTCGGTATCATCCTCATCGCTGACGGTGTCAGTGCGCAGTTCACCCTTGTTCGGTGTATAGGAAGATATGATGGCGCACTTCTTAAAGCCCATCTGTTGGAAAATTTCGTAATACTTACAAGCCGTAGGAATACCATCAGCTACAAGAATTGCATTACCGTTTCCATCCATCAGACGCGGCTTCATATTAAAGTCCTGAATGATGTCCCACGCCACCTTTTCAAGGCGAGAGCGGGAGCTGTATACCTTCTGCATCGTGCCCCATTTCTCTTTCAGCTTAGCTTTTGCACGTGAGGAAAGGCCTCTGGTCTTTACATCAAACCACTGGTCAACACGATCCTGTGACGACAAATCCTGCGGAACATCTCGATATTCATAATGCAGATCCAGCACAACGCCATCGGCCACACCTTCGTTATACTTGTAAGCGTGGATATATGTACCGAAAACCTCAATGCTGATCTTCTTGTCCCTCTTCAGTAGTGGAGTACCCGTAAAGCCGATAAATACAGCATTCGGCATGATAGTCTTCATCGCCGTATGGAGCTTACCGGACTGAGTTCTGTGGCATTCGTCAACAAATACCACAAAATTTCCCTTTGCCTCGAAATCGGCAGGGAGAGAGGCTTTCAGTTCTTCAATATACTTGTCATAGTCATTTTCTGTTGCTTCGCCACCACGACGTCCAAACTTATGCACCAGAGAGCAGATCAGCGAATCATCATATACATTCAGGCGATTCAGCAAATCCTTACCACTCTTGGTACGAGCGATATTCTCATCTACACCTGTGAATGTTTTTTCTATCTGTTCATCAAGTTCGTCCCTGTCTGTTACGATAAGAACACGAGTATTGAGCTCTGCCCAATGTGTCAGAATCCACTTAGCCAGCCAAACCATCGTTAAGGTCTTGCCGGAGCCCTGTGTATGCCACAGGATGCCGCCCATCGGTTTATCCGGATCTCTATTCGGATTATGAAGCTCCGTTCTCAGATTATTAAGCCTCTGCTGGGTACGCTTGATACCAAAATACTGATTATACCGACACACCTTTTTGATGCCCTTATCGAAAACGACAAAGTTCATGATAAGATCGATAAAACGTTCCTTATCAAACATGGCGTATATCTGTTTCAGGAGTTTATTCTCTATGCCTTCGCAGGTTTTACTGATACGAATATCCACCGGATCACGCTCTTCCTCGTGTTCCTTGAAGCCGTCATCCTTCCACTCCATATAAAACTTCTCTCCGGTCAGAAGCGTGCCGTAGCGCAGGCCTTCCGACTCGTTTCCGGCCATACAGAACTGCATTGTAGAAAAGAAGCCCTGTATGAATGAATTCTTCTGGTTCGTCAGATTCTGGCGAATACCCTCAGAGACGGAGATGCTGCTTCGTTTCAGCTCAATAACCGCTACTGCAATACCATTCAAGTAAACTACAAGATCCGGTCGCTTCTCTGACTGTTCAACGACCTTCACTTCCTCGGCAATAGCAAAGTCATTGTTCAGAGGGTTTTCCTCATCAATAAGTTGTACAGTCACCGGAGGCTTTTCAGGACTTTCGCTAACCGGAATACCGTACTTTAAACGAGAATATACAGTTTTGTTGGCGTCATATAGCCCACGCGAAAGATTCCCGGCTTCCTGCTGAAGCTGCATAACAGCAGCATCAATCAGCTTGTCGGCATAGCCCTTCAATCTAAGGTACTGGCGCAGGCGATCTTCTTTGATATTCTTATTCTGCTGGTCAGACAGGTTACCAATGTACTGATAACCCAAGATCTCCGGATCTTTGAAGAAACGGATCACTCTTTCCTGTGTTTTAATTTCGGCATCTCCAATACTCATCTGACAGGCACCTCCTTACACCAACCTGACCTTGCCGGTCAGCAATTCTTCCATCATGCCTTTTTTTACCTTTTCGTACTTATGCAGTTTTTCTACCAATAGGCTTATTTCGTCATCCATATCCGCTAATACGCCAATGATAGCTTCTCTTTCAGTCTTTTCTGGTAGCCTAATCTCAAGCTTTCTAACATCAGCTACTGTAAGATTATGTTGTGCCCCTACTTTCTCATTTGAGAAGATTTGTTCCTGTCCATCTTTCCCGGATAAGTAAAGCATGCACCAACTCGCCAAATCGGGATCAAATAACTTAGCAATCCCCACTGCTCCACCAGCAAATGCCATTTGTTTATTATCAAAAACAGCGACATTTCCTATTCGGCCAGAAATTGATATCAGCAAGCAAACTTCATCTAAAAGAATCTTTGGATACTTTTCAGCTACATTATACGGAATATAGAAGTCTGTATTATAGTTAATATCAAATGCCTCAAAATCTTTGTTTTGAATAAACGGAATTGTGCCAATCTGCGGTGCTGTTATAAGAGAAGGCTTTATCTCAGCACTATAATCGAACCCTGTTTGCTTAGTAACTAAACGACATAGTTTATCTAATGTGGTAGTTTGCCAATCCCCATCGAACCCATCCAGTCGCTTCTTCCCGGTGACAAGCATTTGCATTGTCCCCTGACGAATATCCTTTTTTTTCCGGATGAGCTTTTGCTGGTCGAAAATCAGCTTATCTACCTCCGACAAGGTTTTTATTATTTTGCCTTGTTCCTCGATACTCTCTGGGTAAATTACATTAAGACGACTCACGATTCCAACGCTTAAACCGTCCATTATTCCTCCCACTGCGAGCCTTGCTGTCTGATCACTCAAATAATGGAACTGATCAGAAAACAATTGCAGAATGTAGTCAGAGCGAACCTTCTTTTCATCAAAACGAAGTCGTATTAAATGTGAATCCATTATCCCGCGCTGTATTGTAGTTGGAACAATAGCGCACTTTCCAATCGTGCCCATTGTACTCATAACAAAGTCACCGGGAAGTATTTCACAGGAATTCAACCGATTAAAATGCTCACGCGTTAAATACCTGTCACCTATGTTAAAATCATGTGCATAAACATTTTCCTGTCCATAGACGCGGTAGACTCCGTCGGACAGAAGCATTTCCTTTTTTAATTGACTACCAAACGGCCCGATTTTAATACCATTTGGTTTCAGCACCTCAGTTATCGGACGCTCAACCCAGCCATTTACCATTTGAATCCCATCCTTTCCAGATGAGACTTTACCTTGGCCTCATACTCAGTAGTGACTTTGTCAAGTTCCGGAAGGGTATCTTCATATCGCTCAGCAAGCTCGATAATCCTGTTTGTCAAGCGATGGGATATCGCTGCGTATAGATCAGCTATGCCTGAGAAGATGCTGTCAAACCACTTCTTGTTCACCAGCAGATCCAGAATCTCTTCATCCGTCAGGCTGTCATACCTTGCCATGCACTTCTCATCAAGCGCCTTGTTCAGTTCCTTTACAATTTTGTTGTAGTCAGACACTTTGCCACAAAGGTCTAAAGCCTGTCTGAGTTGATTTACATCATCCTGCAGGCTTTCCGGTACGCTCTCTACTGTACGAATAATAAATAGGCGCAGCATGATAGAAGACTTTGTAACAGTTCCTTTTTCTGTTAATGCGCTTTCGCAAAGCGGGTGTCCCACCAGATATGCCTGAAGACGCTTTTTCTGCATAGGAAGTTGATTCATCAAGATTTCCAGCTCTATGGTTTCCTCCGTCTCTACATGCTGTGTAAGTTCCTCGATCTTAGCCTCTACGTCCTTCGCCTTGACTTTTCCGTTCTCAGCCACATCGGCAAGAGCAGATTCTTCGTCAGCGCTCTCAATCAGATCAGAAAGCAAGGATTCTGTTTCTGCGACAACGTTCTCGGCTTTCTCTATGGCATTCTTCTCCTCACGGAAGAAGGCATCTATCACGATGGCCTTAGGAATCAATCTTCCTTCCCATCCAGTGACTTTCATCTCACCTTTATTCTTGCCCTGCGTGATCTCTTCCTCGATATTGTCCGTCGCTCTTGCATTGGCATAGCCATCCAATTCACTTATTATAAGCGACACGTCATCGTTCATGACCTTATTCCAATAAGCCAGCAGCACTTGATACACGTCGTATTTATCAATCAGCGTCAGGTGTTCAAATTCAGCAAGGATATCCTCCGCAAGGCTAACGATTAACTCTCTCGCGGATACATCTTCATCAAGGGAAGATAAAGTGGGATATTCCTTGGTCTTCCATGCTGCAAAAGCCTCGTCGAGTTTCTCACCGTATTCTGAGAACTCGGCGTTTTTATATATCGTCTGACGAATATTCTCATGCTCCACATTCAAGCTGTAATACTTTTCGCTAATCACCGTCAGCAACTCAGCCTTCAGCGAATGGAACACATCCCAATACTTAGACAGACTGTCAATATCAACCGCTGGAATACCGCCATGAATATGCGCATAAATATCCTGAATATCCTCCGGATCTGTGGAGTCAATATAGCGAGTAATGTTCAGGTTATACCCGTTTTTCTTTTCGATTTCATCGTTTGGTACGAAACGAGCATACTTGGGATCGGTTGTTATCTGCTCATTAAACGTCGTAATGATTCTATAGATATCACGTTCACGCAAACGATTCTTGTTACCGTCCTTAACGTACCCACGGCTGGCATCAATCATAAAGATGCCCTGTCGGTTTGCAGCACCTTCTTTATCAATTACGAGCACGCAGGCAGCTATGCCGGTGCCGTAAAACAAGTTTGCCGGAAGACTGATGATGCCCTTAATCCAATGCTTCTTAATAATGGCTCCCCTGATAGTAGCTTCCGCGTTTCCACGGAATAAGACACCATGAGGAAGAATAACTGCTGCTTTGCCGTTCGCCTTCAATGCTTTAAGAATGTGCATGAGCCAAGCATAGTCGCCGTTCTTCTCAGGAGGTGTGTCCCCATAGCCTTTAAAGCGACCATACTCTTTACCGGCAATACCGTCGCGCCAGTTCTTCATGGAAAAAGGCGGATTGGCCACTATGTAATCAAAACGTTCAAGTACAGAGTTATCCGATTTATCAAGGTACTGCGGATTTGAGAAGGTGTTGCCGCTCTTTATAGTAATCTCGGCTTTACGGTGAAGGACGGCATTCATCTTTGCCAGACCAGCTGTGGTGCTTTCCTTTTCTTGGCCATATCCCATGATTGGAATCGGAGCCGCATCGATAGCTCGAATTAATAGGCTGCCACTTCCACAGGCCGGATCGCATACCGTGGCTCCGGTATCTGTGCAGCGACTGATGCCTACCACATTGGCAAGGATTCTGGAAACCTCTGCAGGCGTATAGAATTGTCCCTTGCTCTTTCCACTCTCTGTAGCGAATTTACGCATTAGATACTCGTAGGCATCGCCAATGATGTCATCTCCCTCTGCCTTGTTCCGAGAGAAGTCAAGTTCCGGACGCTGGAAAATGGAAATAAGATCGGTCAACTTATCGACCATTTCCTTACCGCTTCCCAGCTTCTTCTCATCATTGAAATGAGCAATATCAATAACACCCTTGAGGTCAGTGTTTTCATCAGCAAGGCGGGCAATGATCTTATCCATCCCCTCGCCGATGTTCTTCTTTCCCTTAAGCGCAATAAAGTCATCAAAGGAGCAGCCCGTCCGCTTTTCCGGATCGGGATCTTTATCATGTGCCTTATCAAAGACCTTAATGTCTTCATAGGCTCCTTTATTCTTAAATTTATCAGTGACATACTTCATGAACAAAAGTGTCAGGATATAGTCCTTATACTCTGAGGAATCCATGCCTCCGCGAAGTTTGTCACAGCTCGCCCACAGCGATGCATATAATTGCGTTTTCTTGACAGCCATCTTTGTCTGCTCCTTGTCTAATGTTTTCTTCGATTTTTCCCCTTGAATCAGTCAGCGCTTTTACCGCTCTTAACCCATTCATCGAGTTCGGAAATTTTAAACTTCCACTGTTTTCCGATTTTTTGAGCAGGCAAACCCTCTTTACCATTTCTGATCCAGCTACGAAGAGTAACTGTTTTGATTCCTAAATATTCCGCAGCTTCATCTATGCTTATCCATTTGTCATTCATGATTTCTTCCATGCTCTCACCCCGTGATTTGAATCTGAATACAGCTTAACTATTTTAGTATACACCATAAATGTGAATTTTCCAAGAGTTTACTGTTATTTGTTGATATTATTTTTTATTTGTGCGTTCTCAAATTCCCCTGCCGGACACAACTATGTCCGGTTTTTTTTGCCCGTTTTTCAATGTAAAGCTCATCTTGGCCTTCTCGTTTCTGCCTATCAGCACTGCAAAAACGGACATGCCTGTGTCTGAGGTTCCGATCCCTAAAAATGGCATACTTGCTTTAGCACGTGGGAGCCATCTGCGCAGGGTGTTTCCGGTTCCACGTGACTACCGATGACAATCAAATACTGTACCGATCACCGGAAGTGAGGTGCAGCCGAAATGGAGTAATCCTTCGGTATGCCATCACGCCTGTGGTCTGGTTTTGCATGTCTGGAGCTCTCCATTTCGGCAAAAGCCGAAGGAGGGCTTTCATTATGCAAAACAATGACAATCAGAAGACTTACTTTATTTACGTTCGCAGCACCGGCGAAAAGGTCTCTGTCACAAAGGAACAGCGTGATGCTTTCTATAAGGAAGCCGACCGCATCCGTCACAAGGAACAGGATCACGGCAGGTGCATGTGCCCTTACCGCTTCATCTGGAAATGTGACGGTGATTGCATCGGTTGTGAATACCATGCGGCAGGCGACATTACTTCTTTGGATCAGTCTCTCCCTGATGGCAACGGCACCCTCGGTGACTATATTCCCGACCGCAGTAAGCCGATGGAAGAAGTCATCGCCGACCGCATGCTGCTGGAGCAGCTCTTTGCCAGACTGCGTGAGCTTGATCCGGAGGCCGATACCATCATTCAGCTTTGGAAGGATCACCCGGAGGGCATCTCCGACCGTGCTATTGCAAGAGAACTCGGTCGCCCGCAGAAGACCTTCGCGGATCAGATGAAGAAGTATCGCACCAACTTGCACAGGATTACCGGCGATAAGTAATACCAAGACCACGAATCACACCCTTTCCGGCCACTGTCCCTCTTTCGGATGGTGGTCGGAGATTTTTTATAAAATCCTCCGCTCAAATCGGTAGTTCATCTCCAGTGGAAGGTGAAGGCAAGAGAACACAGCCTTCAGAAAGCGAGGTGAACCCATGATGTACCGCAGTTACGCAGACACAGGCGGCAACGTGAACGAGGAGATCAAGCTCCTGAATTCCATCAGCCACGTATCCGCCAGACTGGCAAGGAACCTCCGGGTACTTGCCGCAAGCCAATCCGAGGAAGGAGGAAAAGAAAATGTCAAAGATGGCAGAAATGGCACAGACCATCGAAGAGCTCCGCACCGCTGCTGCTTCTATTAATGCCGCAGCCGACTGGCTCTACCAGCAGTTTTCCGGCGATGTCGATGAAACACAGACCACTGATGCTCCCGCCAAGAAGGAACTGAAGCCTGAACTCAAGCTGGACGATGTAAGAGCCGTCCTTGCTGAGAAGTCCCGCGCCGGTCATACCGCAGAAGTACGCGCCCTGCTTAAAAAGTATGGTGCCGCAAAGCTCTCGGAGATCGATCCGGCAAACTACGAAGCCCTGATGAAGGACGCGGAGGTAATCGGCAATGGCAGCTAAAGCACACGCAATTCTGTCCGCGTCCAGCTCCGACAGGTGGCTGCACTGCCCGCCATCGGCGAGGCTTTGCGAAACCTATGAGGACAAAGGATCAGACTACGCTGCAGAAGGCACCAACGCTCATGCGCTTGGCGAGCACAAATTGAAAACCGCGCTGGGACTTCCTTCAGAAGACCCGACCGACAGCCTCAAGTGGTATTCCGAGGAAATGGAGGATGCTACCTCCGGCTATGCCGAATATGTGCTGGAACAGGTCGAAGCCGCCAAGGAAACCTGCACCGACCCGGTAGTTCTTATCGAGCAGCGTGTGGACTTCTCCCGCTGGGTAGAACAGGGCTTCGGAACCGCCGACTGCATCATCATTGCGGACGGTACGCTCCGGGTGATCGACTACAAGCACGGCTTAGGTGTCTTGGTCTCTGCAGAGGAGAATCCGCAGATGCAGTGTTACGCTCTCGGTGCTTTGGAACTTTTCGATGACATTTACGACATCGAACAGGTTTCCATGACCATTTATCAACCGAGACGCCAGAACGTCAGCACCTACGAAATCAGCAAGGATGACCTGTATCGCTGGGCGGATGAAGTCTTGAAGCCCACAGCAGATCTGGCTTTTGCCGGTGACGGGAACTTCCTGTGCGGTGAATGGTGCGGCTTCTGCAAGGCTAAGAACGAGTGCCGCGCCAGAGCTGAGGCAAATCTGAAGCTCGCGCAGCATGATTTCAAGCTCCCGCCACTGCTTACGGATACCGAGATCGAGGTCATTCTCAGCAAGGTAGATGAACTGGTTAGCTGGGCTTCCGATATCAAGGAATACGCCCTGCAGCAAGCTCTCTCCGGTAAGGAATGGACTGGCTTTAAGCTCGTCGAAGGACGCAGCAACCGCAGATACAGCAATGAGGCCGCCGTCATTGACGCGGTCGAGAAAGCAGGCTTTGACCCGTATGAGAAAAAGATGCTCGGCATCACCGCCATGCAGAAGCTCCTCGGCAAGTCCCGCTTTGATGAACTCCTGACGGCTTACATTGAAAAGCCGCAGGGCAAACCCACACTTGTGCCGGATAGCGACAAGCGCCCGGCCATGAATACAGCAAAAAATGATTTTATGGAGGAAAACGACAATGAGTAAGAATGTAAAAATCAGCAATCCCATGAAGGTTATCACCGGTGTCGACACACGCTGGAGCTACGCAAACGTCTGGGAGCCGAAGTCCATCAACGGCGGCACTCCCAAGTACAGCGTGAGCCTCATCATCCCGAAATCCGACACCAAGACCATCGCCAAGATTCAGGCTGCTATCGAGGCTGCCTACAAGGAGGGCGAGGCCAAGCTCAAGGGCAACGGCAAGTCCGTACCGCCCCTCACTGCTATCAAGATGCCTCTTCGTGACGGCGACACCGAGCGTCCGGATGATCCGGCTTACGCTGGCAGCTACTTCATCAACGCCAACTCCGCCACGGCTCCCGGCATTGTGGACGCTGACTGCAATCCGATCCTGACCCGCTCCGAGGTTTACTCCGGCGTGTACGGTCGTGCCAGCATCAACTTCTACGCTTTCAACTCCAACGGCAACAAGGGCATCGCCTGTGGGCTGAACAACCTGCAGAAGATCCGTGACGGCGAACCCCTCGGCGGCAAGTCCAGCGCAGCATCTGACTTCTCCACCGATGCGGATGAAGATTTCCTGTCTTAAGGAGGTACGCACCATGAACGCTACTACGATTCTTTGCATCCTGCTTCTGTCCCTCTATCTGGTTCTGGCTGTGTTCTGGATCGTCAGGTCCATCATCGACACCATCGACGACCGCAAGCGTGAGAAGCGTAATGCTGCTCTTGAGACTGAGCGTGAAGCTCGCAACGCCAAATGGGAAGCTGAGCGTCAGCAGCTTGAACGAGAACGTGCCATTCGTGAAGTCGAATTCCACGAAGCTCGAATGAAGGAACTCGAACAGAAGTAATCTCCGGCCTGCGGGTGGTGGGAGCAATCCTGCCACCCTTTCAGGCTATGGAAAGGACCGGTGTATATGAAAACACTCAGTATTGATATTGAAACATACAGTAGCGTGGACCTTGCCAAATGCGGTGTCTACAAATACACCGAGGCGACAGATTTCGATATTCTTCTCTTCGGGTATTCCGCAGACGGTAATCCTGCGCAGGTGGTCGACCTCGCCTGTGGAGAGACGATCCCTCCGGAGGTCATCGCTGCGCTTACAAACGATGATGTGACGAAGTGGGCCTTCAACGCTCAGTTCGAGAGAATATGCCTTTCCCGCTGGCTCCGGGATCACGGCGGTTTTGATAACGCCTACTACAGCATCCCGGAAGACACCGTGGGCAACTACCTCGATCCGGCCTCATGGAAATGCACCATGATCTGGTCCGCTTACATGGGCTTACCCCTTTCATTGGAAGGCGTCAGTGCTGTTCTGGGCCTCGGAAAGCAGAAGCTGACCGAAGGCAAAGAGCTCATCAAGTATTTCTGCCATCCCTGTGCGCCGACAAAGACCAATGGCGGTCGAACCCGCAACCTGCCGGAAAACGCTCCCGACAAGTGGGACGCCTTCAAACGGTACAACATCCGTGATGTCGAGGTCGAGATGTCCATTCAGGAAAAGCTCGCCAAGTTCCCTGTGCCGGAAACAGTCTGGGAGCAATACCACCTCGATCAGGAAATCAACGACAGAGGCGTCGCCCTTGATATGGAGCTGGTGCATCAAGCCATCGCTATGGACACCCGCTCCCGTGCGGATCTCACTGCTGTCATGAAGAAGCTGACCGCTTTGGACAATCCCAACTCCGTGCAGCAGATGAAACAGTGGCTTTCGGACAATGGTCTGGAGGTGGATTCTCTCGGCAAGAAGGAAGTCGCTGAAATGCTCAAGACCGCTCCGGCAGAGCTGCAGAAGGTTCTCCTTCTCCGGCAGCAGCTGGCCAAATCGTCTGTCAAAAAGTATCAGGCGATGGAAAAGGCAGTCTGCGCCGATGGTCGTGCTCGTGGAATGTTTCAGTTCTACGGTGCCAACAGGACCGGTCGTTGGGCTGGACGCATTATACAGATGCAGAACCTGCCCCAGAACCATCTTCCGGATCTGGCAGAGGCTCGTGGGCTTGTCCGCTGCGGCGACTTTGAAGGCGTGGA
>PPYF01028493.1_pt1 | contig 12085 bp, 10 predicted proteins | sample 1559871 | NCBI WGS metagenome assembly PPYF01 (sample SAMN08240021, study PRJNA423297) | Human gut metagenome, whole genome shotgun sequencing project. | reverse complement strand
ATCCGCAACTATGTGGAAACCGTCAAAGAGGATGCCCCCGGGTTCCGGATCTACGTCAAAGAGGGCGTCCCCCTCAACCGCAATGACGCAGAGGCCTATGTCGCAGTGAACGCAGACGAAAAGACCATTAAGGAGAAAAAGAAGAAGCAGCCCGACATTGACCAAACCATCCGGGACTGGATGTGCGCCAACTTCTACGACATCCGCACCTTTGGCGCTGTGATGACCACCTTCGTCAAAGCCGCCCTGAACTGCGGACAAATCCGCGGCCCCGTGCAGCTGGGCTTTGCCCGCAGTGTGGAGCCCATCGTGCCCCAGGAAGTCACCATCACCCGGGTGGCCATTACCACCGAGAGCGATGCAGAACGGAAAGGCACCGAAATGGGGCGCAAGTACATCGTCCCCTATGGCCTTTACCGCTGCGAGGGGTATGTCTCCGCCAACCTGGCCCGAAAAACCACAGGTTTTTCGGAAGAGGACCTGTCCCTGTTGTGGGAAGCCATCCTAAACATGTTTGAGCACGACCGCTCTGCTGCCCGGGGAAACATGGCCGTGCGGTCGCTGATCGTGTTTCGACACGACAGTGAACTGGGGTGTGCCCCTGCCTGGAAACTCTTTCAGGCCGTAAACGTCCAGCGAAAGGATCCCCAGGATGCCGGCCCGGCCCGGTCCTTCCAGGACTATGTGGTCACCGTGGACGAAGCCTCCCTGCCCAGCGGGATCACCTGCCTCCAGATGGGATGAATGCCATGGAAGCAGACGACCTTCTTCTCCCCCTTTCCGGCCTGCAGCACTTCGTGTTCTGCCGGCGCCAGTGGGCACTGATCCATCTAGAGCAGCAATGGCAAGAAAACCTTCTCACCGTGGAAGGCGCCCTCCTCCACCAGCGGGCCCATGACGCCACCCTGCGGGAACGCCGAGGGGACACCTTGGTGGTGCGGAGCTTGGCCGTGGTCTCCCATACCCTGGGCCTGTCGGGGCAATGCGATGTGGTGGTATTCCAGCAAGCGGACGAGGGCATTCCCCTCCACGGGGAAACCGGACGGTGGCGCGTCTTCCCCGTGGAGTATAAACGCGGCCGGCCCAAGGAACATCAGGCCGACGAAGTGCAGCTGTGTGCACAGGCCATGTGTTTGGAAGAGATGCTCTGCTGCGAAGTGGCAGAGGGTGCCCTGTATTACGGGGAACCCCGGCGGCGCACCCCAGTCACCTTCTCTCCGGCGCTGCGGGAATTGGTCCGTCAATGCGCCGCGGAAATGCACCAGCTTGCCCAGCGGCATCACACCCCCAAAGTGCGGCCCACCAAAGCCTGCCGCAGCTGTTCCCTGAAAGACCTCTGCCTGCCGCGGCTGGCCCGCCAAGGCTCTGTCTCTGCGTACTTGGCCAAAGCCATGGAGGATCCGTTATGAAGCACCTGCTGAACACCCTTTTCGTCACCACCGAGGACATCTACCTCTCCTTGGACGGAGAAAACGTTGTGGCCAACCAGGACCGGAAAGAACTGGCCCGCTATCCACTCCACACGTTGGAGGGAATCGTCTCCTTCTCCTATTCCGGTGCCTCCCCTGCCCTGATGGGGGCCTGCGCGGAACGAAACGTTTCCCTGGCCTTCTGCACGCCACGGGGGCGCTTCCTGGCCAGAACCACTGGGAAAAGCACCGGGAATGTCCTTCTCCGGCGGACCCAGTACCGGGTGGCAGATGACCCAGGCCCGGCCTGCCGCATCGCCCGAAACATGGTGTTTGGGAAAGTCTACAACGCACGCTGGAGCATCGAACGCACCCGCCGGGACCACAGCCTCCGGGTGGACGCCGCGCAACTCTCCGAGGCATCCGCACATTTGAAAGGTCTCCTCCCGCAAATTGCGGAGGAAACGTCCTTAGACAGCCTCCGAGGCCTGGAAGGCGCCGGGGCCACGGTTTATTTCGGCGTGTTCGACCAGATGATCCTGGGGGAAAAGCCTCTGTTTTCCTTCCAGACCCGCAGCCGGCGCCCACCCATGGACCCGGTCAACGCGGTCCTCTCGTTCCTCTACAGCATCCTGGCCAACGACTGCGCTTCCGCCTTGGAAAGCGTGGGGCTGGATGCCTATGTAGGGTTCCTGCACCGGGACCGCCCTGGGCGCACCTCCCTGGCACTGGATCTGATGGAGGAACTCCGCCCGTGCCTGGCAGACCGGTTCGTGTTGACCCTGATCAATCACCGCACCCTTACCAAGCAGTCCTTCGACATCCGGGAGAACGGCGTCGTCCTTCTCTCCGACAATGGCCGGCGAACGGTGCTGAAACATTGGCAGGAGCGGAAACGGGGGATCATCACCCACCCGTATCTCCAGGAAAAAATTCCCTGGGGTTTGGTTCCCTATGTGCAAGCCCTGTTGCTGGCACGGTATCTCCGGGAGGATCTGGATGCCTATCCCCCCTTCCTCTGGAAATAGGAGGTGTTCGTAGATGTTGGTTTTGATTACGTACGATGTGAATACCGAAGATGCCGCAGGACGGAAACGGCTGCGGCAGATTGCCCGGCAATGCGTCAACTATGGACAGCGTGTGCAAAACTCCGTCTTTGAGTGCCTGTTAGACACCGCGCAGAGCCGCCTCTTACAGGCGAAGCTGCGGGCAATCATGGATGAGGAGAAAGATAGCCTTCGGTTCTACTATCTGGGCAATCGATACCAGAACAAAATCGAACACTTTGGATGCAAGCCCACTTACTTCCCGGAAGATCCCCTCATTTTATAGGTGCGAAACGGAAGCACTCAAAATCGCCCCAGGGGATTCGCACCTTGTTTTTCTCATAAGCAGGAGAGGATGCCTGGGCACTTGCGCTTCCTTTTGCCTTTTTGCTCTTTTCCCCATCCTTAAATTGGCACTTTAGACAGAAACGATAGGGCCAATTTGGTGGTATTTGCTGTCGCTCTCCGCAAGGAGAGCGTGGATTGAAATACCAACACCCGGGGCGCGATCCGGATGATGATGAGTCGCTCTCCGCAAGGAGAGCGTGGATTGAAATTGAAAATGTGTGGTATCATGTACATACAGCGATGGTCGCTCTCCGCAAGGAGAGCGTGGATTGAAATCTGAATCGTTGCTGGCCGATGTAAAGAACTACCTGTCGCTCTCCGCAAGGAGAGCGTGGATTGAAATAGCTCTGTCCAGTGACCAGGATCGGAGAAAATCTGTCGCTCTCCGCAAGGAGAGCGTGGATTGAAATAAGCCGGTATGGGGGTATAAACTGGACTACATCACGTCGCTCTCCGCAAGGAGAGCGTGGATTGAAATTGCAAGCTATGCGAGATATGATTCGAAAAGTGCAAGTCGCTCTCCGCAAGGAGAGCGTGGATTGAAATCAACGTCGGTCATGAAATCCGCCTCATCCGCCGCAGGTCGCTCTCCGCAAGGAGAGCGTGGATTGAAATTCTCATCGCCAGCCAGGAACGGATAGAGGGCCGCGTCGCTCTCCGCAAGGAGAGCGTGGATTGAAATATGGTTGACTCTGGAATAATCTGTCGCACTTGTGGTTGTCGCTCTCCGCAAGGAGAGCGTGGATTGAAATGACTTTACCGCAAGGGGGTTCCTGATCCCGTCCGGTCGCTCTCCGCAAGGAGAGCGTGGATTGAAATATCCGGATTTGTTGGCCCAATATATCGCCAAGGCGGGTCGCTCTCCGCAAGGAGAGCGTGGATTGAAATGCTACGAAGAGCAGCGTTTGGGAATCCAACGCTACGTCGCTCTCCGCAAGGAGAGCGTGGATTGAAATGCCAACGCGGCAAACGTGGAAAAGTTGGTCGGGTCGTCGCTCTCCGCAAGGAGAGCGTGGATTGAAATCGGTGGGGAATGAAAACCTCCGCCGGGAAAAACGTCGCTCTCCGCAAGGAGAGCGTGGATTGAAATTGTACGGCAGGTCCTGTACGAGGCCTATGCCAACGTCGCTCTCCGCAAGGAGAGCGTGGATTGAAATATCCGGATTTGCTGGCCCAATACATCGCCAAGGCGGGTCGCTCTCCGCAAGGAGAGCGTGGATTGAAATTGCTGGCATAACAAAATAAAATTCCATGCCAAGTGTCGCTCTCCGCAAGGAGAGCGTGGATTGAAATCTCATCGGTACACCACCGACAAGGGCAAATCTTGGTCGCTCTCCGCAAGGAGAGCGTGGATTGAAATAACATCTCAGCTTCCAACATGGAGGCAAACATGGCGTCGCTCTCCGCAAGGAGAGCGTGGATTGAAATTGGCGTCAACATCCGCCAGATCCGGCGGGTCGAGCGTCGCTCTCCGCAAGGAGAGCGTGGATTGAAATCGCTATTTGCGCTCTCTAGTGCAGCGTTAAACTCGTCGCTCTCCGCAAGGAGAGCGTGGATTGAAATCGCTGAGGATGTGGGAGCCATCCCCAACCCCTCGTCGCTCTCCGCAAGGAGAGCGTGGATTGAAATCGCTCTCCGCCAGATAGCCGGAGATGTCGGTGCCGGTCGCTCTCCGCAAGGAGAGCGTGGATTGAAATAGGGATGGTCCTGCACCGTCGGGATAGACTATGCCGTCGCTCTCCGCAAGGAGAGCGTGGATTGAAATTGCAAGGCCATGCTGGACCTTGGCCCCGAGTGGGGTCGCTCTCCGCAAGGAGAGCGTGGATTGAAATACCTCCGCTGCATCCTTCCCAGCCTCAGCATAGGCGTCGCTCTCCGCAAGGAGAGCGTGGATTGAAATGTCCTCACTGGTACCGGCCCAATTGAGCACGTCGGGTCGCTCTCCGCAAGGAGAGCGTGGATTGAAATGTAATGGGTGAATCCCGTTTCCTCTTCGTACTGCGGTCGCTCTCCGCAAGGAGAGCGTGGATTGAAATGCCAACGGTAAAGGTGTCACCATCGTTGGACATAGTCGCTCTCCGCAAGGAGAGCGTGGATTGAAATGCTCTGACTGAGCGTCACAATCGCCGCTGCAACCGTCGCTCTCCGCAAGGAGAGCGTGGATTGAAATGTCTGGGGAGAAACCGGAGCCAACGACCTGGAGGGTCGCTCTCCGCAAGGAGAGCGTGGATTGAAATCGGTATAATTTTTCCCACGGGGTTGGTGGCTGGGGGTCGCTCTCCGCAAGGAGAGCGTGGATTGAAATCCGCTGGTATCGTGGCAAGTCCTCCATGGCGGAGGTCGCTCTCCGCAAGGAGAGCGTGGATTGAAATCGGTTGGCGGAAAAGAGTTCCCGGCGTGCTTTTCGTCGCTCTCCGCAAGGAGAGCGTGGATTGAAATAAGGACTCTATCCTTGGCGGCGGTATTGCGGGCGCTGTCGCTCTCCGCAAGGAGAGCGTGGATTGAAATGAGAAAAATTCCATTCTTTGCAAACGCGCTTCGAGCGTCGCTCTCCGCAAGGAGAGCGTGGATTGAAATAATAGGCTGGTACAATAGACCTACCTGGACGCAGCGTCGCTCTCCGCAAGGAGAGCGTGGATTGAAATAAGGAGGCCAACCCATGAGCATCACCAGAGAACAGGGTCGCTCTCCGCAAGGAGAGCGTGGATTGAAATCCGGATTGCATCAACAACACTCTCCCTGTCCGTGTCGCTCTCCGCAAGGAGAGCGTGGATTGAAATATTCACCCCCTCGCCGAAAAAATCACGGATGGCATCGTCGCTCTCCGCAAGGAGAGCGTGGATTGAAATTAACCGGGTCCCTCCCCTCGCTCATTATCGCATAAGGTCGCTCTCCGCAAGGAGAGCGTGGATTGAAATGCCTTGATTTTCAGTCTTGTGGTGTGCGGCTTTCTGGTCGCTCTCCGCAAGGAGAGCGTGGATTGAAATAATCAGCCAATTGACGCGCACGGTATTACCGTGCTAGTCGCTCTCCGCAAGGAGAGCGTGGATTGAAATTCTTTGCCCAGATAGGCCTATTGCACCAGCCTAGTCGCTCTCCGCAAGGAGAGCGTGGATTGAAATGACCGGGAACTGGCCGCAACCCTCTACGACAAGGGGTCGCTCTCCGCAAGGAGAGCGTGGATTGAAATTGAAGCAGGTCTGGGACGAGCAGGTGACCCCTGAGGTCGCTCTCCGCAAGGAGAGCGTGGATTGAAATATCGCAGGGGTGCCGGCCCTGTCAATGGGCCGGGTCGCTCTCCGCAAGGAGAGCGTGGATTGAAATTCCGATTTGGAAAGTGATGCAAGCCGGGCGGAATCGTCGCTCTCCGCAAGGAGAGCGTGGATTGAAATGGAACAGTGGCAAGATTCGTGCTGTCAGCATCGGCGTCGCTCTCCGCAAGGAGAGCGTGGATTGAAATAAGGTGGCTTCCCCGTCGATCATTACGGCGGCGAGTCGCTCTCCGCAAGGAGAGCGTGGATTGAAATGAGACCATGCACCCACCCGGCCCAGCCGCCCGGGGTCGCTCTCCGCAAGGAGAGCGTGGATTGAAATAGCTCTAACGGATACGGGATCATCTTCGACGGGAGTCGCTCTCCGCAAGGAGAGCGTGGATTGAAATACCGAGATCGGCAAGACCGGTTCCGCCGGCTTTTGTCGCTCTCCGCAAGGAGAGCGTGGATTGAAATACGAACACCGAGGACCGATAGGTCTTTTTCTTCACGTCGCTCTCCGTGAGGAGAGCGTGGATTGAAATTGAGAGCACTTTCGTCATATCCATGTGTTTACCGTCGCTCTCCGCAAGGAGAGCGTGGATTGAAATTCCATGATGTATCTCCACGTTTTACGGCCGCCGCCGTCGCTTTCCACAAGGAGAGCGCAGGTTGAAATACAGGGACCGTCTCCCAGGCGACAATCGGTTGCTGGTGGTGAATCCTCCTGCCGCTGCATAGAGTGACAGAAGAAATTCATCCATCGACCGCTTTCCATAGCGTCTCTCTGCAAGGAGGCATCCCATGTCCCCTCCCCTCCGTGACCGCCTTCGGGTGGCCGCCTACTGCCGGGTCTCCACGGACAAGGAAGACCAACTGCATTCTTTGGCGGCCCAGCGTACTTACTTTACCCAATACATCCAGGCCCAGCCGGGGTGGGTTGCCGCCGGTATCTTTGCCGATGAAGGTCTCTCTGGGACTTCCGTCTCCCACCGGCCCCAGTTCCATCGGATGCTTCAGCAGGCGGAAGCCGGCCAGATCGACCTGATCCTGACCAAAGAGGTCTCCCGTTTCGCCAGAAACACCGTGGACACCCTGCGCATCACCCGGGACCTGAAAGCACGAGGGGTGGGGGTGCTCTTTCTCAACGACAACATCGACACCCGAGACAACGACGGGGAGTTCCGCCTGACCATCATGGCCAGCGTGGCCCAGGAGGAGAGCCGGAAGATCTCCCAGCGGACCCGTTGGGGGCAGGCCCAGGCCATGAAACGGGGGGTGGTCTTTGGCAACGACTCCCTCTTTGGCTATCTCCTCTCCGGCGGCCGTTTAACGGTGATTCCCGAGCAGGCGGCCATTGTCCGAGGGATCTACCATAAGTTCCTGGAGGAACGCAAAGGGACCTATGTCATCGCCCGAGAACTGACCGAGGCTGGGATCGATCCCCCGTTACACCCAGGGCACCCCTGGTCCTCCACCGCCGTGCTGCGTATCCTGCGCAATGAGAAGTACGCCGGGGACCTTTTGCAGCAGAAGTACTGTACCCTCGATTACCTCAGCCACCGGAAAGTGCCCAACGAGGGGCACCTCCCTCAGGTGCTCCTGCAAGACCACCACGAGGCCATCGTGCCCCGGGAGACCTTCCTGGCCGTCCAGGAGGAGCTGGCCCGCCGGCATGGGTTGGCCCAGGAGGGCAAGCGCTTCTCCGCCCGCCATTGGTACTCTGGCAAGGTACGCTGCGGCTGCTGCGGAAAAAACTTCACGGTAAAGACCACCAAGGGCCGTAACGGCAAAGTCTACCGGCGGTTTGTCTGCCGGGGCGCCTACGCCAGCAAAGGGCCGACCGGCCGGTGCACTATGCGCAGTGTCAATGGGCAGTGGATCGAGTTGTGCGCCAGGCACGTCCTGGCCCAGCTTTCCCTGGACCGGGAAGCCATCCTCGCAGAGACGCTAGCCCAGCTCCAGGCCCATCCCGTCCTGAGCAACCCAGCCCAGGGAGAGCGGGCCGAGAAACTCCACCAGGCCATCCAGCGGCAAACCAACCGGCGGGCCCGTGCCTTGGACGCCTATCTGGACGGCACCCTCCCCAAGGAGGAATGGCAGCGCCAGGATGCCCGCTGTCAGCAAATCTTACAGCAACTGGAAGACCAAAAAGCCCTGGCAGAAACCCAGGCAGCCCCAGCAGATCCTTCCCCCTTGGAGGCGCAAGACCTCCGGGCCCGGCTGGAGGCAGAGCTGGACGGCGGCCCCTGGGTCCTGGACGAAGTCATCGAGACCATTCTCGTCCGGGAGGAGGATTTCCTGGTCTATCTCCAAGATGCCCCCTTCTGCTTCCAGGTCCGCATCGACAGCCGGGGATTTGGGCGGGGGTACCAGGCCTTTGTCGCATCCTGTACGCCTGTGCCCGCTCCCCCACAGGAGGCTCCCTGCGGATGTCCGTAAAAGTAGTGCTCCTTTCTCATACCATTGAAAAACAGCGTCGAAGCTTAAAGGCTTCGACGCTGTTTTTCGTCTGCGGCTGCATTGGTGGATACGGTACCCTCTCCAGGAAAGGACGGATCCTCAACGGGATGTCGCCATCCTTTCCCTGTATGGTTTCGGTCCCACCGCTTCCTTTGTGGGCACCGCATTGGCCACCATGCACTCCTCCCTGGCATAGTAGTCCAGCAGCCGCAGGCCTCGGGCCTGGGCAGCCGCCGCTGCCTGGGGGTCCACCATGCCGCCGCAGAGGACCTGGCCGGGCTCCAGCCAATCCAGCAGCTGGGGCAGGGTCACCTCCTCCCGGCTCAGAGGGGTGTGCAGAATCTCCCCGCGCCGGGTCACCGGCAGGGGGAGGATCACGCAGTGGGCCAGCGCCAGCCCAGGGCCCAGGGGCTCCGCCACCAGGCCCTCGCCTTCCAGCGCGGCAATGTGGACGGTGTGTCCGTCCTCCCGGAGCAGCCTTGCCAGCGCCCGCTGGCGCAGATCACCGCCCACGATCCAGAAATTCCGTTCTCGATCCATCCAGTCCATTGGAATTGCCTCCTTCCCTCCGGTGCATCCTATGCCAGCGGAGAAGAAAGGGTGCGAAACCAACGGTGGCCGCTGCCCAAAGGCAGCGGCCACGCAAACAACGGATGGCACCCGGCGTTCAGCCCCCACCCAGCAGGGCGCTGAGCCCCAGCAGCAACGCCAGCATACCCACGTTGCAGAGGGTGAACACCATAAAATACCGCCCCCGCTGGTCGGGATAGGCCCGGCTGATCTCCTTATAGGAGATGAGGCTGGCCATGGAGGCGATCAGCGTCCCCAACCCGCCCAGGTTGCACCCCACAATCAGCGGGGCCCACTGGTTGGTAAAGCCGGAGAGCAGCAGGGCCGCGGGGACGTTGCTGGTCACCTGGCTGGCCAGAACCGCCACCAGCTCCACATGCCCGGTCAAAGCGCCGGAGAGGATGGACTGGAACCCCTCCACCCCGGAGAGATTCCCAATGAAAATGAAAAACGCTGCAAACACCCCCAGCAGGGAGTAGTCCACCGAAGCCAGCAAGGCCCGGTCGGTGAGCAGCAAAAACAGGGCAAGGATGGCACACACCACCAAGGCATTCACCACCTGGAACAGCCCCAGCAGGCACAGGCCAAACCCCAGGGTACAAAGGGTCAGCTGCCGGGGGCCGGCCAACGTCCCCGGCACTGCCGGGGCCTGCACGGGACTGGGCCGGCGCAGCAGCAGGGCCACCGCCAGGCAGCCCCCGGCCACCGCTACATAGGGGAGCATCAGCAGGCACAGCCCCCCAAACCCCATGCCGCTTTTGCCGTAGAGATAGAGGTTCTGGGGGTTGCCCATGGGGGTGAGCATGCTGCCCAGGTTGGCTGCCAAGGTCTGCATCACCACCAGGGGCACCACCTGCCGCCCCTGCCCTGCCATCCGCAGCACCAACAGTCCAAAGGGCACAAAGGTGAGCAGCGCCACGTCGTTGGTCACCACCATACTCAGTCCAAAGGGGAGGAACACCAGCACCCCCAGCAGGGCACGGGTGCTGCGCACCCGCCGCAGCAGCCCATTGGCCAGACAGAGAAACACCCCCGCCCGCTGGTACCCCTTCATCACCACCATCAGGGAGAAGAGCAGCGCCAGGGTGTTCCAATCGATGTATCCAAAATACGCCGCACTGGGCGGCACGAAACAAGCGGAAACCACCGCCAGCAGCAGCGCAATGCTCAGCACTGCCTCTCGCTTGGCCAAGGCCATGGACCGGGCGGCCCATTGCAGCACCATGGTATCCCATCCTTTCCACAAAAATACCGCCGGATTTCGGCAGCATCCCCCAGTATAGCATCTACGCAGAGAAATGCAAGGGGCTTTTTCAGGCGGTTTCCCTCCAGGGGAGGGGCAGCTTTCTGCACAAAATCCCCCCTTCCCTGGAGGAATTCTTCTCCTTGACGTTCCTCGGCCTAATAGTTATAATAGAAACAGTTTGAATTCAATGTTTCGAGGTGTTTCTATGGACGAAACCGTTCATTATCTCCTGATGGCCTCCCATCTCCGCCTGCAAAAGCAGCTGTTGGACCGGCTGAAGGGCACCGGCCTCACCCTGGGCCAGCCCAAGGTGCTGGATTACCTCCGGGACCACAACGGCGCCAGCCAGAAGGCCATCGCCCAGGCCTGCCACATGGAGCCCGGCTCCCTCAGCGTCATCCTCACCCGGATGGAGGGGCAGGGCCTCCTCCGCCGCCAGGCCGCAGAGGGGGACCGGCGCACCCTGCACGTCTTCCTCACCCCCCAGGGGACCCTTCGGATGGAGCAGGTCACCCAGGCCTTTCAAGTCCTGGAGGACCAAGCCTTCCAAGGCATCCCCCCAGCCCAGCGGGCTGCTTTCCTCCAGACCCTGCAAAGGGTCTATGACAACCTGGGAAAGGAGGCCGCTGTCCTATGAACGAGAAAGCCAAACGGTACGCCATCTTCGCCATCGGCCTGTTCATCAACTCCCTGGGGGTGAGCTTCATCACCACGGCAGACTTGGGGACCTCCCCCATCTCCTCCATCCCTTATGTGCTCAGTCTGAATGCACCCCTGTCCCTGGGGCAGTTCACCATCCTCTTTAACCTGCTCATCGTTCTGGTCCAGCTGCCCATCCTGAAAAAGCAGTTCCAGTGGGAGCACTGGCTCCAGGTGCCCGTCACCCTCCTCTTTGGGTGGTTCATTGACCTGACCATGGTTCCCCTGGCGGCCATCGCCCCCCAGACCTACCTCTGGAAGCTGGGCTTCCTCCTCCTGGGCTGCCTGATTCTGGGCTTCGGGGTGTACCTGGAGATGGCGGCCAACGTGGCCATGCTCCCGGGGGAGTCCTTCGTCCGGGCGGTGTCCACCACCTGGCACCGGGACTTCGGCCTGACCAAAATCGTCTTTGACGTGTCTATGAGCCTCACCGCCGCTGGGCTCTCCCTGGTCCTGGCCCACACCCTGGATGGGGTGCGGGAGGGCACCCTCATCGCCGCCCTTTTGGTGGGGCTGGTGGCCCGAACCTGCCGGCAGGTGCAGCACCGCCTCCAGCATCAGGGCGCCGGCCAGCCGGCCTAACCCCTTTTCCTATCCTGCCACATGAAAACAGGAGAGACGCACGTGCGTCTCTCCTGTTTTTCTTTTATTTTCCCGCGCCCTTCAACCGGGCCATGGCCCGGGCCAGGGCGGCTTTGGAGCGGTAGTACTCCTGGACGCTCTGCTTCTGCCGCAGGCGTTCCTCTGCCAGCTGCCGGGACCGCTCGGCCCGGGCTTTGTCGATCTCCTCCGGCCGCTCAGCAGAGGAAGCCATGAGGATCACATAGTCGGGCATCACTTCCGCGAAGCCCTGACCTACGATGACCTCCCGCCACTGGCCCTCCACGCAGAAACGGACGGTGCCGGGGTCCACCGCCACCGCCACCGGCTCGTGGCCGGTGTGAACGCTGTAGTCCCCGTCGGTGGCGGGCATGATGACCGCCTCCGCCTGGCCTTGGAAGAACTGCTTGAGGGGGGTCATAATCTCCAGGTAGAATCCCTTTTCCATTACAC
>PPYF01242663.1_pt1 | contig 12086 bp, 8 predicted proteins | sample 1559871 | NCBI WGS metagenome assembly PPYF01 (sample SAMN08240021, study PRJNA423297) | Human gut metagenome, whole genome shotgun sequencing project. | reverse complement strand
CCTATATACATACCAGGACGCTTTCTTACTGCCTCCAGTCCTTCCAGAACAGAAATACTGGCTGCATCATAGGTGTTCTTTTTTGGCATTCTTCCATTCCTTTCTAAACTTGCGCATTTAAAACCGGCACTTGCAAAAAGTGCCGGTCCGTTTCTTTCCATATTGTATACCAGAAAACATGTTTGGTCAATATTTTTATTTTATTTTTATATTTTTCACACCGCTCCAGTTGGAATAAATCCGCTCCCCATTTACATTTTTAAAGGTTCTTACGCGGACATAGCATTTGGAACCGCTTTTCATATCGGTTCTGGAATAGCTGGAAACTGCAGGATTTTTTACAGAATAACTCTTTGCTCCCTTCATATCTGCCGAAGTGCTGCACTGGATCTGATAGCCGTCCGCATCTTTTTCTCCTCTGTAGCGAATGTTAAGACAGCCCTTTTTCTCGCTCTGAAGCTTTGTCACAACTGTCGGCTTTGGAGTAACTGTCAAAGTAATTGTCCTGGACGCCCCGTTATAATTTCCGCTTTCTTTTGTATATGCCGTAATTTTTACTTTTCCCACTTTATGAAACGTAACTTTTCCCCAGCTTGTCACAGAAGCCACGTCCGGATTATCAGATTTATAACTGAATTTTCCCGTTTTATTTCCCTGGGTAATTTTTGCCTTCAGCGTAACGGTTTTGCTGTCTATCCGCTTTTCCATATCAGAGAGCGAAATTATCTGATTTCCTTTTACAATCTTATACTCTTCAATTTTACTTCCTTCATAGGAATCGCCCTTTAATGTAACAGCAAGCGTATAAGTACCCGGCTTTTTGCTTTCTCCCGGATAAGTAACCTGACAGCACTCTGCCGGAAGAATTTTCCCCGTCTTATCACGAAGGACGACTTCAGGCTTTCTGTTTGTTCCGTTATAGCTGTACTCTTTTTGGGAAAGGGAAACTTCTACCACACGGGGAATCACTTTATTTTCTTTTTCTTTCTGACATACTGTACAGGTTGTTTTCGCACTTCCGTCTTTTTCAAAAGATGCTTTTTGAATTTCTGTTTTATATTTGTGGCCGAGAGCCGGAATTTCTTCTATGCTCTCTTTTTTTATTGTGCCGCACACACTGCAGTGAATACTTTTCTGCCCTTTTTCCTCACAGGAAGGCTCCTTATCTGTGACATACTCTTTTGCCCATTCATGAGGTTTTGCCGGAACTATGTCTCTTTTTTCTGTTTTTCCGCAGTTTTTACAGATATATTCTGTAAATCCCTCTGACTGGCAGGTGGCTTCTGTTGTTTTTCCTTTTTCATATTCATGTGCCTTCACTTCTGCCAGATAGTCGAAGGTGGTTTTGCTCTCATCATGGATAAAGGTAACTTTATAACTGCCTTCTTTTGTAAAAGAAACCTCGTACTCGTATTTATACTGTACATAATCTCCTGTCTGGATTTTGCTGTAACCTTTATTTTTGATCACAGCGTCCGGCGAAGTGCATTCCGTGCGCACAGACCCTTCTCCTGTCACTGTAAAATAAACACGCGCACTCTCTCCCGGACAAAGAATCTCGCTTTCTGTTGTTTCAGACCCCTCCGGTACCGTTACCCCTTCTGCCGGTTCCACACTTTCCAGACTTACTTCCGCTGTACTCCCGTCTGTCAGCTCCTCTGCATTTACCGTGTATAACGGTGCTGCCATCACCAAAGAAGTCAGCAGAAACGGCAATAATTTTCTTTTCATGGTAAAACCTCCCTTTTTTATATATTTTCTATTTTGCTACTCTTTTATTATACTACTTTTCTCCCGGAACTCAAGCTATATTGCCCGTAAAACTGCGCTTTTCCGATCTCCATTGTCGGTATTTTTAAAAAAATTAAAATTTTTTCAAAAAAAGGCTTGCATTTTATCAAAACTTGTTATATACTAAGCAAGTCGGTTGAGACAGCACAAAAACATATGACATGAGGCCAGTTGGTCAAGGGGTTAAGACGCCGCCCTCTCACGGCGGAAACACGGGTTCGATTCCCGTACTGGCTGCTTCAAATATCAGTTTTCTGATATTTATAAAACACAAAAACATATGTCATATGGCCAGTTGGTCAAGGGGTTAAGACGCCGCCCTCTCACGGCGGAAACACGGGTTCGATTCCCGTACTGGCTGTTTTAAAGCATCGAGATAATTCTCGGTGCTTTTCTTTTGTTTGAAGCACCAAAAGGCAAAAGGCGCAAATTCACCTTATTTCTGCACATTAAGTAAATTTACGCCTTTGCGTCCAACCTGAAAATCCGTCAGACAGCCTTTCTTCTATCTTTTACTCTTCTACATCTTCCGCAGGCTCTGCCGGAATAAATACTCTGCTTTTTTCTTTTTTTGTATGTTTTTTCTGTGCCCGCTCCGTTGCTTCGCGGCAAAATTCCATCTGCGAATTGATGAGAGTCTTTCCGCGTTTATCCTGTTTTTCATAGCTTCCGTCACTTTTCAAAAGATGGGCTTTTACATTATCTTTAAATTCCAGCGTCAGAATGTGGACCAGTTCTTTTTTAATGGATTCGTCTTCCACCGGAAATACAATTTCCACACGGCGGTCAAGATTTCGCGGCATCCAGTCTGCGCTTCCCATATAAATCTCTTCGCTTCCTCCGTTATGGAAGTAAAAAATACGGCTGTGCTCCAGAAAATCTCCCACGATAGAGCGCACATGGATATTTTCGCTCACACCTGGAATCCCCACCTTCAGACAGCAGATTCCGCGAACAAGAAGATGGATCTGCACACCGCAGGAGGACGCATAATAAAGCGCCGCCATGATCACAGGATCGCACAGAGAGTTCATTTTCGCTACAATATAAGCAGGGATTCCCTTCTTTGCGTGTTCCGCCTCTCTTTCTATCAGTTTCAGGAAGCGGTCTTTCATCCAGATCGGCGCAACGATCAGCTTATTCCATTTCTTCGGTTCCGAATATCCGGAAAGCATGTTAAAGACAGCCGTCGCATCTTCTCCAAACCGCTCGTCACAAGTAAAGATACCGCAGTCTGTATAAAGCTTCGCTGTGGAATCGTTATAATTTCCGGTTGCCAGATGTACGTATCTGCGGATCCCCGTTTCCTCCCGGCGCACCACAAGGGTGATCTTACTGTGCGTTTTTAATCCCACCAGACCGTAAATAACATGGCAGCCTGCCTTTTCCAGTTTTTTCGCCCACACAATATTGTTTTCCTCATCAAAACGAGCCTTTAATTCCACAAGAACCGATACCTGCTTGCCATTTTCCGCTGCCTGGGCAAGCGCCGCGATGATCGGAGAATTTCCGCTGACACGATAAAGGGTCTGCTTGATGGCAAGAACATCGGGATCCTTCGCCGCCTGGCGCACAAAGTTCACCACAGGATCAAAACTCATATACGGGTGGTGAAGGAATACGTCTCCCTCACGGATTACTTTAAAAATGTCTTTTTCTTCCCGGAACTGAGGAACAGGAGCAGGAACGTACCTCGGCGTCCTGTATTGATCGAATCCTTCCTGTCCGTAAACCTTCATAAGCATGGTAAGATCAAGAGGTCCGCTGATTTCGAAAATATCATCCTCTTTAATTTCAAACTCTGTTTTCAGAATTTTCAAAAGACGCTCATCTGTCTTTTCCTGAACCTCAAGGCGGATCACCTCGCCCCACTGGCGTTTTTTGAGCTGTTTCTGAATTTCCACAAGAAGATCTTCCGCCTCATCCTCGTCGATAGTGAGATCTGCATTTCTCATGATACGGTACGGGTGTGCGCAGACTACGTTATAGCTTAAGAACAGCTTTTCAATATTCCGCTCAATGATTTCCTCCAGAAGAATAACGGTTGTGTCCCCCTTTTTCACAGACGGGATCTGTACTACTCTCGGAAGAACAGACGGAACCTGCACAGTGGCAAATTCCAGTTGTTCTTTTCCCTTCTTTTTATCCTTTTTGGAAATCAGGGCGCCAATATTTAATGTCTTATTCCGGATAAGCGGAAACGGTCTTGAGGAATCCATTGCCATAGGAGTCAGGACAGGGTACACATTATCCTCAAAATACCGGTCCACAAATTCTCCCTGCTCTTTATTTAAAAGCTCATGCTCCACAACAAGGTGCATTCCCGACTTTGCAAGAGCCGGGAGAAGAGAACGGTTCAGAGTCGTATACTGCATATGCACAAGCTCATGTGTCTGGAAGCTGATTTCTTTTAACTGCTCCTTTGCTGTCAGTCCTGCAATATCTGTTTTTGAATATCCTGCATGAACCTGGTCTTTTAAAGATGCCACACGCACCATAAAAAATTCATCCAGATTCGACGCGGTAATACTTAAAAATTTCAGTCTCTCAAAAAGAGGAAGACTTTTATCACGGGCTTCACTTAATACTCTGTCATTAAATTTCAGCCAGCTCAATTCTCTATTTCCAAAATATTCCGGCTTTTCAAATTTTTTAATATCCATATTTCCCTCCCGCAGACATTTCTGCCTATATTCTTCTCTTCCGTCTCAGCACAAGATGGATTCCGAAAACTTCCTCAAAAAACTCTACCTTATCTCTCAGAAGGCCAAGTTCCAGAGAAAGGTCTCTCGGAGAATCCACGATCACAGAAAGCTCCCTTTCTTTTAATACGGTTCTTATGTCCGTCACCTTCTGATAATGACTTCTGTCCATCGCATTTGCAATCCTGAGAATCGCCGTAAGCTTCGCGATCAGAAGATAATTATCTCTGTCTGCCGTTGTGCCGCCTTCATAAGTACCGTAATGGCGGAACTCCTTCGTATTATAGCGCACAACATTTGCAATAATATTTCGCTCTCTCGTGGAAAGACCGATGATTTCCGTTTCCATAATGATCCGGTAGGAGCATTCCGACACATCTCCCATGCTGATATACTTCCCGCAATCATGAAGAAGCACTGCAATCTGTAAAAGAAGGCGTTCTCTCGCTCCCATTCCGTGTACTTTTTTGATACTGTCGAAAATGGCAAGCGCGATCTCCGTCGTTCCGTTAATGTGATTTTTCCCTGTAGAATACCGTTTTGCAATGTTTTTGGACGCTACAATAATATCATTCTCAAAATTATGGGCGCTTTTTATAAATTTTTTCTTTTCCGCAAAGTCGTATGCAATTCCATCAAGAAGAGAAAGTCCGGGCGCCCAGAGGGCTTCCGCATTAAAGACCTCAATAAAGTTTTTACAGATAACCATAGTCGGAACTACAAGAGAAGCATATTCCGGGTCAATTTCCATCATTTCCGAAAGTTGCTGCACAGGCATATCCGCCACCTGCTCATACTTATTCATAAACTCCGCTTTCGTTACAATATTGTCCCTTCTCTCCTCCTGGAAAATGGTATCCGTCAGGAAATCCCCCATAAGTATCACATTCTTAATATCCCGGTCCTTTAAGTAAAGACGCTGAAAGCTCATAATATCATTTCGGATAAATTCCTCTACAAGCTGCCCATAATGGTTCGATGTCTTTTCCAGCTCTTTTAATCGTTCCCGGACTCTCATACTTCCCATCTTAAGACTCTGGGTGGTCACAAGCGCATCTTTGTCAAAAAGGGAAACTTGCAGGCTTCCGCCTCCCACGTCCAGAATGGCAGTTCCCTTCTGGATCATTTTTTTAAATCCTGTCTCTATGGCTGCAATGGATTTATATCCAAGAAAATGCTGCTCTGCATTACTTAAAATTTCCACCTGGATTCCGGTTCTCTGAAACACCTGCTCCAAAATCACAATAGGATTTTTCAGTTCCCGGAAAACGCTGGTTGCGCAGGCTCTGTACGCCTCCGTTCCAAATTCCTTCATCACCCGTTTAAAATCGAGAAGGATCTCACAGAGCGCATCTACCATATCTCTCTCAAGCTTTCCTCTTGAATACGCACCCTTCCCCAGTTCCAGACGGTATCGTATGTCTGTCAGCTCTTTAAATCCTACTTTTCTGGAAAGCTCAAAAATCTTCATGCTGACCTCATAAGAGCCCACGTCGATCGCCGCAAATGTTGTAACTGCCATATTTCTTTATTCCCCCTTTCCCAGAAGATAGTCAATAAACTGCTGAGCAGTCCGTCCTGTCAGCCCGCCGTGCGAAAGCTCCCATTTATTTGCCTCAAGAAGAAGCTCCTCCTCGGGCATGGAAATGTGATGACGCTCTGCCAGAACCTTTACTATATTCTGAAATTCCTTTTTATTTGGCGCCCCGAAATAAATCCGCACTCCAAACCGGTATACAAGAGAAAGTTTTTCCTGCACCGTATCGGAAGAGTGCAGATCATCGTCATCCATGATTTCCAGCTTATCGCCTGACCGCTCTCTCACAAGATGGCGGCGGTTGCTGGTGGCATAAATCAAAATATTATCCGGCTTTTTCTCAAGACCTCCCTCGATCACAGCCTTCAGATATTTATATTCTATCTCAAATTCCTCAAATGACAGATCGTCCATATATAAAATAAATTTATAATTTCTGTTTTTGATCTGACGGATCACTTCATTTAAATCCTGGAACTGATGCTTATACACCTCGATCACACGAAGCCCGTCCTCGTAATATCGGTTTAAAATCCCCTTGATACTGGATGATTTTCCCGTTCCCGCATCGCCGAAGAGAAGACAGTTGTTCGCCTTCCTTCCCTGAACAAACGCTTCCGTATTTTCAATGAGCTTCTGCTTTGGAATTTCATATCCCACAAGATCTTCCAATTTCACATGGGCAATCCTTGTAATAGGCGCGATCACAACCTCTCCTTTTTCCCCGTGTTCAATGCGGAAGGCTTTATGAAGGCCAAGCTTTCCCACTCCGAAATCCCGGTAAAAGCCTACCATATCATCCTTAAATTCCCCCACAGAAGAAGCTTCCGCCAGTGTTTGGCTCATGCTGCAGATCCTGTCCCGGATCCGGGAATTAAACATTTTGCTGCTTCCGTCTACATTTTCATAATTACAGATCACAGAACAGCACCCGGTTCCGTATATTCCGTCAAGACGGCTTAAATCAAATTCATACAGCTTTTTAAAAAACGAAAAATCCTGTTCTGCAAGACAGTTGACGCTTCCGGAAACTGGTCCTTTTATCTCGCACGCCATACTGAACGCATTTTCATGGTTCACAAGAAGAAAGGTGAGATAATTATGCCAGAGATTCCCGGAAAATCCATACATTCCCGCCATCTCCACAAGTCCGTGCACGCACCGGTACAAAATCTCTCTTCCATTTTCTGAAATTTCTTCTCTTTCACAGTCATTTATAAGAAACACCATATCTTCCAGTATTTTTCCTTCCGGAAAATCCCGGTAAAGAATACACTCTCCTAAATTCACTGCTCCTCGCCTCTTTTCCTTCCATAATTTCCCAGAATCCGAAGAAGAATGGATTCGGACTCCAGCCCCCGGAGCGCATTTTTTACAGCACTGTCTCTTAAATTTCCTTCGAAATCTACAAAGAAACGGTACTCCCACGTTTTTCCCGGAATGGGACGTGATTCTATTTTCGTCATGTTAAGACCATTATAAATAATGTGTGACAGCATATTATAAAGAGTTCCGCTCTCATGAGGCAGTTCGAAGCACACGCTGATTTTTTCCGCGCCCTCCTCGCACACCGGTTTCTTTCCTACAATAATAAATCTTGTGGAATTTTCCTGATTTTCACAGATATTTTCCGCAAGAACGGAAAGCCCGAACACCTCGCCCGCTTCCCGGCTTGCGATGGCAGCCTGAGAAGCATCTCCGTCTTCTTTTACTTTTTTGGCAGCTCCCGCTGTGTTCGCCGCCTCCGTCCTGTTCCATTCCTGATGATTTTCCAGATATTTTTTACACTGGGCAAGCCCCTGCTGATGGGAAACTACATTTTTTATCTGAGAAAGTTCGGTTCCGGGCAGCCCCAGAAGCACATGCTCCACACGGATAACCTGCTCCCCTTCAATGAAAAGCTGATATTCTGTCAAAAGATCGTAAATATCCGCCACAATCCCTGCTGTAGAATTTTCAATAGGAAGCACTGCATAATCTGCTGTTCCGTTTTTTACCGCTTCCATAGCATCTCGCCACGTCTTTACATGAAAGCTTTTTATTTCCTCGCCGAAATATGCCCGCATGGCAGCATAGCTGTAGGCACCTTCCACTCCCTGAAACGCCACGTTTGCATTTTTAAGAGGCAGCTTTTTCACAAAGAGAAAATCTTCTTTGTCCTCTGCGCCCTGTTCTCCCAGAAGCTGATACTGTCTTTTTCTGCTGATCGCCATGATCTGCTGAAACAGCTCCTGGACTCCCAGCGCGTTAAATTCACTGTCTGCCCTGCTTTTTAAGGTTTCAATTTTCTGTCTTTCCCTCTCCGGGTCAAGCACCTTTTTTCCTGTTTTTATTTTGTACGCAGCCACATCTTCGCAAATTTCCATTCGTTTCTGAAAAAGCTGCAGTATTTCTTCATCTATTTCATCAATTTTTCTTCTGCATTCCTGTAAATCAAGCATTTTTCTGTCTGTCCTTCCGTTTTTCTACTGTCTCGCTTAAAATTCCAATAAAAGAAAGGGAACCAAAGGCGAGGATCACGTCTTCCTCCCCTGCAAAGGAATACGCTGCCTCTACCGCTTCCTCAATGCTTTTCATTGCCTGTACGTCCTTATGAAACTCTCTTGCCACAAGAGCAAGCTCCTCTGCCGGCAGGGCTCTCGGATTATCCGGCGCTTCAATGGTAAAAATCTTTTCCGCATACGGACAGGTTTTTGAAAGCACTGCTCTGTAATCTTTATCCTGGAACATTCCCATAATAAAGTAAATCTTTTTCCCGTCAAAATAATGTCGTATGGAAGACGCCATTTTATCCGCTGCTGCAGGATTATGCGCCCCGTCTACAATAAAAAGCGGTTCTTTTGAAAGAACAGTAAAGCGTCCGTTCCATCTTGTACGGAGAAGACCTTCTTTTCTCTGCTCCTCTGTAGTTGAAAATCCAAGTTCTGAAAGAAGGTTCAAAGCCTCCACCGCCAGAACTGCATTTTCCTTCTGATATACGCCTCCAAGAGAAATCCGGTACTCCTCCCCTTTATAAAGAAAGCTCTGGCCTTCCGGACTCTCCTCTGTCACAAGGGCAGGCGCCCCGTCAGCCTCTCTGTAAGGAACGCCGCAGATTTCACATGCGTTTTTTATGGCATCCTCCGCCTCCTGTTTCTGGTGTACCGTTATCATGGGACAGCCTTTTTTTATGATCCCGGCTTTTGTCTCTGCGATCTCTCCCAGGGTATTTCCAAGAAATCCCATATGGTCCATGCTGACAGACACAAGAACTGATAAAAGCGGCTCCTTTATAATATTTGTGGCGTCCAGACTTCCGCCCATCCCCACTTCAAGAAGTACAAGGTCACATTTTTTCATCTCAAAAAACAAAAATGCCACCGCCGTTTCAATTTCAAAAGGGGTGGGGTGAGGCAGACCTTCCTCTATCATCTGAGAAATCGCCTGCGCCGTCCTGGAAAGACAGAGAGCAAAGTCCTCCCTGGAAATCGCTTCCCCGGAAACCTCCATCCGTTCTCTGTAAGAATAAAGCGTAGGAGAAATATAACGCCCCACCCTGTATCCTGCCTCTCTCAGCACAGTATATAAATATGCAATTACCGAACCCTTCCCGTTGGTTCCTGCCACATGGATCATTTTCAGTTTATCCTGCGGATTCCCGAGACGACCCATAAGTTCTCTCATGTTATCAAGCCCCAGAACACTTCCGTATTTCTGGGAATCTTCTATGTATTTCCGGCTTTCCTGATAGTTCATTTTCTTTTAGCTCCCGTTTTTTCAAATCTTTTCGTCATTATATCCCACCTGTATTATTTTTTCAAGGTTGGCAATACTACAAACAGGTTAAATTTTTGTAAAATAAAAGGAGATTCCTTATGCTCAAACGAAACTTTCTGCTGTGCGGCTCTCTCGGCTGGTGTCTGGAAGTTTTCTGGACAGGAATGCACTCTCTTCTCTCCGGAGAAGCCACCATGACAGGCGAAAGCTCCCTTCTTATGTTTCCCATATATGGCTGCGCCGCCCTGATAAAGCCGATATATAAAAAAATCGCCTCCTTTCCTGCCCTTCTTCGGGGCAGCCTCTATACAGGAGGGATTTTTCTCATAGAATATATTTCCGGAAGCATCTTAAAATACTTCCATATGTGCCCCTGGGATTACAGCAGCTCTCCCTGGCAATTTCACGGTGTAATCCGTTTTGATTATGCACCTGTGTGGTTTTTTACAGGTCTCTTTTTTGAAAAAATACTTGCGAAATCATCTTGAAAAAAGCCACCAGGTATTATATTATGATTAGAAGGGATTTTCAGACCCTGATACCAAAAAACGGAGGTATAACATGAAACACTTAATGAGTCCATTGGATTTTTCTGTAGAAGAGCTTGACAAACTCCTTGATCTTGCCAACGACATCGAAAAAAATCCAAAAAAATACGCACATACATGCGATGACAAGCGGCTTGCCACTTTATTTTATGAGCCAAGCACACGTACACGTTTAAGCTTTGAAGCTGCTATGATGAATCTGGGCGGTAAAGTTTTAGGCTTCTCTTCCGCTGATTCCAGTTCTGCCGCAAAAGGCGAGAGTGTCGCAGACACAATTCGCGTAACTTCCTGCTATGCCGACATCTGCGCTATGCGTCACCCAAAAGAAGGCGCACCCCTTGTCGCTTCTATGGCTTCTTCCATTCCTGTTATCAACGCCGGAGACGGCGGTCATCAGCACCCCACACAGACTTTAACCGATCTTCTTACTATCCGTTCCCTGAAAGGACGCCTGGACAACATTACAATCGGTCTGTGCGGCGACTTAAAATTCGGACGTACCGTTCACTCTCTGATTGAGGCTTTAGTACGTTATGACAATGTAAAATTTGTTCTCATCTCCCCGGAAGAGCTTCGTATTCCAAGCTATATCCGTGAAGATGTATTAACACGTAATAACAAAGAATTCGAAGAGGTAGAGCGCCTCGAGGACGCGCTTCCGCAGCTTGACATTCTCTATATGACACGCGTACAGAAAGAACGTTTCTTCAACGAGGAAGACTATGTGCGCATGAAAGACTTCTACATACTGGACAAGGCAAAAATGGACCTTGCAAAAGAAGATATGTACGTTCTTCACCCGCTGCCCCGTGTAAATGAAATCTCTGTAGAAGTGGATTCCGACCCGAGAGCGGCTTATTTTAAACAGGCACAGTACGGCGTTTATGTCCGTATGGCGCTGATTCTTACATTACTGGAGGTGGAACTGCCATGTTAAATGTTGGAGCACTGAAGGAAGGCTATGTACTGGACCACATCAAGGCCGGCAAAGCCATGACGATTTATCACGACTTAAAACTTGACAAACTGGACTGTACCGTTGCCATTATCAAAAACGCCCGCAGCAACAAAATGGGCAAAAAGGACATCATCAAAGTAGAATGTCCTCTCGGTGATGTTGACCTTGATATTCTCGGATTTATCGATCACAACATTACCGTAAATATTATCAAAGATTCCAAAATCGTAGATAAAAAAGAACTGAAGCTTCCAAAACAGGTGGTAAATGTGATTAAATGCAAAAATCCGCGCTGCATTACTTCTATCGAGCAGGAGCTTGACCACATCTTCGTTCTTGCAGATGAGGAAAAAGAAATTTACAGATGCAAATACTGTGAAGAGAAATACAGAGGAAAACGCAACAAATAATATAAAATCCAAAAATCAGAACCCGGTTCGCCATACAGCAGGAGAACCGGGTTCTGATTTTATATATGTTTTTTATTATTTGCCTTTATACGCAATCAGACCGATAAGCCGGGTTATGTCATTGGGTAATCATCTATCTAGGCCCTTTGTTGCCAGAGGGCTCAAGCGACCCACCTGAAAGCACGACGGGCAGCCGTATCGCTTTCTTTTCGGTCTTGCTTCGAATGGAGTTTACATGTGCCCGGTCTGTTACCAGAACGGCGGTAGTCTCTTACACTGCCTTTCCACCCTTACCGGGAAATCCCGGCGGTTTATTTCTGTTGCACTGGTCTGGGAGTCACCTCCACCGGACGTTATCCGGCATCCTGCCCTGCGAAGCCCGGA
>PPYF01370883.1_pt1 | contig 12089 bp, 12 predicted proteins | sample 1559871 | NCBI WGS metagenome assembly PPYF01 (sample SAMN08240021, study PRJNA423297) | Human gut metagenome, whole genome shotgun sequencing project. | reverse complement strand
ATGCACCAGCAGGCTTTATGGAAGCCGCTGTCGCGGAAAACATTATGGCCGGTAACGTCATGAGCCGCCGCGCGAGCTACATGTACGGGAACCTGCTGAAGCCTGATGCGAAAGGCCAGGTGGGTGCCGGCCTTGGGACCACCACTTCTGCTGGGACCGTAACGCTTATCGCCCCAACGAACATCATCGAAAAAGATGGCCAGAAAGAAGTTATTGATGGCCTGACCTATGATTTTATGCTGGCGCCGGGTTCGGAAGCGCCGTCCGAAATGCTGTGGTACATCGAAGAGAAAAAACTCATCGAGTCTGCTGAGGACGTGACTCACACCCTGCACAACACCTACTCCCTGCGCGGCGCGAAAATTCGTGAACCGTTGCCATGGTCTAAATACATTAACGAAGCCATCGTTCGCTGGGGCGATAAAGCCGAAATCATCATGGCTCAGCACCACTGGCCGACCTGGGGCAACGAGAATGTGGTTAACCTGCTGAAAAGCCAGCGTGACCTCTACCGTTACATCAACGACCAGACGCTGCGTATGGCAAACCAAGGCCTGACGCGCGATGAAATTGCTGCCGAATTCAAGCTGCCGGACAGCCTGGCGCACACCTGGGCTAACCGCGGTTACTATGGTTCCGTCAGCCATGACGTGAAGGCGACCTACGTGCTGTACCTCGGCTGGTTCGATGGCAACCCGGCTACCCTTGACGAGCTGCCGCCAGAAGAAGCCGCGAAGAAGTTCGTTGATTACATGGGTGGCGCGGATGCCATCATGAAGAAGGCCAAAGAGGACTTTGCCCAGGGTAACTACCGCTGGGTGGCTCAGGTGGTCAGCAAGATTGTCTTTGCCGATCCGAAAAACCAGGATGCTCGCAACCTGGAAGCCGATGCGCTGGAACAGCTGGGTTATCAGGCGGAATCAGGCCCATGGCGTAACTTCTACCTGACCGGTGCGCAGGAACTGCGTAATGGCGTAGTGAAGGGGCCAACGCCGAACACCGCAAGCCCGGATACCGTGCGGGCAATGACGCCGGAAATGTTCTTTGATTATCTGGCCGTCCACATTAACGGGCAGAAAGCAGGCACAGCGAAAGCGGTATTTAATATCGATCTCGGAAACGACGGCGGTAAATACAAGCTGGAGCTGGAAAATGGCGTGTTGAACCATACTGCCGATGCAGAAGCGAAAGATGCCGATGCGACCATTACGCTGGACCGTGCGACCCTGAACAAAATCATCCTGAAAGAAGAGACGCTCAAACAGGCTGAGGATAAAGGAGAAGTGAAGGTTGCCGGCAATGGCGCGAAGCTTGAAGAGATGCTCGGTTACATGGATAAATTTGAATTCTGGTTCAATATTGTCACACCGTAATTTCTGCGACATGAAAAAAGCTGCCCACGGGCAGCTTTTTTTTGCGTATAACGACCTTCGCCGGAAGAAACGACCGCCGTGATGGGCTGGAAAAACGTAATGCCCTCAGCGTTGAGGGGCAAAGGTCAAAGAAACGGGCCAGTGATAACCCGTTTTACAGACAAAATCAGAAACGATAGCCCGCTGAGAACATAAATACCCACGGATCCAGACGCGTGCTCACGTTCTGATTCACGCCACCGGCTTTAAATTTGACGTTGGTATCGATATCCATGTACCACACCGATGCGTTCAGCAACCAATCGCGGTTAATCAAATAGTCGAGCCCCACTTGGCCCGCGGCACCCCAGGAGTCGTCGAGGCTCAGATCGGATAACCCTGCCGCTTTACCGTTATCATTGAAGTCGCTGTCAAAGAATGTGGTGTAGTTGATACCCGCACCAATGTAAGGACGGAACTTACTCTGCGCGTCGCCAAAGTACCATTGCGCCATCAGCGTCGGTGGTAATTGATGTACCGTCGCAATATCACCGGTTGGCCCAGTGCCCACTTTATGACGGAACGGGCTGGCGGCTAACAGCTCAATCCCGATGTTGTCGGTCGCCATATAGGTAAAGGTTAAACCCAGCTGCGTATTGTTGCTGACGTTAAAACTACCGAGGCTACCCAGTACGTTATCAGACCCTTCCGTTGGACGAACCGTCGCTGACCCCGCACGAATGAAGAACTCCCCTGCCTCATGCGCCCAGACGCTGCCCGACAAGGTGCTTAACGCAAGCGCAACCACTGCTAACTTTTTCATATCCACTTCCTCATTATGGTTTTTCTAGCGCGGCAAATATACCCATAACGAGTTACTTTTGATCCGTCACGGATCACACTAAGTCATGAGATTTAACATTTATTGATCCAGATTAATTTTTGCCGTTTACTCACGCCGCGTGATTAATGCCTAAATCAATATTTGTAATTAGCAGATAATTTGAGCTTATTGCGAAAAAACAGCCGACATTCTCCGCATCTACGCTACTGCCGGTTTGTCCAGGCTGTTCATAACGCCGCCAATACGGCTTTTTCTTTACAAAGATATACTTAGCGGGGCTGGCGCAGAGAGTGCTACGTTCGCGCGATTTGCGGTACAATTGCCGGCTAATTAACACCTGCAATACTCAAGGAGAGTGCATGTCTATCACGGCGCAGTCTGTATACCGTGACACGGGTAATTTTTTTCGGAATCAGTTTGTCACCATCTTACTGATTTCATTGCTCTGTTCATTTATCACGGTGGTGCTCGGCCATGCCTTTTCCCCCAGCGATGAGCAACTTGCTACGCTGACGGTTGGCGATCATCTGACCGGAAGCACCGGCCTGTTCGATCTGGTGCAGAACATGACCCCAGAGCAGCAGCAAATCCTGCTGCAGTCTTCTGCGGCATCCACTTTTGCAGGGCTTATTGGCAATGCGATTCTGGCCGGCGGCATTTTGCTGATGATTCAGCTGATCTCCGCAGGGCACCCGGTCAGCGCGCTACGCGCGATTGGCGCCAGCGCGCCGGTTCTACCGAAACTGCTGCTTTTGATCTTTATCAGCACCTTCCTGATCCAGATGGGCGTGATGTTGATTGTGGTTCCGGGTATTCTGCTGGCTATCGTTCTGGCCTTCGCGCCGGTGATGATGGTGCAGGATAAGCTGGGCGTTTTCGCAGCCATGCGCAATAGTACGCGCCTGGGCTGGGCAAATATGCGTATTATCGCCCCTGCGGTTGTCGGCTGGATGCTGGCCAAAACGCTGCTGCTGCTGTTTGCATCCAGCTTTGCCGTGCTGACACCTTATCTGGGTGCGGTGGTAGTGAATACGCTGAGCAACCTGATTTCAGCCCTGCTGCTGGTCTATTTGTTCCGCGTCTATATGCTTATTCGCAACTAATCTGAAGCTGCCCATAACGGGCAGCGCTGAACTACGGAATCGAAGTATGAAGCAGTTTCTGGACTTTTTACCGCTGGTTGTCTTCTTCGCGTTTTATAAGATTTATGACATCTATGCGGCAACCTCGGCGCTGATCGTCGCTACCGCCGTGGTACTGATTTACAGCTGGGTACGCTATCGCAAAGTCGAAAAGATGGCGCTTATCACCTTTGTTCTGGTGGCCGTATTTGGCGGGCTGACCCTGTTCTTCCACAATGATGAGTTTATCAAGTGGAAAGTCACCGTGATTTATGCGCTGTTTGCCGGCGCGCTGTTGGTGAGCCAGTGGGTGATGAAAAAGCCGCTGATCCAGCGCATGCTGGGCAAAGAGATCACGCTGCCCGAAGCCGTTTGGTCAAAGCTGAACGTGGCGTGGGCGATTTTCTTCATTCTCTGTGGCCTGGCAAATATTTATATCGCCTTCTGGCTACCGCAAAACATTTGGGTAAACTTTAAGGTGTTTGGCCTGACGGCGCTGACGCTGGTATTCACCGTATTGAGCGGGGTTTACATCTATCGCCACATGCCGCAAGACGAAAACAAGTAAGCACAGAGAACAAGAATGACACAGCAAAATGACGCTCCTCAGGGTGAGCTGGTATTACGCACCTTAGCCATGCCCGCGGATACCAACGCCAACGGTGATATTTTCGGCGGTTGGCTTATGTCACAAATGGATATTGGTGGCGCCATACTGGCAAAAGAAGTGGCGCATGGACGGGTTGTGACTGTTCGCGTCGACGGCATGACCTTTCTGCGCCCCGTCGCGGTGGGTGATGTGGTGTGTTGCTACGCCCGTTGCGTTAAGCGCGGCAATACCTCCGTGACGGTCAATATTGAAGTGTGGGTCAAGAAGGTGTCGTCAGAGCCTATCGGCCAGCGCTACAAAGCCACCGAGGCGTTATTTATCTACGTTGCGGTGGACCCTCAGGGAAAACCTCGCGCAATTCCCGTCGAATAATCACAAGCCCGGCCATGCCGGGCTTGCTGCTTTTAGAGGAAACCAAGGACTTTCAGAACAAAATAGCCGATAACAATCACGATAATCGGCAGCACGTAAAGCGGGAAAAATTGCACAAAAATAGTATGTCGCGGAACTTCAACACGCGCTTCCAGCGCTTCACGGCTCAGCCCCTCAGCGCCCTTCGCTTTCTCCAGAATCAGCTGATCTTCCACCCCTTCGCGCAAATGTTTGGCCTGACGCGCCATACGTGCACCGGAATCCTGTAGCGCCAGGGCGACAAAAATCAGGGCAAAGATAATCCAGAACAGGATATTGAGCCCATTGTGGAAATCCGGCTGCGGCGAGTTGTACCAGAACAGGTTCAGGAACGGGGTGTTGAAACGCATCATGTCCACCATCACGTGAACAAAATCCATCATCACGGCATCGATGCCCGGCTGTTTTGCACTGTGTTCATACATGAACTTCAGCACTGAAATCAGTGTAGAAATCAGCGCAGGGATAAAGATAATCCACCCGGCGATACGTTTGAGAATAGCAATGCGTCCAGCTTGTTGATACGTCATGGGTTCCCCTTGTTTTGACGCTTTTGTTCAGGGCTTTGCCTCAGTCTATCTGCTGATGACGACTTTCGCCCGACTTTACGCGCGATATGATATACCATTCCCCTGCATTCGTTATCCTAAAGGAGAGGTAGTTATGTCCGCCGAGCGCCAAATACAAGCCGCCATTTTCGACATGGATGGATTACTGATCGATTCCGAGCCATTGTGGGATCGTGCCGAACATAAAGTCCTGGGCGAGGTGGGCGTCGATTTTACCCGTCGCCACGAACTTCCCGACACGCGTGGTTTACGCATCGACCTGGTGGTGGAACTGTGGTTTGCTCATCAGCCGTGGAGCGGCCCGGACCAGGCAACCGTCGTTCAACGCATTATTGACTACGTGATTGCGCAGGTCGAAGAAACCCGCCCCCTGCTGCCCGGCGTACGTGAAGCGGTGGCACTGTGCAAAGCACAAGGTCTCAAGGTTGGCCTCGCCTCAGCATCACCGCTGTATATGCTGGAAAAAGTGCTCACCATGTTTGAGCTGCGCGATCAGTTTGATGCGCTGGCCTCCGCCGATAAACTGGACTACAGCAAGCCGCATCCGCTGGTCTACCTCAACTGCGCAGCCGCGCTGGGGGTTGACCCGCTGTGCTGCGTAGCGCTGGAAGATTCCGTCAACGGGATGATCGCCAGCAAAGCGGCGCGCATGCGTTCCATCGTCGTTCCCGCCGCCGAAAGCCAGAACGATCCCCGCTTTAGCCTCGCCGACGTCAAGCTGCCATCGCTTGCGTCCCTGACCCGCGAAAATCTGCTCGGCTAATCGTGTTGCGGGCACATCGCGTGCCCGCAAATGCCAACCCCATCATAAAAATGAAACGCTGTTTTATATTTGTTTGAATTTTCCTTTTCCCCCTTCTATGCTTTGCCCTGTAGTCATCTGATAACGATAAAAATCATATACAGGGGTCGACATGATTCTGAATGCTTTCAATCTGCAAGGTAAAGTTGCGCTCGTCACCGGGTGCGATAAGGGTTTGGGCCAGGGTATGGCTTTAGGGCTGGCGGAAGCCGGCTGCGATATCGTCAGCGTCAGCCGCAGCGTGCCGCAGGAAACCGCGCAAAAAGTACAGGCGCTGGGGCGACGTTTATACGCCATTCAGGCCGATCTCAGCCGACCGGAGAGCATCGCCGATATTGTTCCCGCAGCGCTTGCTGCTGCCGGCCGTATTGATATTCTGGTGAACAACGCCGGAACCATTCGCCGTGAAGATGCGCTGAGCTTTAGCGAAAAAGACTGGGATGAGGTGATGAACCTGAATCTGAAGTCGGTGTTTTTTCTCTCACAGGCGGTAGCGAAACAGTTTCTGGCCCAGGGCAGCGGCGGTAAAATTATTAATATTGCCTCGATGCTCTCTTTCCAGGGCGGGATTCGTGTGCCATCCTACACCGCCTCGAAAAGCGGCGTCTTAGGTATTACCCGCCTGCTGGCTAACGAATGGGCAGCGCATCACATCAATGTGAACGCCATTGCTCCCGGCTACATGGCCACCAATAACACCCAGCAGCTGCGCGACGACGCCGAACGTAGCAAAGAGATCCTCGAACGCATCCCTGCCGCGCGCTGGGGCACACCGGAAGACCTCAAAGGCCCGGTGGTGTTTCTCGCCTCGCCGGCATCTGACTATATCAATGGCTACACCGTAGCCGTCGACGGCGGTTGGTTAGCACGTTAAAATTTTGACAAAGAGTTACACTGTAACCTCTTCCGCCTACTGTATAAAAACCCTATACTGTATGAATTTACAGAACAATGGGTTTTATCATGACGGCGGAAGGTCACCTGCTCTTTTCCATCGCCTGTGCGGTGTTTGCTAAAAATGCCGAACTTACGCCTGTACTGGCGCAAGGTGACTGGTGGCACATCGTGCCATCGGCGATATTGACCTGTCTGCTGCCGGATATTGACCACCCGCGCTCATTTCTCGGCCAGCGGCTCAGTTGGCTATCAAAACCCATTGCCCGAATGTTTGGCCACCGGGGGTTCACTCACAGCCTGCTGGCGGTGTTTGCTGCCCTGACCCTGTTTTATCTGAAAGTCCCTGACAGCTGGATTGTTCCCGCCGACGCGGTGCAAGGCATGGTGCTCGGCTATCTGAGCCATATTCTGGCGGATATGCTGACTCCCGCAGGCGTCCCTTTACTGTGGCCGTGCCGCTGGCGTTTCCGCTTCCCAATTCTCGCCCCACGTAAAGGTAACCAGCTTGAGCGCGTGCTGTGTATGGCGCTGTTCGCCTACGCCGTTTTTATGCCGCAGTCGCTGCCGGAGAATAGCGCCGTGCGCTGGTCGTCCTCGATGATCAATATGCTACAGACCGACTTTAACCGCTTCATCCATCGACGAGCTGAGCAATAATCCGTCACAAAACACCGTTTTGATATAATCAATTCCATTTGGATATAAGCGTGTTATTCCAGTTCTGTTACCCTTCTCACATCCAGGCAAATCCTTTCGGGTTTGTCCTAAAAAAACACACACCGCAGCGCCCTAAGTTGGCGCCGGACGGTGTGGATAATACTTCAGGAGAATGGGGATGAACTTTCCACTAGTCGCGAACATTATCGTGTTCGTCGTATTGCTGTTTGCGCTGGCGCAGACTCGCCACAAGCAGTGGAGTCTGGCCAAAAAAGTACTGGTCGGTCTGGTGATGGGTGTGGTCTTCGGGCTTGCGCTTCAGCTGATCTACGGTTCTGATAACCCAGTACTTAAAGATTCCATTCAGTGGTTTAACGTCGTTGGTAACGGCTATGTACAACTGCTGCAAATGATCGTCATGCCGCTGGTCTTCGCCTCTATTTTGAGCGCGGTTGCCCGCCTGCATAATGCTTCTCAGCTGGGCAAAATCAGCATTCTGACTATCGGTACGCTGCTGTTCACGACGCTGATTGCCGCGCTGGTTGGCGTACTGGTGACCAACCTGTTTGGTCTGACCGCTGAAGGTCTGGTTCAGGGCACGGCGGAAACCGCCCGTCTGAATGCAATCCAAAGCACCTACGCCGGTAAAGTGGCTGACCTGAGCGTTCCTCAACTGCTGCTCTCCTTCGTGCCGAAAAACCCGTTTGCTGACCTGACTGGCGCTAACCCGACATCAATCATCAGCGTAGTTATCTTCGCCGCTTTCCTTGGCGTCGCCGCGCTGAAGCTGCTGAAAGACGATGCGCCGAAAGGCCAGCGCGTGCTGACCGCTATCGACACGCTGCAAGGCTGGGTGATGAAATTGGTTCGTCTGGTAATGCAGTTGACTCCGTACGGTGTCCTTGCGCTGATGACCAAAGTGGTTGCCGGTTCTAACCTGCAGGACATCATCAAGCTGGGCAGCTTCGTTGTCGCTTCCTACCTCGGTCTGCTGATCATGTTCGTTGTGCACGGTATCCTGCTGGGCGTAAACGGCGTGAGCCCACTGAAATACTTCCGTAAAGTCTGGCCGGTGCTGACCTTTGCGTTCACCAGTCGTTCCAGCGCGGCGTCTATCCCGCTGAACGTGGAAGCGCAGACCCGTCGCCTTGGCGTACCAGAATCTATCGCCAGCTTCTCCGCGTCCTTTGGGGCAACGATTGGCCAGAACGGCTGTGCCGGCCTCTACCCAGCAATGCTGGCAGTGATGGTTGCGCCTACCGTGGGAATTAACCCGCTGGATCCACTGTGGATTGCTACGCTCGTGGGTATGGTTACCGTCAGCTCCGCAGGCGTTGCCGGTGTCGGTGGCGGAGCAACATTCGCTGCACTGATTGTCCTGCCAGCCATGGGGCTACCGGTGACGCTGGTTGCGCTGCTGATTTCCGTTGAGCCTTTGATCGACATGGGCCGTACCGCACTGAACGTCAGCGGCTCAATGACTGCCGGTACGCTTACCAGTCAGTGGCTGCGTCAGACTGACAAAGAGATCCTCAATAGCGAAGAAGACGCGGAACTGGCGCATCGCTAATCAATCTGCCGGCAGAGCCATTCCTGCCGGCCGGTAAGACCAAAAAAAACCGCTGATGCAAATCAGCGGTTTTTTTATATCCGGTCAGCGTATTTCGCTACGCATTAATTTCCCCATCCTGCCGTATTTGCACCGCCCAGCGTTGGGCCGATTCAGGAATGCTGAACGCCTGCGAACGTTGAAAAGCGCTGCCCATCAGCACAAATGCCACATATTTCCCACGCAGTAACCAGACGTCCCGAAACCCCTCTACCTTGACGGCGTGGTCGGGTGGTGCAGGTTCGGAGCGCGGTACATAGCTGATAATCTGCCGATTTTGTTGGCGAAGCGGTTTCATAAGCAGTTAAATTCACAATCATTAATGGCAAAAGCAGGAAAGTCTTATGATAGCAGGATTCGCGGGCGCACGTCATACACAAAAAAGCCCGGCAGGATCGCTGCCGGGCAAGGGTTGAGGGGGTTAATTTCTTACACGTCGCGGTAAGTCCCGAGACGATAACCTCTTTCCGCAATCGCATATTTCAGCGATGCCGAGGTCAGGACATCAAGCTCTGCCAGGCGTGGGTAGCAATAGGCGCTGCCCATAATGGTGTTATCCACGAACGCCGGGTGGCACATGACTTCTACGGACTGTTCACCGCGTGCCGCAGAGCTGTCGAGGGTTTGCAGGAACAGCGCGTCAGAGATGGCGTCGCCATAAAATTCACTGCTGAAACCCTCGCTGCTGCGCAGCCCTTCAGGAATCGCAAAAGGATACGGAATAGAGCGGTCAATGCGCATCGCAATACCCTTAGATTTCGCAAACTCCGCCACCAGCGGGAAAATCTGCGGGATCATATGCACATGATGATGGCTGTCAAAGTGCGTAGGCTCGGCATCAAACAACTCGACAAAACGGTTGTACTGACACTCCAGCTCATGGGCAATCTCATCCATCGGCAGCGCATCGTCTTCCGCCACCTGCCAGATCCACTTGCCGAGTTTCCCCTCACGGATCAGCCCCGGCATTGGCGACAACGGCTCGCCCAGCGTCAACACAAAGTGCATGCCAACGGCCAGCTCCGGCGTACGGCGGCTTATATAGGCCGCGTGGTCAATAGCCGCGCCGTTGACCAGCGCGGTCGTTGAGGTTACAAGTCCATTTTTGCAGGCATCGAGAATCCCGTAGTTTTGTCCTTTGCTTAGGCCAAAATCATCGGCATTAACGATCAACAAACGCTCCATGATGCCTCCTGTCACTTTTTCAGCTTCTCCACGGTGGCGGCAAAATTCGGCAACCACTTTTCATGGGCCAGAATCAGTTCGCGCGCCAGAATCTCTGCATCTTTATCAGAGTGGATAAGTGGGCTTAAGTTCAGCGCCAGCAGCACATCGTTAAACTCACCGCTCAACGCCGCATGGCTTGCTGCAATTTCAAAACCTTTGATGGTGTGGATAAGACCCAGCACCTTCTCATCGAAATGCGTGACGCGCGGATGGGGTTTCGCACCATCGCGACCGAGGATTGAGGTCACTTCAATAGACCAGTCCGCCGGAATGTTATCGATATGCCCATGGTGTGGAATGTTGACGTAGTGCTCAGTCTGCTTATCGTTATAGATAGCGTTGATGACTTCGCAGGCCGCATCGGAGTAGTACGCCCCACCGCGCTGCTCCAGCTCTTTCGGCTTCACGTTCAGATCCGGATTTTTGTACAGTTCGAAGAGTTGTTTCTCCACTTTCTGCACCACCTGCGCACGTGCGCCGCCTTTGTAGTACTCGCCCATCTCGATAGCCAGCATCTCTTTTTGCTTGAAGTAGTAAAGCAGGTAAGAGCATGGCAACAGGTTCAGAGAGCGAATAAGCCCTTCGCTGAACGGCATGTCGAAGATGTTTTTCACGGTATTCGCCGACAGCGTGCCGGACGCTACGCCATCCAACAGTTCAGCAAAGCGAGACTCACCATTTACCAGCACATCGCGGATAAAGACCATGTGGTTAAGACCGAACAGGTCGATAGACAGGTCGTCCGTTTCGCTCAGGCGCAGCACATCGGTGATGAACATTTTCATCCCGATTGGGATATTACAGACGCCAATAAAACGCTTGAAGTTGGTGTGACGGTAAACCGCTTCGGTCACCATGCCGGCTGGGTTAGTAAAGTTGATAACCCACGCGTCAGGACATACTTCCTGTACATCTTTAATGATGTCGAAAATAACCGGAATGGTACGCAGACCTTTAAACAGGCCGCCCGCACCGTTGGTTTCCTGACCCAGATAACCATGGCTCAATGGGATACGTTCGTCTTTTTCACGGGCCTTGAGCTGGCCGACGCGCAGCTGGGTGGTCACAAAGTCTGCGCCCTGCAGGGCTTCACGGCGGTTAAGGGTTTTGTAGACCTTCATCGGTACGCCGGCTTTTTCTACCATGCGTTGGCAAAGATCGTGGATGATATCCAGCTTCTCCTGGCCGTCTTCAACGTCAACCAGCCACAATTCGGTGACCGGCAGTTCGTGATAGCGTTTGAGAAAACCTTCCAGTAATTCCGGCGTATAGCTGCTACCACCACCAATAGTAACGACTTTTAATTTCTGGCTCATATCTTTCTCCCTAGAGATCCACAAGCTAAACGTGGCTTACTCTCCGCATAATATGCGGTGAGCTAAATTCTTTGTCACAGTTCTACGAAATAATATCGCAGCGCGTTAGTTGATAACCGTTAACTTCTTACGATAATTGCTTGGCGTAAATGAAGTCAGCTTTTTGAATGTTTTAATAAACAAACTTGGGCTGCTATAGCCTGACTCATACGCAATATCGGTTACCGAGTAATTGGTTATTTCCAGCTGTTTCTTCGCAAAGTTAATACGGATATCGTTAATAATCTGCATTGGCGTTTTGCCATAGTAGCGCTGGGTCGCCCGAGTTAAATATTCCTGGGTCTTCCCGGATAACTCGACCATATTATCCAACGCCCCTTCACCAAATTTTAATTTATCGTGCATGGCTTCAACGGTGGATTTTAACCACTGCGGCGTAACATCCTGCGCCTGTTCTTCTCGGTGATGTCGCAGGCGATTAATCACATAGAAGGAAACCAGTTCAATAAATTCGTCAAATTCCGTTTCGCGGAAGTGAAGTGATGCAATAACCGATTCAATGTAGCTAAGAAACGTGCTTTTAATCGAATAGACTTGCGAAGCAACCAGAGCAAACGGCACCAGCGCCTGATAGTGAGTATCGAAGAAATCTTTACTGATCCCAACGTTAAGGA
>PPYF01243972.1_pt1 | contig 12091 bp, 9 predicted proteins | sample 1559871 | NCBI WGS metagenome assembly PPYF01 (sample SAMN08240021, study PRJNA423297) | Human gut metagenome, whole genome shotgun sequencing project. | reverse complement strand
GGCTCCCTTTGAACAGACCGAGGCGCCGGTGTTCCGCGGCCTGGGCGCCAGTTTTGACCTTTCCCGTAATGCAGTGATGACGGTGGATGCGCTCAAGCGGATGCTGTGCCGCATGGCGCTGATGGGCTACAACGAGGCTTACTTATATACGGAGGATACCTATGTGCTGCCGGAATATCCGTTTTTCGGCTACCAGCGGGGAAGGTACGGCGCCGAGGATCTGCGTGCGCTGGACGGTTGGGCGGCGGCGCTGGGCATCGAACTGATCCCCTGCATCCAGACACTGGGGCATCTGGAACGTTTTCTGCATTGGGAAAGCAGCGCGCCTCTGCGGGATACGCCGGATGTGCTGCTGGCCGGGGACGAGGAAACCTACCGGCTGATCGAGGCCATGCTGCGCCGGTGCCGCGCATGCTACCGCACGAAAAAAATACACCTGGGCATGGACGAAGCCATGAATCTGGGCTTGGGCGGGTACTTGAAAAAGAACGGCTATCACGAGAGCTTTGACATTATGCTGCGCCATGTGGAGCGCGTGGGCGCGCTGGCCCGAAAGCACGGCTTTGAGCCAATGATGTGGAGCGACATGTATTTCCGCTGCGCCAGCCCCAACGATGATTACTACGAGGACGACATCGAGATCCCCCAGACGGTAATAGACGCCGCGCCCGCGGACATGACGCTGGTATATTGGGATTATTACCACGACGACGAGGCGTTCTACGACAGATACATCCGCCTGCACCAGAAATTTGCCGCGCCGCTGCGGTTTGCGGGCGGTATGTGGACGTGGCTGGGCCCGGCCGTTGACTATGACGTGTTTTTCAAAAAAGCGGAGCCCGCGCTGCGTGCCTGCCTCGGAAACGGCGTGACGGATGTGATGATCACCACATGGGGCGACGACGGCGGAGAGACGAGCCCTCAGGCGATGCTGCTGGGCCTGCAGGCCTGGGCGGAGTTCTGCTATACTGGCGGGATGGACCGCGGGCACATCTGCCGCAGGCTCGCCGCCTGCACGGGCGCGGACGGGCGGGCGCTGGCGCGCATCAGCGCGTTCAACAAAACGCCGCTTCTGGACGCTGAAAGCGATCTGCCCAATGCCGCAAAATTTCTGCTGTATCAAGACCCGCTTTTGGGCCTGTACGATTTGGATATCGAAGGGCTGGGCTTTGCGCAGCACTACGCCTCGCTGGAGGCGGAGTTTGCCGCGTATGCGCAGGAGGGCGGCCAGTGGACGCTGCTGTACCGTTTTTATGAGCTGCTGGCCCGCGTGCTGAAAAACAAGGCGGAATTGGGCCTTGAGCTGTACCGCGCTTACCAAAAGCAGGACCGCGCCCGGCTGGCAGCGCTGGCCGGACAGGCGCGGCAGGCCGCAGAGGACTGCGGAGCGCTGCGCACATGCTGGCGGCAGCTGTGGATGGCGGAATGCCGTCCGCAGGGGTTTGAAGTGCTGGAGCTGCGGCTGGCCGGCGTACAGGCCCGCCTGGAAGCGGCCGCCGCTCGAACGGAAGACTGGTGCGCAGGCAGCGTGCAGCGCCTGGAGGAGCTGGAGGAGGGGCGGCTGCTCCTGCTGCGCACGCCCGGCACCAGCCGCCTGCACGGCGTGTATTTCTGGCGCGAGATCGCAAGCGCATCCAAATGCTTTTGAGAACAGGCGCCCCCGCGCCGCGGCCCGCGAAAGAGCCGGAACGGGGAAAAGGGAAAGGGATGGTTATGCAATGAAAAGAATCACGATGGTCATCGCAGGCCTGGGCGGCCGCGGCCACGACATTTACGGCAACTATGCCATGGAGCACCCGGATGAGGTGGAGATCGCTGCAGTGGCGGACCCGCGTCCCGAGCGGCTGGAGCTGGCGCAAAGGGAGTGGAACATCCCGGCGGAGCGCTGTTTCGCAACGGCGGAGGAACTGTTTGCGCAGCCGCAGCTGGCGGACGCGGCGGTCATCGCCACGCAGGACCGGCAGCATGTCGTCCATGCGGAGGCCGCGCTGAAAGGGGGGTACCATTTGCTGCTGGAAAAACCAGTGGCGGTGGACATTGAGGGCTGCCTGGAGGTACTGCGTTTGGCGCGGAGGTATCAGCGCCATGTGGTGGTGTGCCATGTGCTGCGCTATACGCCTTTTTACAATGCCATCAAGCGGATCATCGAGGACGGCCGCATCGGCGAGGTGGTAACCATCCAGGCCATGGAACAGGTGGGCTACTGGCATCAGGCGCACAGCTATGTGCGCGGCAACTGGCGCCGAGCGGACGAATCCAGCCCGATGATCCTGGCAAAGTGCTGCCACGATATGGACATTCTCATCTGGCTTACGGGCAAGCGGGCGCGCTATGTAAGCTCTTACGGCAACAATTATCTGTTCCGTGCGGAAAAAGCCCCCGCGGGCGCGGCGCAGCGCTGCATGGACTGCGCTGTGCGCGCCGGCTGTCCCTACGACGCGGTGCGGTATTATCTGGAGAGCGGCCGCACCAGCGTACGCGCGGGGCGCGTGCACTGGCCCATTAACGTGCTGGACCCTCACCCCACACCCGAGAACATCGAGCAGGCGCTGTGCACCGGCCCCTACGGCCGCTGTGTTTATCACTGCGACAACGACGTTGTGGACCACCAGGTGGTAAATATCGAGCTGGACGGCGGCACCACCATCAATTTTACCATGTCCGCGTTCACCGAACGGTGCTACCGCACCATCAAGGTGATGGGTACCCACGGCTGTGTGGAGGGAAATATGGATCTCTCCCACCTGGTGTGGCACGACTTCTTCGGCCACAGCGAAGAAATGGACCTGAATGTAACGGACGGTTCCATGGCCGGGCATGGCGGAGGAGACGCCGTTATGGTGAAACAGTTTGTAGAACTGCTGGCCAGCGGGCGGGACGACGAGATGCTCTCTTCTGTGGAACACTCCATCGAAAGCCATCTGGTGGCGCTTCTGGCCGAGCGCTCCCGCCTGGAACATGGCCGCAGCCTGCCCGTGGAGCTGTGAGCATAGTTCGGAATTTGTCTTTTTTGTTAAGGAGATCGTTTTTTGATGCTTCAATATTGAAAACAGAATGAATAAAAAAGGACTCTGTTTTGCAAATGATTTAAATTTCTTTGTTCATTTTGCTGCAAAAATATGATAATATTTTTTGATGGTGCCGGAAAACAGTAAAACAAGCGCCGAAAAAGACAAATACATTGCGCGGCGTCCTTGTTATACTGAAAGTGCAGAACAGGAAGGGCGACGCAGCCTTTTCCAAAGGATCTTTTAGGAGGAAAACGCAAATGAAAAAAATATTGGCACTCTGTCTTGCGCTGACGATGGCACTGGCTGTGTTCGCCGGATGCTCGGGCGCAGCTTCTTCTTCAGCGCCGGCCGCCGGCTCCGCCAGCGGCTCTGCTTCCACAGGCGGCTCTGCCACCGGCAAGCAGCTTTCGGGCAAGGTCGTGTACTGGTCCATGTACAACGAGGGAGAGCCCGAGGCAATGGCCATCCAAAAGGCCGCTGATATGTTCATGGAGGACTACCCCGACTGCGAGGTGGAGATCCAGTGGATCGGCCGTTCCAACCAGGACATCACCGGCCCGGCGCTGGAGGGCGGCGAGCAGCTGGACATCCTGGACAATTTTTCGTATGATAAGAGCACGGACCGTTATCTTGACATCACGGACATGATGAACGAGCCGGCCCTCGGCCAGGAGGATATGACCGTGGCCGAGAGCATTCTGCCGGTGCTGAATCTCGCCAACGCCCAGGGACAGGAAAAGGCCGGGCTGGAGACGGACAAATACTACGGCGTGCAGATGTTCCCCTGGGTGGTGGGCTTCTTCTACAACAAGGATCTGTTCCAGCAGGCGGGCATCACCGAAACGCCCGAGACCTGGACGGAATTCATGGAAGCATGCCAGAAGCTGAAGGACGCGGGCATCAATGCCGTCACCTGTGATGACGCATACATGACGCTGATCCCCAACAACTATCTGGCCCGCCTGGTGGGCAGCGATACCATCGCAGCCATGAGTGCCAGCGCGTCCGACCCGGCGTGGCAGTCCGAGGAAGTGAAGCAGGCGTTTGCCGCCATGGAGACGCTGTCGCCGTTTATGTCCCCGCAGACAGCCACCAATAAGTATCCCGCCGGCCAGCAGGAATTCGCGCTGGGCGAGGCGGCCATGTACCTGAACGCCAGCTGGATGCCTTCCGAGGTGGCCGACACGGCGGGCGAGGACTTCCCCTGGGGGTTCTTCGCGTTCCCGCAGGTGGAGGACGGAGCTGAGGGCAGCGGCTACGTTTCCGTCGGAGGTGTTCCCCTGGCCGTATACAGCGGCTCCCCGAACCCCGAGGCGGCGAAGGAGTTCCTGCGCTATGTGGCGTCCAAGGAAGTGCAGGACTATCTGGCCGAGCAGGGCGGCGCTCCGGCGACCGTCGGCTCCGAGTGGCCCGGCGCCCGTGCCGAATGCACGGATGTGATCGCTGCTGCGGACAAGGTGGCCAGCCTGAACTGCGACCTTTCCAGCGAGTTTGTGAGCGCAGTGTTTACAATGGAGATGAACAAGGTGCTCACCCAGCAGACGACGGCCGACAAGGCGGTATCCACCCTGACGGGCGAAGCTTCCAAATATTGACGCCGGCCGGATAAAACAAGGAAACAGGATAGGGATGCCGGCCGCGCACAAATGCGCGCCGGCATCCGCTTTTTCAAATGATACAGCCGGGGGGCAGGCTTCCCGGCAAAGCAACAAGGAGGGGCAGCGGTGAAAAAAGGGCTGCGCAGAATGTATCTGGCGTTCCTTTCGCCCGTGGTGATCGCATTTTTGATCGCTTATCTGTATCCCGTGCTGCGCACAGTTCAGATGTCGTTTTTTGAGGTGTCGGATATCAGCGCCGCGCGGGATACCTGGGAATTCGTAGGGCTTTATAATTATGTAGACCTGTTCAGCCGTCAGCTGTTCCGGGTATCGTTCAAGAATATGATGCTGATTTTCCTGGCGGGAGGCGCGGCGGTATTTCTGATCTCGCTGTTTTTTGCCTGGGTACTGCACAAGGGCATGTTCATGGGCAACCTGTGGCGCAACCTTATCTATCTGCCCACGGTCATCACGCCCGTGGCCATGATCACGGTGTGGACGCAGTATGCGTACAACAGCCGGTACGGCCTGCTCAAAACGGTGTTCGAGGCGCTGGGCCTGGACGGCCTTGCGGCCATACCATGGACAAGCACTCAATACGCGTTCTGGTCCATGCTCATCGCTTTCTGCTTTTGCAGCATCGGCGGCAACCTGCTGGTGTACATGGCCGCCATGAAAAAGATCCCGGACGACCTGTTCGAGGCGGCGTTTATGGACGGCGCGACGGAAGGAAAGATTTTTTTCCGCATCACCCTGCCGCTCATCGCGGACAATGTCAAAACGCAGTTCACCTTCTGGACCATCGGCTGCATCGGCTTCTTTCTGTGGTCCCGCGTGTTCAGCGTGGTCCCGTCGGACCCCACGACCATCACGCCCGCCAGCTATATGTACGACCAGATCTTCGGTACGTCCATCAGCTCGAATGCGGTGGCGTCGGGCACGAACGTGGGCATGGGCGCGGCCATCGGCGTGGTGCTGTGCCTGATTACCGTCGCGGCGATGGCGCTCATCAATCTGATCTTCCCGAAGGAAAAATACGAGATGTAAGGAGGACGGCCCCTATGCAAAAATATCCGTCTTTCTGCCTGCGGCAGAAAAGCCCTCCCGCAGGCCGCGTCAGCGGCTGGGCGGGAAAGGCAGTGCACGTTCTGGGCAAGGCTCTTATCCTGTGCTGGTGCGCCTTCACGGTCGCACTCATCGGCTGGGTGGTGCTGGCGTCCTTCACGCCCACCCGGGACATCTTCCAAAACGACCTGCTGGCCGCCGGGCTGGACCTGAGCGGCTATGAAGTGGTGATGGAACGGTATCACATCATGGATTATTTCCTCAACAGCGTGCTGTACACGGTCTGCGCCTGTGCGGGGCTCATTGTCTTCTGCGCGCCCGCGGCTTTCGTGATGACGAAGTTCGTGTTCCGCGGCCGCCGCCTGTTCCAGACACTGTTCTCCGTTGCGCTGGGCCTGCCGGGCGTAATGATCCTGGCGCCGCTGTACATGATGCTGGTTCGGGCGAACCTGCACAATTTCCGCGGCACGCTCATCCTGGTCTACCTGTGCACGGGCATTGCCGCGACAACGGTGTATCTGATGGGCTTTTTCGCCACGGTGCCCATGACGGTGTTTGAATCCGGCCTCATTGACGGGTGCAGCCATATCACCTCGTTTTACAGGCTTATCCTTCCGCTGGCAAAACCGGGGATCGTGACCATCACCATCTTCAATTTCATCGGATACTGGAATGAATATATCTGGGCACTGGTGTTCTCCGGCAAGCAGGCCAACCGCACGTTGGCCGTGGCACTGCAGACGCTGGTGACCAGTATGCAGACGACAGGCAATTATCAGGGCCTGTTCGCGGGTGTGGTGATCGTATTCGTGCCCACGGTGATCATTTATGTGCTGCTGTCCAAGCAGATCATGTCCGGCGCAACGGCCGGCGCAGTCAAAGGATGAGGAACGATGCTCAAGCCGGTACCTGTCGAGCCAGTGCTCAGCGTGAAAGAGCTTTATACGCTGTATTATGACGCTGAGGATGGCGCGGACTGCGATATCTTTGTGGTATCCTTCAATGGCGAGCTGGAGATGCTGGAGCAGTTCAGGGACCATATTTTTACCCTGAGCATGCACGAGCGCCATCTGTTCCGGGAGATGATCGAGGAAGGAAAACAGGTATACGATAAGCCCTTCGGCAAAAATCTGGTTTACCGGAAGGATGCGCCGCATGAACCGGAGCATCTGCCCGGCGCAAAGCAGATGATACGCAATCTGCTGGAGCAGCTGCTGATCTCGCTTTACCGCAAGCAGCAGGAATGCCCAGCACAGGTGCAGTCGCTGCCCATGCAGTCTCTGGGGATGGAGTATCAGATCGTACGCCAGGTCGTCACCTTTCTGGATCAGAACATCTACAACAACATCACCTTTGTGGACGTTGCCAGCCATTTCAACCTGAGCGAGACGCAGCTGAAAAAGCTGTTCCGTGAGGTGACGGGATACAGTGTGATGCAGTACTATCGCAAAAGCGTGGTGGGGCGTATCGAGTATCACATCCGTCAAATGGACAAAAATTTCACCGAACTGGCGGATCTGTTCAACTTCAGCTCCATCCACTATTTTTCCAAGTTTTACAAGCGCGAGACAGGGCACACGCTGCGCGAGTATCTGAAAAGCTCGCAGGACGTGAGCCTGCCGTAGCGGCAGAAAACAAAACTAAACCGCGCCCGGCCGTAACAACGGCCGGGCGCGGTCATTTATGTTGCTTTGTTATGATTCTGTCGCTTTTTTTCAAAGATAGGTCCAGATTCTTGCCTGCTGCAATCACCGGAGAGTATGATGAAAACAGAACAAAAAAGGAGTGATGCGGAGATGGAACAGATCGTGCAGACGCGCAGCGTCCCTGTGATGGGAAGCTATGACGTTGTAGTGTGCGGGGGAGGCCCCGGTGGCTGGGTCGCAGCGGTAGCCGCTGCGCGCGCAGGCGCCCGTACCGCGTTGGTAGAGCGCTATGGGTTTGTGGGCGGTATGGCTACGGCGGCCCTTGTAGTGCCGATCAGCGTATTCACCTACAACGGACAGCTGGTATGCGGGGGGATTCCCTGGGAATTCGTACAGCGTATGGTGGAAGCCGACGGAGCGGAGGTAGAGCATCCGTTGGGGAATATTTCCCATGATCCGGAATGCTATAAATTGATCGCGCAGCGGATGCTGCTGGAGAGCGGCGTTGATTTGCATTTTCACGCAGTGCTCACAGGCTGCGTCCGGGAGGACAGCAGGATAACGCATGTGATTTTGGACACCAAAAGCGGTCCCAGGGCGCTGGAGGCAAAATATGTGATCGACAGCACCGGAGACGGCGATCTCTGCGCTATGGCGGGTGTGCCGATGCAGGAAAATACAATGCCGCTTCAGCCGCCTTCCCTGTGCTTTTGTATCGGCGGCGTGGATACGGACGCTCTGGAGCTGATCCATCATGAAAAGCAGGGGCTCAATTATCACAATCTGCGCGTCCAGACAAAGCTGCGTGAATTGGCTGAGACGGAGGATGTTCCAGTATTCGGCGGCCCTTGGTTTTGCAGTATTCACCGCGACGGCAGAGTAATGGTGAACATGACCAGGACGCCCGCGGATATGCTGGACCCTGCCCAGGCGACCCGTGCCGAATGCAGGCTGAGGGAGGACGTACACGCTTTTGTAGCGTTGCTGAAGAAATATTTTCCGGAATTCAAAAACGCAGAACTGCTGTTTACCGCCGCGCAAACGGGCGTGCGCGAGACCCGGCATATAAAAGGCGAACATGTTCTCACCGGAGAAGAATATTTGAATGCCGTACATTTTGAAGACGCCGTAAGCCGGGGAGCGCATCCCATTGACATCCATACCGCGGGTGACACGACGCAGAAGTGCCAGTTTCTAAAGAACGCGGCCTATATCCCTTATCGTTCCCTGATCGTCCCGGGCTTCGACAATCTGCTGGTGGCGGGGCGTTGTTTTTCAGCCGACCAGGTGGCTTCAGCCTCGGTGCGGGTGCAGGCCTCGGTGATGGGGCTGGGCCAGGCGGCGGGCTGTGCCGCCGCCCAGTGTGCCTGTGCGGGCACGAGCGTGCACAAAGCCGATGTGCACACGCTGCAGGCCATGCTGCGCAAATGGGGTGCGCTGATTTAAAGGAGCGTCAGGGCTTTCAAAAAGCAAAGCAGGCGAATAGATTGCATGGGCATAGGAAATGAGGGAAGAGGATGACGACAGTCGACTACAAAAAAAACGTACCGGTGCTGGGCTCTTATGAGGTCGTGGTAGCAGGGGCAGGCCCGGCGGGGATATGTGCGGCGGTGGCAGCGGCCCGCAGCGGGGCGCGCGTGGCGCTGGTGGAACGTTACGGAGTATTGGGAGGAAATCTGACGGCCGGTTATGTCGGGCCGATATTGGGTATGGTCGGCAGTGGGACCATGCGGGATGAGCTGATGGCCTTGCTGGGGGTACCGGAGAATGATATGATCGGAGAGGTGGGCGTCGCCCACGATATGGAACAGGCCAAACGGGTTCTGGCCGAATTTGTTTCATGTGAGAATCTTGATGTGTTTCTGCAGACGCCCGTCGTGGACGCGCTTATGGCTGGCGCCTCTCTGGAAGGGCTGCTGGTGGCAACCAAGGAAGGGCTGCGCGCCATGGAGGGGAAAATCGTGATAGACGCCACCGGGGATGGCGACGTGGCCTGGTTTGCGGGCGCTCCTGTGGAAAAGGGGCGCGCCGATGGACTGATGCAGCCGGTGACGCTGGAATTTACACTGGATGGTGTGGACGAGAGCCGGGCTGTGGCATGTATTGGCGACGTAGACGATGTGGAGCTGAACGGTGAGCGGTTTCTTGATTACTGTGCGCGCTGCGCGCGGCAGGGGCTGCTGCCGGAGCAGCTGGCGGCTGTGCGGCTGCACCGTACCACGCATCCCGGACAGCGGCAGGTGAACACGACACAGCGCAACGGCATAGACGCTACTTGCGTGCGTGCGCTTTATTCCTCGGAGCTGGAGCTGCGCCGCCAAATCGACATACTGGTGCATTTCTTTCGGGAGAATCTGCCCGGGTATGAAAAATGCAGGTGCATTGCCAGCGGCGCTACGCTGGGCGTGCGGGAAACACGCCGTGTGATGGGGGAGTATACTGTTACGGCGGAAGAATTGGCGGCGGGAAAGCGCTTTTCTGATGTGGCGGTACACAAGGCCGAGTTCATCGTGGATATCCATAATCCGGAAGGAGCGGGCCAGGCGGAGGAAAGGATACAGTATGTAATGCCCTACGACTTGCCTTACCGCTGTTTTGTGCCGCTCAAGGTGGAGAATCTGCTCACTGCAGGACGGTGCATTTCGGGCACACACCGGGCGCATGCATCTTACCGGGTGATGTCAATTTGCATGGCGATGGGCGAGGCTGTGGGGATGGCGGCGGCACTGTGTGTTCGGGAAGGCTGTACGCCCCGCACTCTGGATGTGAAAAAACTTCAGGCGGCGCTGGAATCAAAAGGAGTAGATTTGTACAGCAAATAATGACGGTATGAAAAAACGGGCGGTAGCATTTTCAGCTGCCGCCCGCTTTCTTTAATGAATAATGCAAAAGCCTCCCGCCGGGAGACTTTTGCGTGTGACCAAGCTATTGCCCCAGATAAGCTCCCTGCTGCAGCAGAAGGCTGCGCAGTGCCTGAGCGTCGACACGGGACGGATCGCAGGCGCCGGATGCGGCCATAGCTGCGGCGGTTCCCGCCGCCTGGCCGAACACAAGACAGCAGGGAATCATACGGATGGCAGAGCCGGCCATTGCGTCGGCGGAAATGGAACGTCCCGCCACCAGAAGATTGGAGATTCCGCGCGGGATAAGGCAGCGGTAAGGAACACCAAAAAACGGACCGTTTTCCAGCGTATAGTAGGTGCCGCCGGGATCGTTTTTATTGTGGGTATCCATATTGGTCGCCATGACGGCGATGGAATCATCCGGTACACGGCAGGCCCGCACGTCGTCAACGGTGAGCCGGTATAATCCGTCGACATGCCGCGTTTCGCGGATGCCGATGGTAGCTGCAGTGTCAAGGAAACGCGCGTTTTCAAAGCCGGGCGCGTATTTTTTCAGAAATCCGAATACCTGGTGCGCCTGGCGCAGTCCCTCCAGTTCGGCGCGGGTCAGATCCTCCGCGTTTGTACCGTCCACATCCAGGATTCGGGTAACGTTCAAACGGTATTCCCCGGCCGCGGGGCTTTCAAACAGACACACCTCGCCTCGGGGCACGTCGCCCCATTCTGCGGCTTTCTCCCGGATCAGCCAGCTGAAAGGCCCGTAAAACGGGCGTATTTCATCCCGGTGTTCCCGAATGTGCGCTTTGAGGCGGGACGTATCCACATTGCCGACACGGAAAAACAACGTGGCTGGCTGCATATTGCCGTCCTCCACGCGCCCAAGTTCAAATTTTACGCCCGAGCGTGCAGCAACGTCTGCGTCGCCGCTGCAGTCGATCACAACTTTGGCACGAAACAGAAACAGGCCGGATTTATTGGCGGCTACGACACCGGTGATGCGGCCGTTTTCCTGCAGTACATCTATAAACTGGGTGTGCAGCAGCAGCTTTGCACCGCTTTCAGCAAGCATCTGTGTACATACCAGTTTAAAGCACTCATGGTCAAACCGATACCGGCGGGGCCGGCGCCGACTACCAGAACGTCTACATTTTCAGCAACGGATAGTTGCCTGGTAAAGGATACGGTCTCCATTGTTTACCTCCGCTCTTTTGTTCTGCCTGAGGTGCGGGGTCAATAGCGGCCCCGCCTGGTCTGCCCCGGGCGCGAATATTTTGTGGAAACTCCGAAAGAATCCAGGATCAGGGCTTGTTTGACATCCTGATGATCCTTGTCATACCATAAATTGTGCTGTTCCTGCGGATCGTTTTCCATGTCGTACAACTCTCCGAATTGGATGCCGTGATAAACGCTGAGTTTGAACTGTCCGTCGTAATACATGGTTGCGTAGCAGCTTTCGGCCGGTTTGCCGGCCGCCTGAATTTCTCCAGGGGCGCGAAGTCCGTCGTAGTTCATATCCACCTCCAGCGTATCGTAGAACTCAGCGCGCACGAATTTGCGCGGCGCCGGCGCGTTCTGCCCTGTGAGGACGGGAACGAGGGAGCGCCCATGGGTGTCGGCTGGTGGGATGCCGCACAGGTCGGCGATGGTGGGGGCCAGATCGGTTTGTTCCACCAGGCCGCCGTACACGGCGTTTTGCCGGAAGGTACCGGGCAGGGAAATAATAAGCGGGACGTGTGTAATACCCTCGTAAAAGCGGCAGCCTTTATGGGTAAGCCCATGGTCGCCGAGCATTTCACCGTGATCGGAATTGAAAATAACGATGGTGTTTTCCCGCAGCCCCATTTCGTCCAGTGCGTCAATGATGCGTCCGTAGTGTCTGTCGATCAATTCTATCATCCCGTAATAGGACGCCTTGTTTCTCCGCATCG
>PPYF01671591.1_pt1 | contig 12092 bp, 11 predicted proteins | sample 1559871 | NCBI WGS metagenome assembly PPYF01 (sample SAMN08240021, study PRJNA423297) | Human gut metagenome, whole genome shotgun sequencing project. | reverse complement strand
GCTCGATAGAGATCGTAGAAGCTGTGCGCGGCGCGGTCGGAAATGACGTTGACCTGCTGATTGAAGGCCATGGCCGCTTCGATATTGCCACCGGCATAAAGATCGCAAACGCACTCAAGCCCTTTGACCCGTATTTCTTCGAGGAGCCTACGCCTCCCGACTGCCTTGACGCTCTCGCGCAGGTGCACAAGAGCTCCCCTGTTCCCATCGCGGCGGGCGAGCGGCTCTATTCCCTCACACAGATGCGCGACTTCTTGGAGCGCGGCTGCGCGGACTTCGTCCAGCCCGACATCAGCCACTGCGGCGGCATCTCTGCCGTCAAGAAGATGGCCGCCCTGTGCGAAGCACACTATGTGGCCCTTGCGCCGCACAACCCCAGCGGCCCCGTTGCGAACGCCGCGACGCTGCATATCGCCGCGAGCACTCAGGGCTTCCGCATTCTGGAGATAAGCTTTACTGACGTCTCATGGCGCAAGGAGCTTACGAATGAGCGCGTCGTGTTCGACAAGGGCAATATCCTCATCCCGACGGGCGTTGGCCTCGGCCTTGAGATAAATGAGGAGAACTGCCTGAAATATCCTTTCCAGCCCATTGATCTGCGCCACTACAAGGGCACGCTTACAAATATCCGCCCCGCTGACCATACGAGCACCTACTTTGAAGGACTCTGAGAGGTAATTTACAATGAAAATAACTGACCTGAAGATGATACATATCCGTCCGCGCTGGATGTTCCTCAAAATCGAAACCGACGAGGGGATATGCGGCTGGGGCGAACCGGTCGTTGAAGGCCGCGCAAGAACTGTCGAGACCGCCGTCAATGAGTTCAAGCCCATGCTCATCGGCGCGGACCCCTTGAGGATAGAGCATCTCTGGCAGGGCATGTACCGCCGCACCTTCTACCGCGGCGGCCCCATCCTCTGCTCCGCCATCTCCGGCATCGAAATGGCGCTCTGGGATATCAAGGGTAAGTACTACAACATGCCGGTCTATGAAATGCTCGGCGGCGCTTACCGCGATAAGGTACGCATGTACGGCCACCTCAAGCCGACCGGCCACCCCGGCGACTTCCCGATACCCGACATGCTGAAGATAACGGACAAGCGTCTCGCCGACGGCTTCACCGTTATGAAATATTCCATCATCCCGCCGATCAGGCCCATCGACAATATGGAAATGGTCGACAAGGTCGTTGAGCGCTTCGCCGCTGTGCGTGAGCGCGTCGGCAAAAAGGTCGATATCGCGATCGACTTCCACGGCCGCGTGAGTCCCGCGATGTCCATCCGCCTGCTCAAGGCGCTCGAGCCGTATTATCCGCTCTTCGTCGAGGAGCCGGTGCTGCCCGAAAATGTGGACGAAATGGTGCGTGTGTCGCGCAGCACAACGATACCCATCGCCGCAGGTGAACGTCTCTTCACGAAGTTCGGCTTCCGCGAGCTTATTGAGAAGCAGGCCGTCTCCGTCGTCCAGCCCGACCTCTGCCACTGCGGCGGCATATTTGAGGCGCGCAAGATCGCGGCTATGGCCGAGACCTACTATATGCAGATCGCGCCGCACAATCCCCTCGGCCCCATCTCCCTCGCCGCCTGCATGCAGCTCGACGCCTGCGTGCCGAACCTGCTCGCGCAGGAGCACCCCGGTATGCCCGACCATGCCGATCTCGGCGTCGGCATTCTCAAGACCCCGTTCAAGATCGAGGACGGCTATATCCGCATCCCCGAAGGTCCCGGTCTCGGCATCGAGGTCGACGAGAGCAAGCTTGATGCGCTGCGCTTTGACGGCACATGGGACACGCCCCATCTCGAATTTGAAGACGGCAGCATAGCCGATTGGTAACATATAAAATCTGAATGGAGGCAGAACTATGTTTGATTTAACAGGTAAGGTCGCTCTGGTCACCGGCTCCTCGCAGGGGCTCGGCGCGGCAATGGCGCGCTGTCTGGCGGAAGCCGGGGCGGACGTCGCCGTGAACTACACCTCGGAGCACTCTCTCGAAAAGGCCGAAAAGGTCGCCGAATACATCCGCGGCAAGGGCCGCCGCGCCATCATCATCCGCGCCGACGTCAGCAAGGAAGAAGACGTCATCCGTATGATCGAAACTGTCGATAAAGAATTCGGCCGCCTTGACATCCTCTGCAACAACGCCGGCGTCAACAGCAACCGCAACATCTACGACATGACCCTTGAGGACTGGCAACGAGTGCAGAACACCAACATCACCGGCGCGTTCCTATGCAGCAAGTACGCCATCCCCGTTATGAAGCGCAACCACTACGGGCGCATAATCATGACCTCCTCCGTCACCGCCCAGCAGGGTGCGCTGTTCGGGCAGGTGCATTACGCCTCCACCAAGGGCGCGCAGCAGTCCTTTGCAAAGACGCTCGCACGCACTGTCGCGCTCGACGGCATCACCGTCAACTGCGTCGCCCCCGGCACGCACATGACCGAGACACTGCACGAGATCCTCGTCAATTCCGATCCGCACCGTCTGGATGCCGCGATAGAGCGCACGCCCATGGGCAAGATCGGCACCTGCGAGGACGTCGCCTACGCCGTCGTATACCTCGCGTCCGAGGAAGCCGGTTACGTCACCGGCGCCTGCATCGACGTCAACGGCGGCTGCTATATGCGTTCATAACTCTTTCTCCATAATGAAATTGGGTGTACCCGTTCAGCGCGGGTACACCCAATTTTTATTTATTATGCCTGCGGTACCGGTAATGCGGCGCTTCCCGCATCTTCAACGCGGTCGCAGAAGACTGTGACGCGCGTCTTGCCGCCCTTGGTGCAGGTGTAGAGGACAAGGTCATGCCCACTGTTCTGCACGGCTTCGACGGAATTTGGGCTCAGCGTCTCGAGCCTCGTGACGGAGTAGGTGCTGACGACGCCATCCATGTCCGTGAATATGACCGTCTCGCCGCCGGTGAGCTCCTTCAGTCGCCCGAAATGGCTCTCAAAATTGTGCGCGGCGATCACGAGATCGTCCGTGCGCGTGGAGCCGAACTGACGGCAGGGCGCGATCTTCAGCCGGTCGTAGTCCCACTCGGCCATGACCGGCAGCTTCAGCCCCAGCACGGGAACCTCGACATAGCCGATATAATCATAGCCGTCGATCGTGACGGTCGGCATCGTCGGGTCTACCGGCGCAGGCGACGGCGACACGCCCGGACTCGGCGACGGCTTCCGGACAGCCTGCGCCTCGATGACCGCCTCGACGCTCTCGAGCAGGCTCTCGGCCTCCTGCCCGGCTTGTGCGTCCTCCTGACGGTTATGGACGAAGAGGAGCAGCGCTGAAATGATCAGCACTGCTCCTGCTGCCATGATCGCGATGCCCGCTTTTTTAGGCATCGTTCTCTCTCTTCTTCTTGAGCATCATTGCCCCGCCGAGAGTAACGAGGGCAACACCGGCGCCGCCAAGCACCCAAACAGGCCAATTGAGCTGACCGGTCTGGATCAGGATCTTGCTGTTCGTGATGGTCACGACAGTGCCGTCGGCAGAAACGCTGTAGGACGGGACATAGCCCTTGGGAATGTTGGTCTCAAGGACGCGCCAGTTGCCGTAAGCGTTGAGGTCTTTCCAATGGTAGGTCCACCTGTTCGCAGCGCTCAGGCGCACCGTGTCATAAGCGACATCGCCGTCATAAAGCGTTACGGTAACAGAGCTGGGACGGTTCTTGAGCGTGTCATTGCTCCATTTCTTTATCACTGTGATGTCCAGCGGAACCTTTGGATCGGGGCCGGGATCATTCGTGGTGTTGGTGATGGTGACAGTCGTGCCCTCGGTCTTGTAGCTGGGGGTGTAGCCGTCGACCGGCTCCTCCTCGACCGTCCAGGTGCTGTCCGCATCGAGCTTATCGAAGGTGTAGGTCCAGTTGTTCGCGGCGTTGAGCACCTGAGTGGTCCCGGTCTCCTTGCCGTCCTTGAGCAGCTTGACGGTGACGCTGTCATTGGCGTGGCTGGCGTTGCCGTCGCTCCAGTTCTTGGTGACGGTGAGCTGGGTCTCGTTGAAGCCGTCCACACGGAACACCCAGTCGACCTCACCGACGCGGTTGGCATACCTGTTGTCAAGCGTGATGGGCACGTTCAGATCAACGGTGAATGTGGTGCCCTCGCCCTTATAGAACTTGCCGATGAAGACGTAATCGGTCAGAGCCCCGGTCTGGTCGGGAGTGCTGTTATAGATCTCCGTGCCGCCGGCCTTCACCGTCATGGTGAGCTGAGAGAGGAAATCGGACATCGTCGCGACGGTCTCATCGCGCTGACCGTCGACATTGGCCTGATCCTTGCCGTCGGTGTTCTCAAAGGTCTCGCTGTAGGTGAGGGGGGTTGCGGTCTCGTCATGGGGAACTGCCTTCATGTAGAGATTCACAAAGTCGCAGTCCGCGGCGTCCTGCGGAGCATAGGTGAAGCTGATGCTCTCGGTCAGGTTATCGCCGGGCATGACGTTCTTGAAGCTGTCAAACAGGTCGGTCGTGGTATAGTTCATGTCGCCGGACTGGAACCCGAAGCCCTGCTTCTCACCGCGGAACGTGATGGAAGCGGTGGGAGACGGAGCCGCCGCAAACGCGCTGACCGACAGGCTCATAAGCACGAGTACCATGAGCACGAGGGATGTGATCGCTTTGAATGACTTTTTCATGTCTCCACCCCCTTAGTTAGCCGGTACAATCAGACTGCCGTCTGTGCCGATTGAGAAGCCTGTGCCCCAGGCTGCCTTAACAGCCGCTTCCGGAACGCTCTGGATCGCTTCTGCCATAACATCGATGGACTGATGGCCGCCGTCCGCGTCATCGTAGTTTTCGGTCAGCGTCATGCTGTCAGTCAATTTAGTCGCGGGCTTATCTCCCGGCGCAACGGGCAGAGTATAGTAGTAATAACCGTTGTACTCGACCCAGTTTGCGCCAAGTGTGAACTGGGGAAGCGCCGCCGTGCCGCCGATGTGCTGACCGGCATCATTCGTGCGGTAGGTCACCAGCTTGACGCGGATGAAAGCATCGATATCGCCGGTGTTCTTCACGTTGACATCGGATTTCACTTTACCGTCAAATTTTTCCTGCACTTCACAGGTGACTTTGGAGGGATCAAATGTGTTCACGAGGGGTCTATCTTTATCGGTGAGCCATGCGATGGTACCGCCGACGGCCAGCGCAAAGAGCATGACCGTGGCGAGGAGCATTGCTGTCGCTCTGCCTCTGCGGCGGGGTCTTGCGCTCACAGACTGTGCCTGAGGCTTGCCGTGCTTGCCTTCATATCTGGCTTTATACATTTTTCATTCCCTCCTTCCTCAGTGCTTAAAACCGAAGATGTTGCGGACAACTGTGCTGAAGCCGTTCAGCCACTGGTCGTTGGTCTTCGTATTGGTGCAGGTAATGCTGCCGGTGGGATTCTGTGCCGTCAGCGCAGCGCTGCCGCCGTTATTGGCAGAATAGCGCCAGCTCCAGCCGGTGTTTTCGCTGATGGTGTAAGTACCGACGGGCAGTTCGACGAGGGTTTCGGTGCCGTTGCCCCAGACGGTCACTTCGGAATACTTCACGCCGTCCTTGAAAACATCGAACACATAGGACTCGTCAGCCGCGCCGCCCTGCTTGGTAATGTTCAGCGTGCAGGTCTGGATGTGGATCAGGAACGCGGGAGCACCGGGCGTTGCTGGGGTCTCCCAACCGCAGGCGGTGGTGCAATCCTGATGCACGAACGTGGTATGCTCATTCACATTTTCTATGCCGATTTTGACCGTAGCCGCAACCGGAACATCCTGCTTGGTGTACTTGCCGTCTTTAAGTTTGCTTTCATCCGGCGTGTAGCTGATATCCAGCGTCGGCTTTGCGCCGAGCATGGTTACACCTGCATCTGTCGATGCGGTATCACCGTGCCTCCACGTTTCCGAACCGACCTTGTTGCCGCTGTAATTGTTGTTTGCGGGAACTGTCTCGCCATAGTAGGCGGAGGAATCCCTGAACGTCAGCTCCGGTTTGAAGACATAGATGTTGTCGGCAGGATCGTTGACGCCGGTTTTTGCCGTTGCCGCGTCACCCTTGGCGGGGGTAGAAGTACCCACGGTCTTGGGCGCTACGGTAACTTCGACGGTATAGGTCGTATCTTCGGTCAGGTTTTCAAGCTTGTCAGAAATGACATTGCCGTCTTTGTCCTTGACCGTAACGGTGATATCAACGTACTCGGTCTGCCAGGGATCAAGGCCGTAAGGCTTATCAGTGTCGGTTGCCTTGCTGAGATCAAGCTTTACATCGCCAACGCTGATTTCAGAGCCATCCTTGAGCTGATCGGCGGTGACTTCGCCCTTGAGGTAGACGTTCTTGTCAGCAGCGGTGACGGTCACGCCCTGAATGGGAACATTGACTTTGGGCTGCTCGAAGGTCATAACAGGGGTCTGCGCGGAACCGTTCTCGTAGATACCCGCGCTTGCATTGGTGATAACATCGTTGCCGCCCAGGAAACCGCTCTTGCGGGATACATCAAAAGAAATAACCAGTTTTTTGCCTCGAACGGTGGTATTGCCCTGCGCATCCGTTTCGGTGCCGCACCAGTTTTCGGAGAAGTCAAAGCCGGTTACGCTAACCTGGTCGCCGCTGACCGTGGCAGATACACCGCCACTGCCGCCGCTGGTGCTGCGCCATGTGTAGATATTTCCGGTTTTTCCGGTGCAGTCATAAGTATCGATTCGAATGTCGCTTGCTGTCGTCCCGGCAGGCAGCGTGAAGTACGGGGAGATAATGTCTTTCACAACCGTCTCGCTGCCCAGCGTGGTCTCAGAACCGCCCGTCTCGATTTGGTCGGAAATCTGCTGGAAAATGTTGTTCAAAGAAGCCGAGTCACCAGCAGAGAGGTAGTAGCTGGGCGTGCGGGGAGTTCCGTTGTTGGAAGAAACTTTCTGCATAAACCAGTTACAGGCAGCAGACATTTCTGCTTCTGTATAGTTAGCCGACCAACCGGAACCTTCGTAATCTTTATCTGGCTCTTTTCCTGCGGTGCTTGCGTCAGCGCCGGAGAAAATGCCTATGGAGTACACGGTAGTTCCTTCGGCTTTGATTGCGTTTGCAGTCGAAATTGCACTATTGGCAACGTTCTTTTGGAATCCGTTGTAGTCTGTCGGAGAGCCGTCTGTAAAGACGATCACCACACGGTTGCGCGTCTCACCAGTTGGAACCGGATTGGCGTCCAGAATACCCTTTGCCATGATAAGGCCGTAGTCTGTTCTTGTCGCGCCGCTCGCCTGCAACGCATTAAGAGACGCGGCTACGTTGCTCTTACCGTTGGTTGTGCTCATGTCCTGTAGTGCCGTACTATACACCCCGGCAGCATTATTTTCATACCGGTTCAGCGTGCTTCCGATAAACACGCCGGTATTATAGCCGTAATCCCAATCAGTGTCCGCATAGCCTACGACGGCAATGCGATGATCAATATTATCGGCAGTGGTAGTGATATCGCCGTCCTCGCCTGCTGCCTTAGTAGCAACGGCACTGGCAAACGCATTTGCCGCGCTTTTCAGAGCGTTAAGACGTGAGCCGCCGCCGGAGGTGGTTGTGTCGCGCTGATAAAAAGCAGGCGTATATCTCGTGCTTGCACCGGTGGACGTGCCAATGGTTTGGGTTGTACCATTGGTGTCTGTGTAGGTGTATGTGTAGACGTTCTGACTTTCATCCGCCACAGCCAGATACAGATAACCGTCATCCGTGTTTTGGAAAGTAGGCGAATGACGGCTACCCTTGTTGTTCTGGTTTAAGATAGTACCGTCCTCAAGCGCATATTTGCAGTTCCAATTTTGTAAACCATTATCGCGCTCACGGGTATAGACAACTTTTTTAATTTCACCGTTGACATAGGTATACAAATTATTCCGATTTTCCCAATAGTTCGTATATCCGTTGGAACCATTGTCATTTCGGCCCTTCGTTATTTTGTTATAGGTGATCGTCTGCTGAAGCGTCACGGAAACAGACACGTAAGAGCCATCAGGCAGCTTATGCCAAAGGTTGGCGCTGCCGCCGTTATGCCGTCTTTCATAGTTGTTTTTGTTTTGCGTGTTATTCCCCGTATACGCTGTATATCGCACCTGACCGATATCATCTTCCATGGAACCGGACTGGTCGAGTACAAGAATGATATCCGTAGGAATATCCTTTTCTTGGACAGTTGTAGTCTTGGAGCCGGTTGCAAAGGCTTCCAGTGTGATGGTATAGGAGCCATCTTTGTTGGCAGTAGCCGTCTTGCTGATTTTCATGCCGTTGTCGGGGTCACTTTCCGCATAGGCTCTCGTGCCAGGCACAATTAGCGTGCTGAAAAGAGACAGACATAAAAGCAGCGATAGAATCCTCGTCTTTTTCATTCTCTGCCTCCTCAATTATCCCCGCCAGTAACGGGATCGCCAAAGGGTGCGACATAGGTGTAGTTTACAGTCGGACGCACAATTTCACTCGGCACAGTTTCCTCTGCTACATCATTTTCAATGGTTACAGCAGGTAGAGGAACGGTTTCAAGAGATTTGATGTGCGCCTCGACCTTCTGAATCTGTTCATCGGAAAGTAAGCCAAAATACTCTTCCGGCGTTTCTGCGATGAGGTCTTCCAAAGCCTCCTGCGTAGCGCAGGCCATGATCTTGTCGAACAGGTGGCAGGGGCATTTGCAGTCTGCATCGGTGCAGTCGTCGGAGCAGGTATCGATATGAGAGGGAACTGCGGGCTTTTCAGGCGCGACATAGAGGGGGCAGCCTTCCTTGTGCGCCTCGCCCTCGGCGGGTGCGGGGTCACAGGTGCAGGTCTTTTCCGCTTCGGCAGGCTGTTCGGGAGCAACATACAGAGAGCATCCCTCTTTGTGCGCTTCACCCTCGGCGGGTGCGGGGTCACAGGTGCAGGTCTTGGGCTCTGCCGGGGTCTCGGACTCGCTCTGAGGTGCGGCATCGTCCGTCACGACGGAATCGGCAGGAGTCTGCGCGGTTTCCGGAGTCGCGACCGAGATGGTGCCGTCGCTGGAAGCTGCGTCAGCAGAGACGGCCAGCGTGCCGGGCAGTGCCGCGGTAATGACCAGAACCAAGCAGATAACTGCTGCGATAAGCTTTTTCTTGTTCATGCTGCTGCCTCCTTATGCTGCAGGCCAACCAGACGCAGTCAGAGCGCTGGTGCCGTTGTTGGCGGTCTGCACGGCCTGTGCGCTGATATCGACCGTTGCGGCCGCGTTCTGGTACTCGTTGCCCATGGTGGGCTCAAAGGTCACGGAACTGAGGATCGGCGCGGTGGTCTCGCCGGGCTTCAGCGCCCTATTATAATAGTAGTACCCGTCCGTGCCAAGCGTCCAGTCCGTCGTGTTCAGGCCGAGCTTTATCAGGTCGGGGTCGACTTCGCCGTCGCCCGCGAGCTGGATGTCCTTCGTGATGAGCACGCGGACCCATGCTTCTGACGCGCCGGTGTTCTTGATCTCGGCAATCTTGGTAACGGCCACGCCGGGCATGATGCCGGTCACGTCCTCAAACGGCGTCTGCTTCGCTTCATCCGCCCATTCCTTGAGCTCGATGTCAACGCCGCCGGAAGTGATGACGTTGTGCGCCGTGTCTTCCGCAGTAAAGTACGCAAGAGTCCCGGCGGCGACAATGGCGACGCATATCGCCAGTACCGACAGGATCAACAGTTTTCGCTTCATAGTCCGTGCTCCTCTCAAGCTGAAATTGCTATTACTCCCAAAAGGGATGTTTACATAATTCTATGATCATTACCAGATCATATGAGAACATCCCGAATATCCCCGGATGCTCTCATATGATCTGCACCGCAAAGGGTGCAGACCATATAAGAAAACGTTTGTGTTTAGTGATTATTTGTCAGATCAAATCACTTAGCGTCGAATGCTGTGAAAGCATCTTCCCAAGTATCGAAGCCGTCAACCTGAATGGCTTCTGCCTTAACGGTAATAGTTCCGAAGGTTTGACCATTCTCAATGGCAGCGGGAATCATCACCTGATTGAACATCGCAGTAGTATCAGCGCCGGAAGCCAGAGTTCCGTCATACTTCAGAATGAACTTAGCACTGAAATTGCCCAACTGGAAAGGAGTGCCGGTCGTAACGCCCTCAATGCTCCAGCCTTCACCAAGCGCATCAACGAGAAGCAACAGAGACTGTTCATAACCCTGATTGGGATAGGCAATACCGAAATCGGGGAAATACGCAGCGCACATATTCATCCAGTTTTCAACGTTAACAGTCGCACGAATATAGGCGGCGTTCTGGCCAACGTTATGGACAATCGGGTCTTTGGTCACGACAGCACCGGGGTAAACGTTATATTCGTTGCTGGTAACACGGTCACCCTCGGGATCATTGACGTTGGTTTCATCAAGCTTGATCTTGACATCGCCCATCGTGAATGTATTTGTGGCGGTCTTGGTGTCGGTGAAATAGGCCAGAGATGCACCTACTACTGCGATAGCGACCAGTGCTACGCACAGGAATATCGCGGTGATCTTCTTTTTCATGTACTCTTCTCCTTAAACAAATATGTAATGTACTGCGCCTCCGCGCAGATGGATCACAGAGTTACGAGGTCAAGGAGTGACGTTCGCCCATGCTTCTGCAGCGGTGAATTCCGTTGTGGCGTTCTTGTGAAGCTGAGAAGCGTAAGCGGTAACGGTCAGCTTCGGCAGCGTTTCCGTTGTAAGGCCATCCATCATCGCCTTGGTGACTTCACCCTTGACAGTGACCTGATCGTTTGCCAGAACACTGTAGGCTGTGCCGATATCGGCGGTCAGAACCTTGCGGAAGTAGACATTGGTTTCACTGGGAACCAATGTCCAGCCTTCAGCCATCTCATAAGTCAGGAAGGTATCGAAGTTCTGGGACTTATCCAGCTTCACGAACAGGTAGCATTCCTCGCTGCCGGCAAGAACCTTGGCCTTGGGGTCTTTGTGGATATCATAGCCGGGAACCATCTTGTATGTTTCATTGGTCTCGGTCAGCTCAACCTTGATGTCGCTCGTGGTGAACGTATTGACAACCGTATCAGACTTTGCAGTCAGCCATGCCAGAGTACCGGAAACAGCGCAGACAGCCAGCAGAACCAGCGCCAGCACCATTGCCAAACCTTTCTTCTTCACGTCGTTTCCCTCCTTTCCTCAGAATTTGCTATTGGGAATTTATTTCAACAGGGCACCGGAAGTTTCATTCTTTCGGCTTGTTGGAATCATATGAGATTACTGTGCGTCATAGGCAGCCCATGCTGCGTCAGCATTGGCAAAGCCGTCAGCCTGGATGGCTTCGGCAACTGCGGTGATATTGAAGTTGTTGAGCGCAGTGAGCTGCTCTCCGGTGACAAAACCGGGAACAGTGATGCTGTTGAACAGAACGGGCAGCACAACGTCAGCAGTAGGAGCTGCGACGGTCTCGGTGTAGTAGAAGTAATAGGTGAGAGTGTCAGTTGCTTTGTCGTAAGCAAAGTACTTTGCATTGCCCAGCATATTTTCGGTGTCGACCATGTTATCGGGGATGATGCCGTCCCACTTTGCCGCATTGGCTTCAACAAAGTTGACCATGCGGATCAGCGGGAATGCGTTCTCAACACCGGTGGGGCCGTCCTCTGCGAACTCAGGATCAGTGCACATTGCGATGATATCAGTGGCATTATTGAAAGTGACCTTCAGGCGGATGTAGGAGCTCTCACTGCCCTTTATAACCGTGACAGTGGGATCCTTGGTGTAGGTGTGACCCGGCAGCAGCTTGTACTCATTGGCCTTGACGCGCTCTGCGGGAGCTGCCAGAGTGCCGTCAGTGTTGACCTTGGCTTCGTCCAGAGTGATCTTCACGTTGCCGACGGTGAAAGTGTTTTCAACCTTGTCGGTGGAAGTCAGGTACGCCATTGTTCCCATTACTGAGGCGGCGACAAGCAATACCGCACACAGAGTCAGGAGCAGAGCCTTGCTTTTTGTTTTCATTACGAAAACCTCCTAAAAATGTTATATAGGGAGCCTTGCGGCATTGCCCTTTGCATCAATGCGGAACGCGCTGCGCACCGCTTCCCGCTTCGTCAGTCCTTGCCGAAGCGGCCTGCTTCAAATTCCCGGCAGATGGCGTCTACATCATCGACCATGAGC
>PPYF01546637.1_pt1 | contig 12093 bp, 10 predicted proteins | sample 1559871 | NCBI WGS metagenome assembly PPYF01 (sample SAMN08240021, study PRJNA423297) | Human gut metagenome, whole genome shotgun sequencing project. | reverse complement strand
TGATAGATCTGCTCAGATAAAAGACGCATAACAGCAACCCGTGCGTCAAACATGCGAAGGACGGAGGGATCACGAAAAGGTCCGTGATAACCTAAGTTTTCCATCTGCTTTATCATAGAATTGCGCCGTTCTTCATCCAGAACTCCCAGGATGACCAGATCCGGGAGAAGTGCTGCTGCAGTATCCGGAGAACAGACTGGAATATTTCCAATATATGATCCGTGTTTATGGGGGTCATTATCAGCAAAGCACAGGAGCTGACAGGGACTGCTGAGAAGTCTTGCGGTCATTTGTCCAATTTGTCCGGCACCAAATATTACAGTTTTATATATTGATTTTGCCATCATTTTGATGTAGCCTTTCTGTCAGCGCGAACCTGGATCATCTGTCCTGTGATGGAGATGGCGATTTCAGCCGGTGTTTCTGCTTTGATCTCCAGTCCTATAGGTGAGATGATATGGTTTAAATCTTGTTCATTAATGTTGTATTCTTCAATCAGACGGCGAAATACAGCAGCTTTTTTTGCACGGCTTCCAATGACGCCTATATAACATGCAGGTGTAGCGAGAAGCTGTGCCTGTACAATGGTATCATAGGAATGTCCACGTGTCATGACGCAGCAATAATCAGCAGCTGTAATAGAAACATACTGGTCCAGATGGTTGAAATCACAAAGTATTGTTTCAACTGCTCCTGGGAAAAGAGCAGGATTTGTAAATTCCGGCCGGTCATCCAGGACAACACAGCGAAAATCAACGCTTGCAAGGATTGGGACAAGCTTTTGTGAGACATGTCCGCCGCCGAATACATAGACAGTTCCTGAGGTTCCAATCTGTTCAGAAAACAGATCATAATCTTCACTGTGATATCGGTGTGGCTTTGTAGACAAAGAAGATAATACAGAAGAAGGAACATTGGCAGTTCCGATGAGACCGCATGCAGGACTGTAGAGGCTCACACCGGAGGTGGTGAGAAGATCGCAGATCAGCCAGAAATCTTTTCGCTCTTCATAGAATTTTTCAGCAGTTTCCGTGATTTCCATAATAATCGGATCGTTATGATCAAGATACTGGAAAAAGGCCGTAACATCACCACCACAGATCATACCAATATTTTCAACATCTTTATGATTCAGCTGGAATTCATGCTCGCAGGATTCCTTTTTTTCAAGAATATCCAATGCCATACATTCAGCACGATATTCTACAGCTCCACCTCCGATGGTTCCGGAAATTCTGCCGTTTTTTCCGACCAGCATGCGGGAACCGGCACCTCTTGGTGTAGACCCTGAGGATGCTGTAACGGAAACAAGTACAAGATCGTTTTCCTCTAGGAATTGTTGTTTTATTGTCTGAAATAATGTTCTCATATAATAAAATACCTCCTAACTAAATTAAGTGATTTTTCTGCTCCAGTTGTGTACGTCTGCCCGCCTGAACTAAAGCGTGATATGGCAGAGTGATTGTATCATGTCCTGCAGTTTGCGGGCTTGTTCTAACTGCTGCTCATGAGCTTTGCGAGCTTCCGGACTTTTGCATTTACTCATGCTGTCGGCAAATCTTTTTTCTATGGTTACACGCTGTGTTTCCTGAATCAGTTTATCAGCCAGAAATACAATAGCTGCTTCATCCAGCGTGGCTTCCAACAGACCATGGTGCTGTGAAATGATCTGGCTGATCTCAGGATAACCTAACTGTAAGAAAAGTTCACCGCCTGTTTTCGCGTGATGCCTCTGAAGTCTGGCAATATCATGCAGAAGTGCACCGGAGCGAACAAGCTTCTGGTCAAAGATATAACCATTGGATTCCAGCATATTGCATAAACAACAGGCAAGTTCAGTAACAGCATCACTGTGAGCTTGTACATGACGGGGCAGAGAAACAGCATTGCGAAGCCTGAGACATAGTCCGTCATTTAATTCAGGATGAGGCAGTATATAACTGGGATCAGAGAAAGAAATATTATTTTTTTCATTCACTTCCAGATGATAGTAAGAGCCGCAGGGCAGACGAAACCGCTGCCTGCTGTACATATCAGAATGTAATGCATGTAAATAAGAAGAGATTACATCTGTATGAGTTACCACTGCAATATCACCTTCAGAAGCGCAAAGAATCTTATGAACTGCCTGCGAAAAGCGAAAACCAGATGCAGCAGGAGTTTCTGCTCCCGGGATCGGATGATCAGGGTTATTCCCACGCGCTTTATAAATGTCCGGCCATCTCTGGCGTATTTCATCAAAAGAAAGGCCATCCCATTCTCCCAGATTTCGTTCTGACAGATCAGAAACAATGATATGTGGAAGCTCAGGTGCCATATGGCCTGCTGTCTCAACTGCTCTTAACAAAGGACTGCAGTATACCCCTGATATTTTATCGGACAATTCTTCGTTAAGAAGGACTGCCTGCAGATGTCCAAGCATGGATAGAGAGAAATCTGTCTGTCCTACACAGTAAGAATGTTCATCCGGATACTGTGGTTTTCCATGCCGGACCAGATAAAGGTTACGCATTTAAAAACCCTCCGAAACATTCTTCAAATATTTTTTTTGAACAGGAACGTGTTTCTTCTGAAAAACGGGCATATCGTTTCAGAAATTCTTCGCCGTATGGTGTCAGTTCGCTATGGCTTCCCCTTGTACCGCCCTGGCTTCTGATGATCAGAGGTTCATGAAGCTGTGATTCCAGGGTATGGATCAGGTTCCAGCTGGTAGAATAGGAAATGTGCATGCGCTCACAGGCATCGCGGACAGATCCTGTTTCATGGATCAGTGTAAGCAGCGAATAGAGTTTTTCATCAAAAAAAACTTTTTCCCGGGCTAGCTGAATATGGATTTCAGAACGGATCAGACTCTGGTTGTGTATGCGGAGAAGTTCAGCATAATCCTCTGGTGTATCAGCATCATGAATAATACCGGGATCCTTTACATTAAGATAATACATGGGTTCCCCACATTATTGGAAGCCAGGTGGCATTCCAGAACATCTGCATGATATCCGGTTACCACTACTACTTTGGAGATTCCGGCCTGCCGGAAATTATTGATCACGCGCTGTGCGATGGAAATGGAGCCAAGCTGAAGCATGGGTTTAAAGTCTCCCATTCGTGATGATTTCCCCGCAGCCACGATGAGGGCGCCTGTCTGCATTCAGATACCTCCTTCTTTCAATGATATTATACAAATTTGATGTTATTATAACATATAAAAGAATAAAAATAGTTAAAATTTTAAATAAAACAAAATAAAATTGTCTGCAATATATAAAATAGCCAACTATTAATTATTTGTAATTTGTATAATTGTGCAAAATTATGGTAGTATGGATATATAAAATAACGTGGACAGGAGAACTTTTTTATGGATAAGATTTTTGAGATTACCGCAAAAGAAGTTACTGTACAGGTAAAAGATGAGCGTACAGGGGTTGTATATAGCCGGACGCTTCCCATCGATTATTATGAGAATGCAAATGTTTTAAAGCTCAGCGGTGAGAATCTGGACGGGAGCAGCTCTTCCATTGTTTTCTATTCCGCCAGAGGAATAGAGAGACTGAAAGATCTGACAGGCAGGGGAGCTGACCATGATTCGTGCGGAACACATAAGCCTGAAGATCAGTAAGATTGAAATGAATTTTTTTAAAAGGAGGAATGGGACATGATTAAAAAGACATTGAAGATTAATGGTGTTGAGAGAATACTTATTCTTGATAAGGATGAGACACTGGCGCAGGTGCTCCGTGATCACCTTCTTCTTACAGGATGTAAGATTGGCTGCGGTGAAGGTCACTGTGGAGCCTGTAATGTTATTATGAACGGAAAAGTCACAAGATCCTGTATCTACAAGATGAGCCGTGTTCCCGATCATGCAGAGATCACAACCATTGAAGGTGTGGGAACACTTTCTGATATGCATCCGATCCAGGTTGCATGGATGGCATATGGATGCGCACAGTGCGGTTTCTGTTCACCGGGATTTATTATTTCAGCAAAAGTGCTTCTGGACAATAATCCAAGTCCTACCCGTGAGGAGGTAAGAGACTGGTTTAACAAACAGCGTAATCTCTGCCGTTGTACAGGCTATAAGCCGCTGATCGATGCTACTATGGCTGCAGCAGCAGTTATGCGCGGCGAGATGACAAAGGAAGACCTTGTGTTCAAACAGACAGGTGATTCTATTGTTGGAACAAATTATATCCGTCCGTCAGCAGCACAGAAGGTAACAGGTACCTGGGATTTTGGTGCAGATGATGCATTAAAGATGCCATCAGGAACACTTCGCCTTGCTCTTACACAGGCAAAGGTTTCTCATGCAAATATTCTCAATATTGACACAGCAGAAGCAGAGAGTATGCCTGGTGTTGTTCGTGTTATCACAGCAAAAGATATTAAGGCAGCAGGCGGAACCAATAAGATCAATGGTCTTGTAATGCTTCCAAAACACAACAAGACAGACGGTTTCGAACGTCCTGTACTTTGCGATGAAAAAATCTTCCAGTTTGGTGATGCGATTGCCATCGTAGCTGCTGATACAGAAGAGCATGCAAGGGCAGCAGCAGAAGCAGTTAAAGTTGAGATCGAAGAGCTTCCTGCATATATGAATGCAATGGATGCCATCGCACCGGATGCGGCAGAGATTCATCCCGGTATTCCGAACGCATTCTTTGAGACAAACTGTATCAAGGGTCCTGATTTTGACTGGGACAGCATTCCGGATTCACAGCAGGTTGAGATCGAATCTTACTGTTCACGTCAGCCTCATCTTCATCTTGAGCCGGACTGCGGTTATGGTTACATTGACGAAGACGGTATGATAACTGTTCATTCCAAATCCATTGGTATCCATCTGCATATGCCTATGATCGCTGATGGTATCGGTGTGCCAATGGAGAACTTACGAATTGTTCAGAACCATGCAGGAGGAACCTTTGGTTACAAGTTCTCTCCTACAAATGAGGCTCTGATCGGCGCTGCTGTTAAGATCCTTGAACGTCCTGTGTCTCTGGTATTTAATCAGTTCCAGAATATTACTTATACAGGAAAGAGATCCCCTGCATTTATGAATATCAAGCTTGCAGCAGATGAAAATGGTAAGCTTCTTGCACTCTGGGGCAATAACTATGTGGATCATGGTCCATACTCAGAATTCGGTGATCTGCTTACAATGAGACTTTCCCAGTTTACAGGTGCAGGCTATGGAATCAATTCTATCCGTAACAAATCTACAACAGTGTTTACAAACCATGCATGGGGTTCAGCATTCCGTGCTTACGGATCTCCTCAGTCTTATATGGGATCTGAGATTGCGATAGATGTTCTGGCTGCAAAGATGGGAATCGACCCCTTCGATATCCGTGAAATGAACTGTTACAAAGAATCAGAAGGCAGTACGATCCCTACAGGTTATCCGCCTGAAGTATACTGTGAAGAAGAACTGTTCAAGACAGCTCGTCCACTGTATGAAGCAGCTAAGAAACGTGTGGCTGAAAAGAATGCAGCTTCTGATGGCAAGATCAAATATGGTATCGGTGTATCTCTCGGTGTATATGGCTGTGGTCTTGATGGTGTTGATACATCAAACGCATTTGCAGAGCTGAATCCGGATGGAACAGTTACAATGTATGCTGCATGGGAAGATCACGGACAGGGCGCTGATATGGGGGTTCTTGTATCATCACATGAAACACTTCGTCAGGCAGGAATCAGACCGGAACAGATCAAACTTGTTATGAATGATACCAAGACATGTCCTAATGCAGGTCCTGCAGGTGGATCACGTTCACAGGTTATGTCAGGTAATGCATGTCGTCTGGCAGCAGAAAACCTTGTGGCAGCCATGAAGAAAGAAGACGGAACCTTCCGTACTTATGATGAGATGGTGGCTGAGGGTCTTGCAACAAAATATGAAGGTAACTGGGTGACAACCTTCTGTGCAGATCATCCGATCGATCAGGATACAGCACAGGGTGATCCGTTTGCAACCTACATGTATACGATCTTCCTTCCGGAAGTTGCTGTTAATACAGAAACAGGTAAAGTTAAAGTTGAAAAATTCACCTGTGTGGCTGACGTAGGTACCATCATGAACAGACTTCTTGTAGAAGGCAACTTCTACGGCGGCCTTGTACAGGGTATTGGTCTTGCTCTTACAGAAGATTTCGAGGATCTGAACCATGATACTTCTCTGAAGAACTGTGGCATTCCGTATCCAAATGATGCGCCGGATGATATTGAACTTCATTTCAATGAAACATATCGCCCAAGCGGTCCTTACGGTGCTGCCGGCTGTGGGGAGGCTCCGCTGGATGCTCCTCATCCTGCAATCCTGAATGCGATCTACAATGCTACAGGCGCACGTATCACACGTGTTCCTGCCCGTCCTGAAAAGGTTCTTGCAGCATTAAAGGAACTTGAGAAATAACTGTCAGTATAATTTTATCATGTGATATAATAAGGGGAGACGGGAGACTGTCTCCCCTTTGGAAATGAAAGGAGTATCGGGTTATGACATATATACAGGAAAGAGGTTCCACTCATGTTTATCACGTAAATCGAATGTCAAAGGAAGAGATGGATCATATGATCAGCCTCTGTGTTCATGAACAGCCGGCGTACTGTGTTGCAGCCTGTCCTTTCAAAGCAGATACAAAAGAAATGCTGTTTTATGCTGCAAAAGGAAACTTTAAGAAAGCTCTGGCTATCTATGAAAAGATCACACCATTTCCCATGATCCTCTGTAACGGATGTACTGCACCATGTGAGGAAAAATGCAGACTCTGTGAGCTGGGTGATGGCATATCCATACGTGAAGTAGAGCGTGCCATTGTACGATATGGGGAACCTGGAAAACGGAGCAGTGTATTTCGTATCAGAAAGAAAAAAAAGGCTGTGATCTTTGGTTCAGGATTGTTCCCGCTGTTTCTTGTAGGGGAACTGGAAAAGAAGATGTATCCTGCAACCATTTACTGTCAGGAGAAAGATTATGAAGCCTATATTGCAGCAGCAGCTCCGGAGCTTTTGGAATCAGATCGCAAAAATGAGGTAAAACGTCTCAGTTCCATGGACCTTTCCTTTGAATTCGGATGCAGTCTTGACCTTCCGTTTATCAGAGCGAAAATGAAGGAGGCAGATGTGGTCTGTGCTTCAGAGGAGGTGGCCAAAAAGCTGGCTCCAGAGGAAACAGCAGACGCAGAGATCATGCTGAGAGAACAGGCGGGAATTGTCAGCGGTCCGGTCCGGTCTGTGATGGATGCAGCTTTTGCTGCAAAGAGAGCTGCCCTGACTGTAGACCTCCTTGTACAGAATCTTTCGCCCCACAGCAACAGAGGCAGTGAAGGAGCAGTTACCACCAGGCTCTATACAAATATGGACGGGATGAAAGGCTCCAAAAAGATTCCCTGCAGCACAGATGGATATTCAAAAGAAGAAGCTGTTGAGGAAGCAAAGCGATGCATTCAGTGTCACTGTGATGAGTGTATGAAAAGCTGTGTCTATTTAAGGGAATATAAAAAGCATCCGGGTCTTCTTGCACGTGAGATTTATAATAATACCCAGATCATTATGGGAGATCACCAGATGAATAAACCGATGAATTCCTGTTCACTCTGCGGACAGTGTACTGTAACCTGTCCAAATGGGTTTGATATGAGCCAGGTCTGCAAATCTGCAAGAGAAAACATGGTATCTACAGACAAAATGCCTCTGGCACCTCATGAATTTGCACTGATGGATATGCTGTTCTCCAATTCGGAGGCTTTCTTATGCAGACCTCAGCCGGGATATGAAACCTGCAGATATGTATTTTTCCCAGGATGTCAGGCAGGAGCTATAGCGCCGGATGTTGTCACAGAGGCATATGAGGATCTGTGCAGGAGGACAGAGGGCGGTGTTGCTCTGATGCTGGGATGCTGTGGTGCTATCAGTGAATGGGCAGGACGCTATGAAATGACAGAAAAGGTAAATGAACAGCTGAAGCAGGAGCTTGCAAAACTGGGAGATCCTATGATTATAGCAGGCTGTCCAAGCTGTATGAAACAGTTAAAAGAGAGTCTTGGCGCCAAAGTCACAGGAATCTGGGAGATCTTAAAGGAAATCGGACTTCCCGGACAGGCAAAAGGACTGGAGATACCTGTTGCAATACATGATGCCTGCGGTGCCAGGGGAGATACACAGACACAGGATACAATAAGAGAGCTTCTTGCAGATATGGGGTGCACTGTTGTAAATACAGAATATTCCAGAGATCTGTCTCCCTGCTGCGGATACGGCGGACTGACTGCCTACGCTAATAAAGAGATGGCAGATAAAATGACAGAAAAGTGTCTGGAACGATCCGATTCCCCATATATAACGTACTGCATGGCATGCAGGGACCGATTTGTCAGGGAAGGCAGGGAATCCAGACATATCCTGGAACTTCTGTATGGTATAAATGCCGCCAATATGCCGGATATCAGTGAGAAACGCTACAACCGGCTTGAGCTAAAAGAGAAGCTTTTAAAAAATATATGGAATGAGGAACTGATGATGGAGAAAAAAGATTATACCGTTGCATATACAGAAGATGCCATCAGTATGATGGATGAACGTATGATCCTGAAAAGCGATGTGGAGCGTGTATTATCAGATTACAGAGAAAATCAGGAAGCGATCTTTGATGAAGAGACAAAAGAACTGGTGACAAGGAGCAGACTTGGAAATGTTACATTCTGGGTGAGATTTGTGGAAACAGAAGAAGGGTATCTGGTACGCAGAGCATACAGTCATAGAATGAATATTATGAAAAGGGTGGGACAGTAATGGCAGTAGAGAGAACATATTATACCATTGATCCTGAGGGAAAGCTGACCTGCATGAAATGCAAGGTTCCTCTTGTAAAGGGAAAAGCAAAATTTATGTATCTGGAGAACGGTTTTCCTGTTGAGATGCCGGTCTGTCCCAAATGTGGCTTTGTCTATGTTCCGGAAGAGCTGGCTCTTGGAAAGGTTTTGGCAGTGGAACGTGCACTGGAGGATAAATAGATGAACAGACACCCCGGAGGGGAAGAGCAGACAATTCATCTTCTGAAAAGCATAGAATTGAAAAAAGGAATGAAAGCTCTGGATCTGGGAGCAGGAGAGGGAGAGACCGTGCGGATCATGAAAGCATTTGGTCTGAATGTGCAGGGTGTGGATCTTGCTCCGCGAAGCAGTGAGGTGCAGCAGGGAGATTTTCTGACCCTTCAGTATGCAGCAGACAGTATGGATCTCTGTATCAGCCAGTGTGCATTTTTTGTCAGCAGAGATCAGAAAAAGGCAGTCTCTGAATGCTGGCGTGTACTGAAAAAGGGAGGATTTCTTTTGCTGTCAGATCTGGATCCGGGCAATCTTCTGGAAATTGTGAAAGAAACAGGGTTTACGATTCTCTGTCAGGAGGATCAGACTGCTCTCTGGAGAGAATATTATCTGGAAGCAATCTGGAATGATTCATTCTGCTGCGAGGATCATAAGCTTCTGCAGAAAGAATACAAAGGCAGAAAAATAGGCTATACCATGGTGGTTGGCAGAAAGGAGTAATGTATGGATCTTTACGAAAGAATAATGGAATTAGGTAGCATGGGATATCATTGTTCACAGATCATTATGATCATGACTCTGGAAACCATAGGAGAGGAAAATCCACAGCTTGTAAAGGCAATGGGAGGCCTTGGCGGAGGAATCGGTTACTGTGGAGATACCTGCGGATGTCTGACAGGAAGTGCCTGTGCCATCGGATATTTTCTCGGAAATCTGGCTCCTGAGGAGAAGGAAGATGCACAGATGAAACCGGCTGTACAGGAATTATATCAGTGGTTCCGCCAGAAGACAGAGGAAGAATTCGGAGCTTTTTACTGTAAGGATATCACTCATCTGGACTGGGGTGTGATCATGGAGAAATGTCCTGGACTTATTGCAGATACTTATACAAAAGTTATGGAAATTCTGACAGAGCGGGAGGTACTGAAGCTTTGATCACCATCGGCAAAACAAAGAGTGTCTGTCCGGAATGTATGAAGGTAGTTCCTGCCATAAAAGGTATCGGTGAAGACGGGATCTATCTGGTAAAGGAATGCAATGCTCATGGAAAATTTCAGACCCTGATCTGGGAAGGAAATGCAGCAGATTATCTTTCCTGGGGAAGAGAAAATCTCTCAGCAGAAACGCCTGTAAATCCGAAGGTTAAAGAAAAATCCTGTCCGGATAATTGCGGACTCTGTGAGGAACATGAAAGAAAAGGCTGCTGTATGATCCTGGAAGTTACAAAACGCTGTAATATGCATTGTCCTGTCTGCTTTGCTTCAGCAGGAGAAGACAGGGAAAAGGGAGATATTCCCATCTGTGAAATAGAAAAACAGTATGATTTTCTGATGGCTCACGGAGGTCCCTTTAATATACAGCTTTCAGGAGGAGAACCAACCATGAGGGACGATCTGCCTGAAATCATACATATGGGAAGAGAAAAAGGATTTACATTTTTTCAGTTAAATACCAATGGGATCCGGCTTGCCAGGGAGGAGGGGTATGCCGGAAAGCTGAAAAAAGCAGGACTGAATACAGTATTTCTTCAGTTTGACGGTGTGACAGATCAGGTTTATGAGACTTTACGTGGACAGGCTATGATGGAACTGAAGAAAAAGGCGGTCTTAAACTGCTCAGAAGCAGAGCTTGGTATTGCTCTTGTGCCGGTCATTGCGCCGGGAGTAAATGATATGCAGGTAGGGGATATCCTGAAATTTGGTCTGGATCATATGCCCTTTGTTCGTGGCGTACATTTTCAGCCTATCAGTTATTTTGGCAGATGTTCCCAGAAGCGCCCCCAAAATCCCATCACCATACCAAAGATGCTGAGGCTTATTGAAGAACAGACAGAGGGACTGATGAAAATTGAGGATTTTGCAGGCGGCGGCGCAGAGAATCCCTACTGCTCCTTTCATGCAAGTTATCTGAGAAAAGGAGAGCAGGAACTGAAGCTTCTTGAAAAAAAATCAGGAAAAGGATGCTGCTGTACTACCAGTGATGATTCCAGGCAGTATGTGGAAAATCAGTGGAGCTACAGTACAAAAACCTATGATGAGGGAGAAATGACACAGACAGATGCGCTAGATGAGTTTCTGATCCGGATACATAATGAAACCTTTGCAGTATCAGGTATGATCTTTCAGGATGCCTGGAATCTGGATCTTGACCGTCTGAAACGCTGTTATATCTGTGAAGTGGATCCTGATCACGGAATGGTACCGTTCTGTGCATATAATCTGACTAATCTGAAAGGAACATATTTATACAGAAAGTGAAACGATCCAATATAGATGCAATGATCTGTAGGCAGGAAAAAATTACAGATATTACAAGGGAAACAATAAACAAAATACAGCTGGATAAACTGAATGCTGTTCTGAAAAGAGAAAAAGAAAGGCAGGGATTTTATAGAGATCTGCCGGAAAGGCTGGAAAGCCTTGATGATCTGAAAACCCTTCCCTTTACAACGGAATCCGACCTTGCTCAGAAAGGGGGCAGGATGTTACTGTGCTCTCAGGGAGAAATACAGAGGATCATTTCAGAACAGACAAGCGGAACAACAGGTGCAGGTAAACGTGTATTTTATACAGAAGGAGATTGTGAACATACCATAGAACTTTTTATGGCCGGACTTGGTGAGTTTATTTATCCGGGAAGCAGGACTATGGTTGCCATGCCGTTTTCAGGTCCTTCTGGACTGGGAGAACTGATCGCAGACGCAATCAGACGTATAGGAGCACATCCCCTTTTAACCGGGAACAATAAAACCTATGGTGAGTTAAAAACAATTCTGGAAGAGGAGCGGCCGGATACTTATGTAGGTATGCCGACAGCACTGCTTTCCATGCTCAGAATGTGTGGAAAAGGCAGTATAAAGAGAGCACTGATATCAGGGGATGCCTGTCCGGAAACAGTAATGAAAGCAATAGAAAAAATTTTGGGAACACCACTCTGGCCTCATTATGGTTCCAGAGAGATGGGACTTGGGGGTGCGATTTGCTGTCAGGCTCATGAGGGCATGCACATGAGGGAGAATCATTGTATCACAGAGATCATAGAT
>PPYF01411699.1_pt1 | contig 12093 bp, 14 predicted proteins | sample 1559871 | NCBI WGS metagenome assembly PPYF01 (sample SAMN08240021, study PRJNA423297) | Human gut metagenome, whole genome shotgun sequencing project. | reverse complement strand
CATCTTCTTCAGCACCAGTGGCTGAAACTTCAAAAGGCTGTAGTGCAGATCGTGCTTCTGATAAGATGGTGGCTGACAAATCGTCTCCATCCAACACATCCTTCATCACAACTGCTGTCAAGGCCATGGTGAGGTTCATCCCACCAAGGATCAAAGCTCCATCTAGCTTTCCAGCTTCTTCTAGGACAGTGGCTGCCGTGGTTAATGGACTACCACCTACAATATCTGCCAAGACCAAAACAGAATCATCAGCTGTCAATTCTGAAACGCTTTCTCTAAATTCAACTGCAAAATCATCAACCGATTTTCCTTCTTTGAGTCCAACTGCAATGACCTGGTTCATCTTATCACCAGCAAACATAGCTAGTGATGTTTTTAGACCTTCTGCCAATCCTCCATGACTGACTAAAATGAGGTATTTCATTTTGCTACGCCTCCTTTATTTGAGTCTATTGTAGATTATTTGAAAGCGTTTTTATATTGTCAAATGTCACATTATAAACATGACATTTAGCAATAAAAAAATGACATCTGTCACTTGACACGATGCCATCTTTTTTTCTTTAAAATCCTACCTGAAGACTACTTTCAATCTCCCTTTGAATTTGCGGCAGGCGGTTCTCAACATCTTGATTGCGCAAGGCATTGCTAATCAAGTAGTCTAGCTTTTCTAACACCTCTTTTGAGACATTCTTGGGACTACTTTCAACAGCTTGTTCCATAATCCGGTTCAAGGTCTGATTGGTTAAGGAATCTACCCCAAAATCATCCACTTGCAGAAGATCTTTACTAGAACGACTCTTAACTACATCAGGCATGACAGAAATCCCTTGAGATTCAGCAAAAAGAGTTTGTTGGATTTCTGGATCCTCTGTCAACACTTGCATCAACTCCCAAGCCAACTTTGAATGAGGAGTCCGAGCAGACATGGCAAAAGAAGTCGTCGTAACCAAGGTCGCCTTGGTGGTTTTTGACTTAGCAGGCATAGGAATACAGGTCCAGGTGAAGTTTGAATATTTGGAAACATGATAGGGATAAGGTTTATAAGTCCTATATTGGGCCAAGGTCATGGGGTAAAACGCTACTTTCCCCTGGTCAAAATCTTTGGAACTCACCTTATAATTTTTATTTAACTCTTCCAATTTTTGCAGAAAAGTCAAAGATTCTTTGACTTCTGGAGCTGTGAGCTTGAGCATCCCTCCTTGAAAGAGACTGCCTCCATTTGCTGCCAAAGCTTCTTTCCAGGTGTATTCTGTACTCCCAAATTGGTCCAATTGACCATCTCCATTGGTATCTTTGGTTAGTTTCTTACAAATCTCATAAAATTCTTCAAGACTCCAACCTTCTTTGGGAACTTCAATACCTTCCTTATCCAGCAAATCTTTATTGACACACATTAAGATAGGATTGCTTTCGTAAGGTAAGGCATAAGGTTGTTCCTGATAGACACAGGATTCAAATGCAGCGGTATAAAAAGTAGTCTGATCTTTTTGACTCATATAACCATTCAAATTTTCTAAAACGCCACGCGCTGCTAATAAAGAAATATCTTGTTCAGAGACCATAAAGACATCCGGTGTCTTTCCTGAAACAATTTTTTCTGAGAGCCAGTTTGAATATTCAGACTGTGGAATCCCATTTTCATACTCCACACGGACATTGGGATGGGATTTTTCAAATTTTTCAATTGCTCGATCCAAAGCATGCGAACGTTGACTGATTGGTACATCCCAACTAGAACCTGCATAAACTCCTATATGAAGCACGGTTGGTTGTTGTTTCCACCAATAAATCCCCGCACTTACACAGAGCATAATAAGGAGTCCAACCCCAAAATAAAGATGCTTTCGCTTTAATTTCATTCCGTATTCCCTTTTGAAAAATCGCGTCTGGTCACTCCTGTTTGGACTGACCAAATCGCTAATTGCGTTCGATCCCGTAGGTTTAATTTTGCCAAAATCGTTGATAAGTAATTGCGCACGGTTCCTTCTGACAAGAAAAGTTTGGCCGCAATTTCTTTGTTAGACTCGCCATAACCAATTTCTTGAATAATTCGCCATTCCGTAGTGCTTAAATCTTTGACATTATCTTCATCCACAGTAATAGAAAAGTTGGATTTAGCCATCTGTGAGAAAATTTGAAAGACTTTGCTAGCGATATTTGGGTTAATCATAGCTCCACCCTGATACACCACCTTAATCGCTTCATAGAGCTCGTCTGTCGAGGTCCCTTTTAAGAGATATCCTGAAGCACCATATTTGAGCGCACTATAGATAAATTCATCATCATCAAATGTCGTTAAAATAATAATTTTGATATCCGGATAATGCTCTTTTACTTCTTTTGTAGCCAAAACTCCATCCATCCCTGGCATCCGAATATCCATCAAAATTAGATCAGGATGAGTTTGTGGAATGCTCGACAAGACATGATTCCCATCTTCTACTGTTGCTACCACTTCGATATCGGAGTGAGCTGACAAAATAATTTTCAGAGATTCTCGAATCAAAGACTGGTCATCTGCCACCATTACTTTTATCACCATCTCTTATCTCCCTTCTTTTTATTTCGGTAAACTGACTCGTGTGAAAAATCCATCGCGACTTTCAAATTGGAGCTGTCCTCCTAGGATAGAAATACGCTCCATCATCTGCTTGAGCCCATATCCATAGGTCAAGGTTTCAAACCCAACTCCATTGTCCTGCAACTCTATTATGTAATCTGCTTCATCCTCAAAAAAATGAAGCTCCATTAGACTAGCATGGCCGTGACGAACCGCATTGGTCATAGACTCTTGAATTACACGAAAAATCGTATCTTCAATCATGACGTCCATATCGACATCAACCCATTCATAGATTAAATCAACCTGTAAATTTGAAAGATTCTGATACTCATGAATCATCTTTTCTAAAGCATCTTTGAGAGTTCGTCCCTCAAGAGCTCCTGGCCGAAGGCGATTGAGAGAGCCTCTCACATCTTGAATCCCTTCGCGGACGACTTCTGACACATTTTTCACCTGTTCTTTTGCCCGATTGGGATCGATATCAATCAAGACTCCAACTGCATCTAAACCAGCTGAGATTCCTGTTAACGCATGCCCCAAGGTATCGTGAATCTCACGAGCAATCCGCTTACGCTCCCGATCCTCTGCAATTTTCTCAGATAAGGCCATATAGTTGTTCAACTCCGTATTAACTTTGGATACCATGGCCAATTCCTCTTCCACTTCGTGGTTCTCCGCAAGGACATTCATAATATAAAACAAAAGCGAAATAATGAAGAACACCAAATTTGAGGCATAGAGAGAATTCTTCAGAAAAAAGGCCAAAATTCGGAGGGAGGACGGATAAAACTGAATATACGTATCCAAGGACGGAATCGGAAAGAAAAGTGAAAAGACGTCTGAGTTGGTCACAAGAAGCATCAGGAAACTCACTAGTATAAACGCAAACCAATACTTGCGGTCTCGTTTGGTATTCAACTCTTTAGAACCATAGAAAATATCCGCAAAAACCAAGAGAATAATCCCATTATAAGCTATATTTTGAACCCACATCAAGAGTAACATCAGGAGAATCTCTAGAATATTTCGTTTATCAAAGATAGACCATCGGCTCGTTTGAGGACGATAACGAGCCATCGATATCAAGGCAATCCCAGCAAATAAGAGCGCAGACAACCAAAAGGTCAGAGAAGGCGCAAAAGGAACGCGATCTAAGCGTTCTACTAACAAAGAAGCTTGTCGTTGGACGATGATATAGTTGGTTGCTTGAAGATAGATAATACTATTGAGCATGACTGCAATAAAATTCACGATCATCAGGAGGGTCAAACTGTATCGCACACCTCTAAATTTTCTCATCACTGCCACCCATTCACATCGAATCGATCGATGTTTTCCTTTGTCATCATTTGAACTGGAATGGTTACTTCTTCAGAGTAGCTCTTCCCATCAACAATATCCTGGATGACTTCCATCACGCGATCTCCCATCTGCAAAGGAGACTGAGCAACTGTTCCCACAACATCATCTGTTGAATGCAATAAAGATTTCATATCTGGTGAACCATCAATTCCATAAATCGCAATGGGGTAGCTAATTCCTTTCTCCTTAATAGCAGCTAAAGCTCCTATAGCTGAACGGTCATTTAAGGCAACCAAGGTATCGATTTTAAATTCTAGTTGCAAGAAGTTGCGTACAGTTGGCATCGCAATTTCTGTCTGTCCCTTAGTTTCTAGTTCCGAGACAATCTGATAAGATTCGTGTCCTTCGATAGTATCCTTAAATCCCTGAATCCGTGTATCTGCTGAAATTGTTCCTTTATGCTCCAAGAGGAGTATTCGAGCACTAGAAGAGCGTTTCATCAGCTCTTTCGCAATCAATACTCCTGCTTGGTAGTTATCGGATACAATACTAGCATCAGGTTTAAAATTCTTCAACTGAGTATCTACTGCAATAATCTTAATCCCTTGTTTTCTAGCTTTTTCAAGAGCCCTTAAAATCAGTTGACTATCCCCCTTGACCGGATTAATCACAATCACATTGACTTTTTGAGCGCAAAAATCATCGATTTGTTGGCACTGTCTTTCTTCGTCCAATTCTGGATCTCGGACATAAACCAGAGCTCCCCTCTCGTCAGCAATTCGACTAATTTCCGAATGAATACTTTTATAGAACTCATTATTCATGGTCATATAGGTGACACCAATCTTAGTCTTTTCATTCATACTAGTCGTTTGACAAACTGTATAGACCCACAAGAGAAGACAGGCCACTGGAATCAGCAGTAATATCCGTTTTATCAACCATTTCAACTGTTCTTTTCTCTCTTTGTTTCCTTTCAAGATTCATTCCTTTTCTGAAAATTTTGAATATATTTTACTTTATTTTACTATTTTTTGAAAAAAAGTGCTTGATTTTATTGTACAAATGCATTTAACTATTTTATTTCTAGGAAGTAATTCCCGAATCATTTGACTATAATAAACTAAAAAAGCTGGTCTATTGACGAACCAGCTTTCTTTATTATTACTAGAAGGGAAGTTCCTCCTCTTCCAAGACCAGATCTGCTAAGTCTTGACCAGCATTATTTTCACGCATCGCGCGTTGAGCACGACTTTCCAAAAGTTGGAAGCCTGTGGCGAGAACTTCGGTCACATAGTTGGTCTGACCATTCTTCTCAAACTTACGGGTACGGAGCTCCCCATCTACAGAAATGAGACTGCCTTTAGTCGCGTAGCTAGCTAAGGTTTCAGCAAGCTTGCCCCAGACCACAATATTGATGAAGTCCGTTTCACGTTCCCCGTTTTGATCCTTAAAACGACGGTTAATGGCAATGGTCGCACGAGCTACCGACTTGTCGTTGTTGGTTTTGTGCAATTCTGGTGTAGACGTCAAGCGTCCAATCATGATAACTTTATTATACATTTTTCATCCTCCTACTTATCTATTCGAAGGAAATCGAAAAAAGTTACAACATTTGTAACTTTTTTTAAAATAATATTAATCTCTGTGAATCGTAAACCCAGTAGCTTGTTGATTGGCCATGATGGTCATATCTGTGATTTGTACACGATGTGGTTGACTGGTCACATAAACTACTGCATCAGCGATATCTTGCGCTTGCAAGGCCTCAAGCCCCTGGTAAACAGTCGCAGCCCGTGCTTCATCTCCATGAAAACGTACCTTAGAAAAATCCGTCTCTACAATTCCAGGTTGAATAGTGGTCACCTTGATATCTGTAGCAATGGTATCAATCCTTAAGCCATCCGAAAAGGTTTTAACTGCAGCCTTGGTTGCTGCATAAACTGCTGCACCCGCATAGGCATAAATACCTGCGGTTGAACCCATGTTAATGATATGACCTTGATTGGCAGCTACCATGGGAGGCAAGAAACACCGCGTAACCGCCATCAATCCCTTGACATTGGTATCTAGCATGGTCAACATATCCAACTCATCATAGTCCTGATATGGAGCTAAGCCTAAAGCAAGTCCAGCGTTATTAACTAAAACATCAATCGGACCTACTGCTTCAAGAATATCTGAACAAACCGTTTTAACCATTGTCATATCGGTTACATCTAGCGGAAAGGTCCAAACATTTTGATTCGGAAAGGCTTCTGCAAACTCAGCTTTTAAAGCTTCAAGTCTTTCTCTTCGACGTCCTGTGAGAACAACATTTTCACCTTTTTCTAGATAGGCACGCGCAATTGCTTCACCAATACCTGATGTTGCACCTGTAATGACTACATTTTTTGCCATCTTATTTCCCTCAAGCAAAGATTATAAATCACTTTTAGTGATTAAGCAGTCCAGTGTGTAGCTGGGTCAAAGGGTGTTCCAACTACCTGGTCGTCTGACAATTCAATGACACCACGTTTTTGGGGAGCATTTGGCAAAGCAAGTTCACGAGGACTACACATCATACCAAAACTCTTTTCCCCACGAAGTTCCCCTGGGAAAATGAGATTGCCTTTTGGCATCATGGCTCCAGGAAGAGCAACAATGGTTTTCAAACCAACACGCGCATTAGGAGCACCCGCAACGATTTGTACTGTTTTGTCATTTCCAACAGCAACTTGGCAGATATTCAAATGGTCACTATCTGGATGTGCAACCATCTCTACAATTTCTCCAACGACAAATTTTGGTTCCTTGTCATTGATGATTTCTTCAGTAAATCCTTGAGCCTGTAGTTCTTGATTCAAGCGAGCCACTTGGTCGTCTGTTAGAAATACTTGGCCACGATTCTCAATCTCAAACAAGCTAGAAACTTCAAAAATATTCCAAGCGACAGTTTCACCAGTTTCTTTTAGGAAAACACGCGCTACATTACCTTTACGCTCAACATCTAGCTTGGCATCTCCACTGTTTTTCACGATGACCATAAGGACATCGCCAACATGTTCTTTATTATATGTAAAAATCATTCTTTTCTCCTATTTCAAACTTGCTAAAAAATCATTGATTTGCCCCTTAGTTTTATGGTTACGATTGACAAAGCGCCCAATCTCCTTGTCCTTGTCTAAAACAACAAGACTTGGAATCCCGTATACATCCCAAAGTTTAGCAAGTTCCATGTACTCATCACGGTCGACCCGTATAAAAGTGAACTCTGGATTGGTCTCTTCAATCTCTGGCAAGGCGGGATAGATATAACGGCAATCGCCACACCAATCCGCAACAAAAAGGAAGACCTTCTTGCCATCCTGCTCTACTAAATCCGCTAATTCTTCTAAACTCTTAGGAGAAATCATAAGACTTCCTCCTCGTAGATGAGATCTTCATCTTCATAGACAAAGGTATAGTGACGGCCATCTTCAAAAATGACACCGCCAACGAGACGCTCTAGGCTGCTTTCATATACTTGGACATAGAGAGTCGCGATTTCACCCATCTCTGAAAAGTAGTCACGCACAATCGCAGTCAACTCTTCTTGTGTCTTCATGAGCTTGTGCTCATCAGCTACTTTCTTTGCTCCAAAAGCAAGTGCTCCAAGACCTACTAATGCCAAACCTGTTTTAATAATATTTTTCGTTTTCATGCTAACATTGTAACACAAAAAGGTTCTAGGAACAATGAAAAAGGGAGTTGAACTCCCTTTTCTAATTCCTAAATTTTAATAATGTCTCTCACCAAACAAATCTTCTGGCAATTCATGGAACCCCTTGCCTGCCTTGAAATTTTCAAACTTACCAAGTAAGAACTGATAGGCATCCAAGCGACTTTCGTAGCGAATCATGGCATCTTTAGCACGCTCATCTTGATCTTCTTCATAGACTTTTTGACTTTCTTTGAAGGCCATATCGTTAATCATGATTTGGGTATTGACCCAAGCTTCAAATTCTTTCATAAATTCTTGTTCGTAACTCATTGTCTCTCCTTATTCTATTCCTCGATAGTAGTCTGTATCAATCTCAAGGTAAGGCTGAATATCCTGAACATACTCCAAGACTCCTTGAAACTCTCCGTCTTCATCGTGTACCGCAGCATAAGTGATATGGACAAACTTGCCCCGTGACTCCGACTTGAACCACATCTCGTACTTGTCTTTTTCTCCCTCACGAAGACCTTTCATAATGGCCTTTACCTTGTCAAGGTACTTGGGTGGGTGACAAAGCTCAACATTTCGCCCGACTTGGGATGGTGTCCGCTTGAAAATCATATCATCTGCTGGTGTATTATCGTTATAATACTGGAAGATATCATCCTTATTAACAAAGGTAATCTCCATAGGCAGGTGATTAAGGATAAGATTAGCTTGTTCAACTGAGAGATAACCGTTGCCAAAAACCTGTTGGCTATTACGGTCTAGCACTGCTTCCTTTTCCTTAGGTGTAAAGGTAATAGTAAACTGCCCTTCTGGCGTATCAATCACTTGCTGAACTTGTCCATCTACAGTTTCTGGATGAGTTGGTTCTTCTACAATTTTTTCCTCAACAAAACTTTGACGTTCGGGGACCCATTTTTCAGACGGACGGATGATAGCATAGCCATAGGCATCACTTTCCTCGGCAATCTGAATCCAGTCATCTTGGGTAAAGGATTCGAGCAGAATCATGAGAAGGATGGACTCTTCCTTGAAAATCATACTCTCAAATTCTGTCGCAAAAGCTTCAAAAGCTTCCTTTACAGCGGAAATTGGCACTTCTGGGAGCGACTTAGCTGCCACTAAAGCTGTTTGAAAGAGATCCCTAATCTGATCATCCACTCCCCACATGACTTTTGGCGGCGAATCATGTCCATAACGCTCCATGATAGGAAAAAAGAGTTCTTCCTTACGCTGGTAGTGACGGTCAAACTGGCCTACAAGCCCCATCTGACGAACCAAACCTTTACGCATCTCCGCAAGCATTTCCCCGTCTTCCATAGACTCATATGTGTCTAACAATCTACGAACACGAATCAAGGCTGCACGAAGAGCTAGATTTTCATCCTTAAAGATACGCACAGGGTGACCTGGATGTTCGGTATCTTCAACTTCCACTCCTTTAACAGCATTTTTAAAGAGATTAGCATGGACATCACAGAGCTCCATGACATCCTCAAATGTTACACCTGAGTCCGAGTTCATCAACTCATGTTCCATGAGAGAAATCTCAATGGCTGATACACCTGTAAAGGTTGCGTCAAAGCGCTCCTGAACGGATTCAGGAGAGGCTCCATTATGCAATTCTAATAAAATATCCCGAAGGACATGAATTCGTTCATCTGTCATTAGTCTAATCCAATCACTTCGTAACCATTTGCTTCAAGGGTTCGTACAATCTTATCCATAGGAGTTCCTTCGAGCTTAGATCCCTGTTTGAGCGAAACCTTTCTCCCAACTGTATTGCGCATCAAAGGATTTGCAAGAGGTTTAAAACCAAGCTCAACTAAAATATCTAAAACTTCGGGATGCTTGTCCACCACTTCCGCAACAGGAATAGAAACGTCAATAATATTATCCATCACAACCTCCGTTACATTCTTTCACTGGTTTTTCTTTTCTTATTATACCACAAGGCATAGGATAAAAAAACTAGCAGTACAAGCCTGCTAGTTCCTTCACATTACTCTGCTTCGATGATTTCTGCTTCTTTTCGAATTATCTCAACGTCCTTTTGATATTGAATTTCATTGTAATTGACTAGTTTGGATAATTCTCTTTGCAAACTTTTACCCATCGGTTTCATAGTTGTATAGGTTAAACCACCTGAAACGATACCTCCTAGAATCGGGATACATTTGCCTAGCCCTTTAGCAAAGCCTCCCTTTGTCAGATTTACCCCAAAAATTTTCAAAACTTTTTCTAAAATGGGATACCACAAAGTCTTAGCTAAAGCCTTCTGGGGAACTGTCTTCATGACGTGTTTAGCAACCGAAACTCCACCAGATCGAAGGAGAGCTCCAGCACTATTGACTCCAAGCATAACTCCGAGATAGAGCAAGAGTGTATTTTTTGCTTCTTCACTCAATTCATTTCTAGAGGCCCAGAGATCATCATAGCCATAAATATATCCTAATTCTTGCGCTAATTTTAAGGAAAAAGCATAAAACTGAGCAACATCTGTTGGGATGGTGATTGCCAAAGCTAGACCACCTGGTATACCTGCAATTACAGAAGTACCACTTGCCAATAAGACATTATCCTTGATACAAGTATCGGCAACTTTATCTAAAGCATCTTGAGACAATAAGGCTGTTGGGCCCTCTTCTAATAATCTAGGAATATCCTTTGGATCCAATAGTTTGGAAAATTTATCTACTAAAAATTTTGACCGATCAACTTTGACAACAGGGAGTTTCACGACTTGTTGCAATACTTGCAAAGCTATATCTTGTTTAGACATCTTGTTTTTTTCTCTTATTCTTTCAATTTTGAACTATATCATATCACATTTATTCTTGAAAAGAAATTTTCTGAACTCATTTTTTCTTGATAAGCTTTTAGTAAAGCAGAGTCCTCGTTTTTAAAACAAAAAGAGGGTTTCCCCTCTTTCTTAGTTCTTATCCAGATTGCGTAACATTTCGTCAATCTTGTTTCCATACTCGATGGATTCGTCTTTAACGAAAGTTAAGTCTGGAATTTTATACAATTTCAAATTGCGACCAAGTTCACGTTTGATGGTTCCAGTTGCTTTTTCAAGTCCGATTTGAGCTTTTTGATTATCTGAGGCAAGGTTACTCAAAATAGTGTAGTAGACCTTCGCTACAGACAAGTCGCCTAGCATCTGAACATCTGTGATGGTCACTCCTTGGACACGTGGATCACGGACTTTCTTTTGTAAAATCTCATTGACTTCACGCTTGATTTCCATGCCCACACGGTCCGTACGGAAATGATTTCCCATGCTATTCCTTCCTCTCTATTGAACCAAAAGCTAGGCCAGCAGACCTAGCTATTTTTAAACTTACTGATTTTCAATTCAAATTGAAACGAAGTTCAATTTGAACTCATCTTCTTCTTTCGCTGTGGTGAAAGTGATGGGGCTGATAATTCAGTCCCATCAAAGGGGATTTTTGAGACGTTAGGCTCAAAAATAAGTAATGAAACCATCGGTTTGCTTGCGTCCCTCACCACCTAAGAAAGGAGCAAAAATCTTAACGTTTGATTTCTTCCATGACATAGGCCTCAATCACATCATCAGTCTTGATATCATTGTAGCCATCAATCATGAGACCACCTTCACGGCCGTTTGTAACTTCTTTGACGTCATCTTTATAGTGTTTCAAGCTTGCAAGTTCACCATCGTAAATAACGACACCGTCACGAATAACACGGACTTTAGAATCACGGGTAACTTTACCGCTAGTAACCATAAATCCACCGATTGTTCCGACTTTAGACACTTTGAAGGTTTCACGGATGATTGCTTCACCGATAACTTTTTCTTCGAATTCTGGATCAAGCATCCCTTTCATAGCTTCTTCCATCTCTTCGATAACCTTGTAGATAATGCTGTGGAGACGGATTTCTACATCGTCTGCTTCTGCTTGTTGACGAGCTTGTGGTGTAGGGCGTACATTGAAACCAATGATAAAGGCATTTGAAGCTTCGGCAAGGGTGACGTCAGATTCATTGATTGCACCAACTGCTGAGTGAACGATGGTAACTTTTACACCTTCCACATCAATCTTTTGAAGGGATGCAGCAAGAGCTTCAACAGAACCTTGTACGTCAGCTTTGATGATGACATTAACAGATTTAAGTTCACCAGCTTTAAGAGTGTCAAATAGATTTTCTAGGCTGACACGTTGAGTAGCTTGACGTTGCTTCATAAGAGCACGTTTTGCACGTTCTTCACCAGCAGCACGAGCAGATTTTTCATCTTCGTATACGGCAAAGTGGTCACCTGCCATTGGCGCTTCGTTCAAACCAGTGATAGAAACCGGAGTAGATGGTCCAGCCACCTTAACACGACGTCCAAGGTCATTGGTCATGGCACGGACACGTCCAAAAGTATTACCAACAACGATTGGGTCTTGAACGTTCAAAGTACCTTGTTGTACAAGAAGGGTTGCAACCGCACCTTTTCCTTTATCCAAGCGCGCTTCGATAACAGTACCGATGGCACGAACAGTTGGATCTGCTTTAAGTTCTTGGA
>PPYF01028491.1_pt1 | contig 12096 bp, 8 predicted proteins | sample 1559871 | NCBI WGS metagenome assembly PPYF01 (sample SAMN08240021, study PRJNA423297) | Human gut metagenome, whole genome shotgun sequencing project. | reverse complement strand
CTTTTATCGCGTTTTGTCGCTACTATCTGGCCACGCCATTTCACGGCTATTGTGTCGTATGTCTCCCAGCCTCGCACGGGCATTACCTGCCGGTAAAATTCGCGAACACGTGTGAATTTATTATCAACAAGCGTGGTGTCGCCAAAGTTTATTACATGTCCTCGTATTGTGGGCACAATTATGATATCGCCGTTGCGGTCTTGCTTAACGGTCGATACCAAGGCGTCGAGTTCGGGATGTGAGGCTATGTGGTGGAGCAGCGGCAGCAGCCTGGTGGGCGGCAGCTCTTCGGTGAAGTGGCCTACCACAACGGGCACATCCACATGATAACGCGGGTTTGCGGAGATGCGCTTGCCTGTAGAATTGATGTAATAGGAGCCTTTGGTGTCGAAGATTCGTGCCACAGGCGTCATGGGAACCACATCTATGGAGAGCGCGCCGTTGTTGAGTACGCATACATTAACACTTTCTATCTTGTCTGATGCCCGCAGCTTGGCCTCAAGCTCGTTTAGACTCAGCTCCTTGTGCTTGCGTTCTTTAATCCACTGCATTATGTCGCCGCATTCCTGCGACACCTCGAGCTGTGTCACGAAACGTGTGTTGAGCGAATCCGCCACATTGATGCGACAGCCGCTGAAGGTGTCTTCAGCAGCCATATTGGCAGTGACCGGCAACGCGAAAAACAGGTAGCCAATCAAAGCAAGGGTAAGCGCACAGGCAAGTATGGGATAGCGGTTAATCATTTACGTAAGATATGGTGGAGAGAGGGTCAATCTGTCGGCACAGTTCCGGCACGAGGAAACTCATGTCGCCTGCTCCGGCAGTTAACAGGATGTCAAAGTTACGATTTTTCAGCGTATTTACAAAATCTTCTTTAGAAATCATCACTTTATCCGAGGTGGTGATACGGTCGAAGATAATCCGTGAGCTTACGCCGGGTATAGGCAGTTCGCGAGCGGGATATATGTCGAGCAGCACTACGGCGTCGGCCTGAGATAAGGCTTCGGCAAACTCAGGAGCGAAATCGCGAGTACGCGAATACAAATGAGGCTGGAATGCTACTGTAAGATGCCTGTCGGGATAGAGTGAGCGTATCGACTTTATTGAACTTGAAAGCTCGTCGGGATGGTGGGCGTAGTCATCTATCACAACTTTTCCTTCAGGTCCTTTTTGGCGCAGGTGGCATTGAAAACGCCGTTCAACCCCCGGATAGGAAGCCATCGCATTTCGGGCGCCCTCAAGGTTAAGGTCGCCTGTGAGCCAGCAGGCTCCAAGGGCTGCTATTGCGTTGTCGATATTTATGTCGACAGGCACGCCGAGCTCGACATCATGCAATACACCGCCTGGATAGACGAAATCGAAGACAATTTGACCGTTGCCTCTACGGATATTATCGGCATGAAAATCACCTTCATTGCGAGAGAAAGTGTAGGTCTTCACACCTTTTGGAGGACGTGGCACGAGTTTAAGGCCGGTATGAACGAGCAACGCTCCGTCTTCACGAATCAGTTCGGTGAAGTGTGCGAACGATTCGAGGTAAGCTTCCTCTGTGCCGTATATGTCGAGATGGTCGGGGTCGGTGGCGTTGACTACGGCAATAAATGGACGCAGCTGATGAAAGGAACGGTCGTATTCATCGGCTTCCACCACGGTATATGGTGATGTGGCTGAAAGCATCAGGTTGCTGTTGTAGCCAAGCAGTATGCCGCCGAGAAAAGCATTGCATCCTACTCCGCTTGAATGGAGGATATGTGCAGCCATAGAAGAGGTGGTCGTCTTGCCGTGGGTTCCGGAGAAACAGATAGCCTTTGAGCCTTCGGTGATGTGTCCGAGAGCCTTGGCGCGTTTTACGGGGTTGAAGCCACAGTCGCGGAAGTAGCTCATTATTGCGCTGTCGGCCGGTACGGCAGGTGTATAGACCACCAATGTATCGGGCGATGGAGAGCGGAATTCGGCAGGAATGGTATCTACGGAATCTTCGTATGATATGTTGACACCCTCGCGTTCGAGTTCGTGGGTCAGTGCAGTCGATGTGCGGTCATAGCCGGCAACGTCCATGCCCTTTGACAGGAAGTAGCGTTCGAGGGCTGCCATGCCTATTCCCCCCGCACCTATAAAGTAAACTCGTTTCATGAGATATAATTCTATTTTTCAGCGACTTTTTCAGCAATTTCGGCAATCTTTTCGTCGGAATCCTTCAAAGCCATTTTCAGTATATTGTCTGATAACTTTTTGCGTTTGTCGGCGTTGCCGATAAGCTCATTGACAGTAGCGGGCAGCTTCTCGACAGCTTCGGCATCAAGCACCATAACGGCCGCATCGTGGTCGACAAGAGCAAGGGCATTCTTGCGCTGATGGTCTTCGGCCACATTGGGTGAGGGCACAAGAATGACAGGCTTGCCAAGCAACTGCAGCTCGCTGATCGAGCCTGCTCCAGCACGGCTCACCACCAGGTCGGCGGCACGATAGGCCGTGGCCATGTCTGAAATGAAAGGGGTGGCCTTAACGTCGCGGCGTCCTTTGACTGCCTCTTTGCCTATTTCTTCGCCGGAGCGTCCCGTCTGCCATAAAATCTGTGTGCCGTTAGTAAGCATTTGGTCGAGTCCGGCAGCTATAGCCTGATTGATAGTCCGTGCGCCCAGACTGCCTCCTACTACCAGCACCAATGGGCGTGACGGGTCAAAGCCGAGAGCTTTCTTGGCCTCTGCCTGTGAGATGCTTATATTAAGCAGTGCGGCACGCACCGGATTGCCGGTCATAATAATACGGTCAGCAGGGAAGAAACGTTCTGTGCCTTCGTATGCCACACAGATGGCTTTGGCATTTTTGGCCAAAATCTTATTTGTCACTCCGGGATATGAATTCTGCTCCTGAAGAAGGGTCGGTACACCAGCCTTCTGTGCAGCCTTAAGTGTAGGGCCGGAGGCATATCCACCCACTCCGATAGCTATGTCGGGACGGAAGGTCTTTACGAGCTTTCGCGCGCGGCGCATGCTTTTCCAGAGTTTCAGCAGAACACCGAAGTTGCGCCACAGACGCTTGCGGTCGAAACCTGCCACGGGCAGTCCTACAATTTCGTAGCCTGCCGCCGGAACCCTTTCCATCTCCATGCGTCCGAGCGCACCGACAAAAAGGATTTCAGCATTAGGATTGCGCCGCTTTATTGCGGCAGCTATGGAGAGGGCGGGGAAGATGTGGCCGCCTGTGCCACCGCCACTTATCAATACACGGTTGAGGGTCATAGTTGAGACGGATTTTCTGTTGCGATTTCTTGCGGCAGTGACGACAATTCCTGCTGAATGGCAGCCTGGTCATCCTTACGGGCGGCCCAACGCGATGTTGAGAGCATCACACCCAAGGCGAGGGAGGTTGCAATGATTGACGTACCGCCCTTGGATATCAGGGGCAGGGGTTGGCCCGATACCGGGAAGAAACCTACTACTATACATATATGGAAGAGTGCCTGCAGGCATATCACTAACGCGCATCCTATTACGAGCAGAGTCGGGAATGTGCTCTTGAACTGCATGGCGAGGCGTCCGGCTCTCCCGAGCAGAAAGAGATAAAATACCATTATTATGATGGCTATTACAGCACCGAGTTCTTCTACGATGATTGCAAAAATATAATCTGAGAAGGCAAGAGGCAGACGGGCATTTTCACGTGAATTGCCAATGCCAACACCACGGAGACCTCCACGAGCCTGGGCTATATAGCTGAGTTGCTCCTGCTTGTTATCGTCCTCAATGACATCGGCACTTTTGTTCCATCGGAAATGACGTTCAAGGCGCGCTTTCCATGTATGAAAGCGATTTTCCTTATCGGCAGTGGAAGTTACATCAGTCTGATTAATCTTAGCCAGTTCAATATCTTCGGGGGTTGGCCCCTTGTCTTTTGCCGACAGGGCCTTTACTCCGACAGCACATCCGCCAATAACAGCATAAACCAGGAATACTACGAGCAGCTTTTTCCAACTGACGCCACCCACCAGCATCATACATATTGAAATGCCCATGAGCAATAGTGTATTGGTGAGACCCTGGTTGAAAAGCAGGGCGGAGCTTACCAATACAAGGGCCGCGCATGCCACTACGCCACGGGTGGTGACATCATGTTGCCCTTTCATCTGGTTGCGGCTCAGAATCCACGCTATGCCCAGAGCTACGGCGAGTTTTAGAAACTCGGCAGGAAGCACAAGCATTCCCAAAACGCTTAATCCTCGCTCTACGCCGTTAATTCGGACACCTGCAACCAGTACTAACACCATCATGACTATAGATGCGAATACATACACAGGTATGGAATAGTAAATCATTTGAAAATGAATGCGCTGCATGCTAAGCATGATGAGAAGGCCGATGCCGAGGAACATGGCATGGCGCAGAATGGGTCCGTAGATGTCGTCAACCTTTACTTCCTGGCTCGATGCGCTGAAAAGCTCGATTACCGACACTACTATCAGAAATATATATGTGCCCCAGATATACCAGTCGGTATATCCGCCGGTGGCAACCGCTGTACGGTTCTCTGACTTATTGATAGTCTTACTGATGGGCTGAGTTGCTTCCATGGAGAGAATATTATTGAGGATTATTCAAGGTCGTTTACTCTTTGCTTGAATTGTGCGCCACGGTCTTCATAGCTTTTGAAAAGGTCGAAGCTTGCGCAGCAGGGCGAAAGAAGCACCGTGTCGCCTTCGGTCGCGAATGAGCGACATGCTTCAATGGCTTCATCAAGCGAATGTGTATCAACTACGGGGAGCTGTGTATTAGTTGTGAAATAATCCACAATCTTGGCGTTGTCTTTACCCATAGCCACTATAGCTTTTACTTTCTCACGAACCAGAGGCAGAATCTCGCTGTAGTCGTTGCCTTTGTCTTTGCCGCCGAGAATTAGCACAGTAGGGCGTTTCATGGCTTCGAGTGCATACCAGCATGAGTTTACATTTGTGGCCTTAGAGTCGTTAATCCACTCTACGCCGTTGAGTGTGCGTACAGGTTCAAGACGGTGTTCTACTCCGGCGAAGTCGTTGAGAGCGGCTCGGATGTCGTCGCGTTTGATGTTGAGCAGGCATGCGCTGATACCGGCTGCCATAGAATTGTAGATGTTGTGGAGGCCGTGCAGGGCAAGGTCGGCGCGGGGCATCGACATGGATTCCGAAGGAGTGCGGATGATGAGTTCGTCTTCGGCGTCAATGTATGCAGCAGAGTTCTCTTCCTGATGTTCGGCAAAGGGATAGATTGCAGCTTCAGTAGATATACGGCGGAGTTGTGCGCTAACCACGGGGTCATCCTGCCAGTAGATGAAGGCATCGCAGGGAGTAAGGTTCTGCAGGATGCGGAACTTGGCATTGATATAGTTCTGCATCTTGTAGTCATAACGGTCGAGATGGTCGGGAGTTATGTTGAGCAGCACGGCGATATTAGCCTTGAACGAATACATGTTGTCGAGCTGGAAGCTGCTCAGTTCTATTACATATATGGGATGCGGGTCGCGTGCAACCTGAAAGGCGAGGCTCTTGCCTATGTTACCGGCAAGACCGGCGTCGATGCCCGCACGTTTAAGTATGTGATAAATAAGCGACGTTGTGGTGGTCTTGCCGTTTGAACCGGTTATGCACACCATTTTTGAGTCGGTGTAACGTCCGGCGAGTTCTATTTCGCTTATAATCGGGATGTTTTTTTCTTCAAGAGCCTTTATAACAGGTGCGCTTTCCGGGATGCCGGGACTTTTCACCACTTCGTCGGCCGCAAGTATGCGCTCCATTGTGTGCTGTCCCTGTTCATAGGGAATGCTTTCTTCGCGAAGTACATCCTCATAGTGAGGTGCGATGGTCCCGAAATCGCTTAGAAACACATCCATACCCTTGTCTTTGGCAAGTATTGCAGCACCGACGCCGCTTTCGCCACCGCCGAGCACTACAAGACGTTTTTTATATTGTGTATCCATAATAGTCTGTTTGACAGATTGCTTGATTATCGTATTTTAAGTGTTACAAATGTAACCACGGCAAGTATGATTCCTATAATCCAGAAGCGTGTTACAATCTTAGCTTCCGGTATGGCCTGTATGGGGCGCTGTATGAGGGCGTTTATTCCTGCATTGCCCGGTTTTTGGAAGTGATGATGCAGCGGCGCCATCTTGAATATGCGTTTGCCGCCTGTTTTCTTGTAATAAAGTACCTGCAGCATTACAGAGAGGTCTTCTATGTAGAACAGGGCGCAAAGTATGGGCAGAAGCAGCTCCTTGTGTATGAGGATTGCATATACCGCTATGATACCGCCGAGGGTGAGAGAACCGGTATCGCCCATAAATACCTGTGCAGGATAGGCGTTATACCACAGGAAACCTACGAGTGCGCCTACGAACGCAGCCATATACACAACCAGTTCCGCGCTGTCGGGAATATACATTATATTAAGGTATGCCGAGTAGACGACATTGCCGCCGAGGTAGGCCATAACGGCCAGCGCCACACCCGCCACCGCCGACAGTCCGGCCGTCATGCCGTCGAGACCGTCGTTGAGGTTGGCACCGTTTGATGTTGCCGTGACGAGGAACATGACGATGAGCAGGAATACTATCCATCCGCCAACCTCTCCCGCCGACTGTCCCATCCATGAAGTTATCCATGAATAGTTGAAATTATTGTTTTTTACGAACGGCAGTGTGGTTTCGGGGCTTTTGGTCACCTCCTGTTCGTAGATTACTTCCTCCACGCGTCCTGTGGTTTCGTCGACCACTTCATTGTTCTGTACCGTAACCATGTCGGGATTGAAGTACATAGTTGCAGCAAGAATTACGGCTATGCCAAGTTGTCCTATGATTTTGTATTTACCTTTTATACCGTCTTTGTTATGTTTCTGCAGTTTCTTGTAGTCGTCAAGGAAACCCAGGGAGCCGAGCCACAATGTGGCCACCAGCATGAGGAGCATATATACGTTGGTGAGATTGCCAATAAGCAGGCACGGAATCACGATTGAAAGAATTATGATTACGCCGCCCATTGTAGGCGTTCCGGTCTTTTTGGTTTGTCCCTCAAGGTCGAGATTGCGCACAATCTCGCCTACCTGCATAAGCTGCAGGCGTTCTATGATGCGCTTGCCCACAAATATGGCTATGAGCATGGCCAGCACGAATGCGGTTCCCGAACGGAAGGTTATGTATGTCATCAGTCGGGCACCGGGGAAGTCAGTTTGCTGTAGGTATTCGAATAATGCGTAAAGCATTTGTATATATTATTAATGTATTTGTAAGTTATTCATGTAATATTCAGGACTGCACCTTACGGTTGGCAAAGGCTTTTACAACTTCCTCCCGGTCGTTGAAGTGTATTTTGCCAGTCGGCAGTATCTGATAGTCTTCGTGACCTTTGCCGGCTATCAGGATTACATCCCCGGGAGCCGCCATCGCCGATGCCATGCGGATGGCCTCGCGGCGATCGGTGTTGGCAAATGTACGGCTGTCGGCCTCGGCGTCAAGCCCGGTGCGCATTTCGTCTATGATAGCTCCGGCATCCTCCGAACGGGGGTTGTCGGCTGTGAGAATAACGCGCCATGAACGGGCGGCGGCCTCTTTGGCCATCATAGGGCGTTTGCCTCTGTCGCGGTCGCCTCCGCAGCCGCACACGGTTATGACATGCTGCGACGGTCGGCGGATTTCGTTGATGGTGTCAAGAACATTGACAAGTGCATCGGGAGTATGGGCGTAGTCGACTATGGCAGTGACTCCGTCGGCGCTGCGAACGGTCTGGAATCGTCCCGCTACAGGCACCAGGCGGCTCATGTCTATAAGAAGTTCGCCGTTATCATTCCAACCTAAGAGAGTGGCCGCGCCGTAGACAGCCAATAGGTTTGAGGCGTTGAAGCGGCCTGCGAAAAGGGTCTCTACCTCACGTCCGTTTATATTAAGCAACATTCCGTCGAAGCGGTCCTCCACCACGCGGCCCCGGAAGTCGGCCGAACTGCGCAACGAGTAGCTTGCCTTGCGTGCACGGGTGTTCTGAAGCATCACCTCACCGTTGCGGTCGTCAAGATTGGTGAGGGCGAAGGCCTCGGGTTTGAGACCATCGAAGAAGCTCTTCTTGGCTGCCAGATAGTTGGCGAAGGTCTTGTGATAGTCGAGATGGTCGCGGGTGAGATTGGTGAATACTCCTCCGTCAAAGTCGAGGCCGGCAATGCGGTGCTGGGCGGCGGCATGGCTGCTCACTTCCATCGAGGCGAATGTACAGCCGGCCTCTACCATCTGTGCAAGCAGGGCATTCAGTTCGAGCGGGTCGGGTGTGGTATGAGTGGCTTCTACCTCGATGTCGTCAATCTTGTTTACCACTGTTGAAAGCAACCCTGCCTTAAGTCCGCGCAGACGTGCGAGTTCATAGAGCAGTGTGGCGATTGTTGTCTTGCCGTTTGTTCCGGTCACACCTACAAGGGTAAGGTCGCGCGAGGGATATCCGTACCATGCCGAGGCCAGGCGTCCGAGTGCTTCAGCACTGTCTGTTACCTTAATCCACACTGTGGATGGGGATGCATCTGCCGGAATTTCTTCGCACACCACAGCGGATGCTCCAGCTTCAACTACCTGCGGAATAAAGCTGTGTCCGTCGACCTTGGTGCCGCGCACGGCCACGAAAAGACTGCCTTTTGACGCTGCACGCGAATCTGCTGTGAGAGATGACATAATCTCACTGCCGCGCCCCTCGCAGTTTTTTACTTCGAGGGGCGAGATTGCGCCGAGCAGAGCGTCGAGGCTATGGAGAGAGGATGAGTCTGTCTGCGTTGTACTCATTCGTTTAAGTCGTTATTATAATCTTATATGATAGATTCTTAAAAATTTAGTTTTGGCTCAGTGTCGCCGTTACTTTGGTGCCCGGAGCTACGGGTGTGCCTGCTGCAGGACTGAGAGCCGTTACGTATCCCGTACCTTTGAAATGCACTGTGAGGCCGGCTTCTTCAAGTCTTACGAGAGCTTCGCGTATTCCCAACCCCGTCACATCGGGAACTGTGGAATGAGCGGGCTTTGAGCTGGAAGTGCGCAGTATCGAAGCACTTTTCAGTTGCAGGTCCTTGTGAAGCAGCGAGGCTCGACCGGGTTTGTGGGTGCCGTAGAGGGTGGGGCTTGTCGATGCTACCGGATTCTCTTTGTAATCCATGCTGTTGCCGAGCATTCCGCGCGAGTAAAGTTTCAGGGCGAGATTGCGCAGCACGGTGCCGCTTGTTGCTGCCGGTCCATAGGGTCCCTGCGGGTCGCTGATTACGACAATGCAGGTGTATTTGGGATTTTCGTAAGGGAAAAATCCGCAGAATGCCACGCGGTTGTGCTTACCCTCACGGTAACCGCCCTTGAATGGTACGGACTTGTCTATTTTGCCGTCCTTGGTGCGGGGACGTTCGAGGGCGATGCCGGCCGTACCGGTCTTGCCTGCAATCTCCACTATCTGATTCCGCAACCCTTTGGCTGTGCCGCCTTCGCCCCATACCACGCTGTGCATCATCTCACGCAGGATTCGGGCGTTTCGGGGCGAGCAAATGCTGTCGCGCACATAGCTTACATCTATGGCCGAGTCTCTGCCGTCTTCGAGTCGCACTGATTTCACAAGGCGCGGACGTACAAACTTGCCGTCGTTGGCTATAGCGTTGTATATGGCGCAGGTGTATAGTGGAGGTACCTGTGTGGCGTATCCGAAAATCATGCGCGACAGCGACACTCTACCGCCCGACTTGGGGTCGAGGGTGGGGTAGTAGGGTGCGCGTTCGCGTGCCATGCCTGTATTGAACCGGTCGAAGAACCCGATTTGACGCAGGCGTTCGCGGAAGCCGTTGAGGTTGTTTTCCCAATGGGGGGCGATGAGCTTGGTCATGCCGATATTGGAGGAGTATTCCATGAATCGGCTTACCGGAAGATAGGCCGGAGAGTGTGTGTCGCGTATGGGCTTACCGCCGGCGTATGCGTATGAGTGGCCTATGGGATAGGTTGCGTTGAGGTTTACATATCCGTCTTCGAGGGCTGTGAGCATGGAGATGACCTTGATTACCGAGCCGGGTTCGTAGGCTTGTACTATATGGTTCATGGCCTCTATGTAGCCTTGGTTGGTGACGGTATCGCGGTCGAGATTTGAAATGGCCTTGATGTCGCCTGTAGCCACTTCCATCAGCATCGCGCTGCCCCATTCGGCCTTGCATTCCATAAGCATGGCACCGAGTTCATGCTCCAGGAGGTCCTGCATGGTTATGTCGATGGTGGTTGTGATGGTGGTGCCGTTTTTGGGCTGTTTGACGGTCCAGTAGGATGTCCCTCGTGTGAACATCACTTTCTTTGCCACACCGCTTTCGCCGTAGAGCATGGAGTCGAGGGCCTGTTCAAGTCCCGATATGCCTCGAACTTCGGGATTTTCCTTGGTCTCCCCTACACGGCCTATGCTCAGACGGGCCATGTCGCCGTAGGGGTAGCGGCGCAGCAGCACTCGTTCGCTTGTGAAGCCGGTGCGGTTAGGGTTTTTCCATCTTTTGAAATATGGGAAGTTCTTGACGCGTTGCACCTCATGGAAAGGAATGTGTTTCAGCAGCAGGTAGCTGCGCGAACGCTTTGCCTTGGCCTTTTCCATAGGCTTATGGAGATGGGCATACCACTGCTTGCGTGTCTTCTGCGGATAGTAGTAAGCGAGCGTGTCGGCCAGGGAGTCGATGCTTTCAAGATACTTCAGCTCGTTAATCCGCGAGGCGTGGAAGTCGATGCGCACATTGTAGTAGTTGAGGTTCGTTGCGAGTATCGAGCCGTCGGCAGCAAGGATTTCGCCGCGCAGGGGCTTGATAAGCATCGAGTCGGAGAGGGTGCGGTCGCCTTTGGCATTCCAGTCGTCGGCATGAATCACCGTGGTGTTAAGCAAAAACAGCACACAGATGCCGGCTACAACCAGTATCAGAGTTGATATCAGTGTGTAGCGACCCAATATATGCAGTCGGCGCGTCTTTGAAGATTTGTTTTTCTTCTTGCGTCTGAATTTTGACAATATTGTCTGAAGAAAGTTCATAGGAGTAGAGAGCAGGGGTAGGGATACTATTCGCTGATAGTGATTTTATATGGAGGGCATTCCTGAATGTGAAGCCCGAGTCCGAGCGTATCAACCATGTGCTGCATCGAAGATTCGCAGGTCGAAGACATGTAGAGTGCCCGTTCGCGTTGGGTTTCAGTACGTGTTATTTCGAGCTTTGTCTTCAGATGCGACACGGTTTCCATGGCTGTTATGCAGTCGAAACGTACCGATATATAGCCCAGGGCAAAGAATATGCCCAGGGTGATGATTGGCAGGTGACGAAGAAAAAACTTGCCCGACACACCGCCGAGAAGGTCGGAATTCCTTATGTTAAGATGCTTGAGGTTGAATGCCATTGGGAATAGGGTTGATTTTTAGAGTGAGAGAGTGGATTTGGTGGAAATTTGGAGAAAAGGAGAATGATGAGAGGATTTGTGAGGGAGAGGGTGCGGCCGTCATGTGATGCGTTCGGCCACTCTGAGCTTGGCGCTTCGGCTGCGCGGATTGGCTTCCACCTCGGCCTCGTCGGCCACAATGGGTTTGGACGACAGAAGCTTTAGTGGCAGTTCGGCGCGTCCGAAGATGTCTTTTTCCACCTTGCCCTCAAAGTTGCCCGACCGCATGAAGTTCTTTACCAGCCGGTCTTCGAGCGAGTGGTAGGTGATTATGGCAAGACGTCCGCCGGGGCGCAGTGCCTTGACGGTCTTCTGCAGGAATTCGCGTAAGGCATCAAGCTCGCCGTTCACCTCTATGCGCAGAGCCTGGAAGATGCAGGCGAGGTCTTTCTTTTCCTTGCGTTTGTCGATGAACGGAGCCACTACTTCAAGCAAGCGGTTGATTGTGTCGACCGGCGCCGCACCGCGTGCATTGACTATGGCGCGGGCTATCTGGCGCGACTTCTGTACCTCGCCGTAGAGGTAGAGGATGTTGGCCAGGCGTTCTTCATCGTAATCGTTCACGATGTCGCGTGCCGAGAGCCGTGCATGGCGGTTCATGCGCATGTCGAGCTTGGCGTCGCTGCGGAAAGAGAAACCGCGCTCGGCATCGTCGAAGTGGTGGAACGACAC
>PPYF01018818.1_pt1 | contig 12098 bp, 10 predicted proteins | sample 1559871 | NCBI WGS metagenome assembly PPYF01 (sample SAMN08240021, study PRJNA423297) | Human gut metagenome, whole genome shotgun sequencing project. | reverse complement strand
CGGTATCACCTGAGTCACCAGCCATGTTAATTGGCATTTTTAGAATGGTTTCAGCTGTTTTGTACAATTGAGAACCATTGACTGCATCTGTAGAGGTAGCTGTAACGGCACCAGCTGCGACGTTCTTAATTTGACGTTCTACACCGGTGGCACCAACAGATACAATAGAGCCATTGTTAAGGCCTGTGTTACCAGCATAGCCAGCAGCTTCGAAGGTAACACCATTAATGGTAGAATCGGTAGCCGCTGCATATTGATCAGCAGAGCTTGCATGACCAAGAACTACGGCACCATCAAGACCTGTACCTACGGTTACATTATTACCCATAACCATAACATTAGAGGAATCTACAGAGTTACCATTACCGACTACATGGATGCCTGTTGTACTAGCTGTACCGGCAAGGTTTGTGTTACCCATGAATGTAGATTCAGAGGCTTTAATAGGATTTGTGGCAGTACCGTTATCGTTACCATGTACATGTGTACCAGTTGCTGTGGTATCGATATATGATGGATCACCGATAGCACTGGATTTATTGCCTTTTACTTCATTGCCTGTACCGATAGAGATGGATTGTTCACCTTCTGCTTTAGCTCCTGCCCCAATTGCAACAGTACGTTTATTAAGGGCTTGTGCTCCACTACCTATAGCAACACCAATAAGTGCATTTTCAGCTTTAGCACCTACACCCATAACAATACTAGCTTTACTATCTTTTGCCTCACCACCATTACCAATAACTAGCGCTTCTCCTGAATTAGTTATTTTATTCCCTGTACCTAATGAAAGTGCAGTACTAGAATCTAATAATTTATTTTTTGTACCAATAGCAATACCACCTTCAAGAGTTCCAGTTACACTAGCAGATTTAGTCATGCTATTATCAAGACCAATTGTAATTGATCTAATTGAATCAGTAATAGTACTATTACGTCCCATCGCAATTGAGTCAATACTATTGTTATCAATAGTTGATGATTCACCAATTGTGATATTATAATCTGACTCATTCCTTGCAGAATGACCTATAGTAATTGCTCCACGACCAGATGACAATGCATCGGCACCTAAAGCAATTCCATTGTCCCTAGTTGCCTGTGCATTAACACCACCTGCAATGGCTTTTGTACCTGTAGCCCCCGCCTTAGAACCAGAGTACCCATAGTTCGTAGTCGCATTACCTACTGCTTGCGTACCTGTACCATCATTGATATGCATATAGCTAGACATATTCTTAGACAATGTATCGGCTACGGCATATAATTGAGAGCCGTTGATTCCGTCAGTAGATGTAGCAGATACTTCACCAGCAGCGACGTTTTGGATACGACGTTCATAATCGCCAGCACCGATTGTTACGGCACCTACTGCTTGTGTACCAGCAAATCCAGTAATCTCATCACCATTGATAGTGGCTTTACTTACCTTACCGAATGCACCACCTGTTGTGTTGTTACTCACAACAATATTACCAGTTGAATCGTATTTTTTAGTGTGAATACTATTCTCACCACTAGAGGAACTTTCACCGTCAGTCAAAGCATCAGGAGTAAAGGCATAAGAATCATGTCCAAGATATACTGAATTTCCTAAAGTCCCTTCATGATATAAATTTATATCACCTGAAAAAACACTAGAAAATTTACTTTTAGTCGGTGCTATAAAATCAGTTGCAGTTTTACTAGACTTAATATTGTCAAAAGTCTTGTCACCCATAACAATCGTATTGCTACGAGTTACGTATGCATTGTTACCAATAGCAATACTGTTTTTTACAGGTTCTAGATACTGCTCTCCTTGCATATTAGATATCCCTAAGGTTGGTGCTGCGGTTTGCATATTCCCAATATTTGATGTAGGATTCCCAGAAGCATCACGAGAATATGTTCTTCCTGCACCTATATATGCACCGCCAATAGCAATATTATTATTACCCGCAACTAGACTCCCATTTATAGCGACTGAATCGTTTCCACTATAAACATATGAATTGTTTAACGCTAAGTTTTTATCACCATTTACGGAGCTTGCCCCCATAGCAATACTATAAGTACCACTAGCATTAGCATTATCACCAATAGCAATTGAATGACTACTATTGACATGAGCATTGCCACCTATAGCAATAGACTGATCATTAGTGGTGCCACTTTGGTAACCAATAGAAATAGAATTTGTTCCTTTAGATTGTGCATTTCTACCTACAGCAATAGAATAATTTCCTAAAGCACCACTTTTTTCGTTGGCTTTACCTAAATTATTACCTCCACCAGCACCTTGTGTTGATGTCCCATCATTAACATGCATATACACATCAGGGCTAGCACCGGCAGTTACGGCTCTAACAGCTTCATATAATTGGCTACCGTTGATAGCATCTGTGGAAGTTGAAGAAATTACACCAGCAGCGACGTTTTTGATTTGTCTATTATTACTACTTGACCCTATAGATAAAATACTTCCTTTACTACCAGAATTTCCAGCAAATGAATTTGATTGAATTGTCATCCCTGATATAGTAACATCATTAGCTCTTACATAAGGACTTGCTTCACTCGAATCCCCTAATACCACTGCTCCCTCTAAATCGTTCGCAACTACTATCTCATTACCGATTACTATAGTCCTACTTGCATCAACAGTATTATGATACCCTAAAGTAGTAATTTTACTAGATGAACTATTATCTAATTGATGATTATAACCTAGCACTACTGAATCGCTTGCTACAATAGGCATCCAATCATACGGCAAAACATTACTGCGCCTATTATTGGAGCCAATAGCAACTGTTCTATTAGCATCAACTCTAACTCCATAACCCATGGCAATACTCGTAGCACCATCAACAGAAACCTCTTGCCCAAGTGCAATAGAATTGGAACTAGGAGTGATGTAATTCTCTTTTATCTTTGCAGCAAGTCCGATTGCAATGCTCCCATCTCCAGATGTCATCGTTTCTTTCCCTATTGCTATTGCATTATCATGATTAACTGTAGCTGAACCAAGTGCAATAGAGTGCGAACCATCTGATCTAGCTCCAGCACCAATCGCAATCGCACGATTTGCTTGAAGAGCAGAATTAGCAGCATGACCGATTACAATACTATTATCGCCTTCGACTCTTGCAGCGTCCCCAATAGCAATAGCATATGAAGAATGTGAACTTGCACTAGTTGAACCAATTGATACTTGGTTACCAATACCTATAGAACCAACATCTATTGATTTTGAGTTATCACCAATCAATATTCCTGATCTAGAAGTTCTAGAAGGATCATAATTATTTATGGTCGATCCTTTACCAATCACAATAGAACCACCATCATTGTTCGCATAATTACCAATAGTAATAGAGTCCTCTTTTTTACTATTTGTATTTCTACCAATAGCAATTGCACCAGTGTCACTTGATTTAGCAGCCCCACCAATTGCTATGCCAAACTTTTTTGAACTTGAACTTGATCCAATAGTAACACTATCAGTCCCATTAATAATGCTAGCATTAGGACCTATTGCAACAGAGTCCTTTGATAAATTATCAATATTAGCATTATCACCAATAGCAGTTGAATTACTTCCATTAACTATTGCACCAGGGCCATACACGCGTTTTTGGTTTTTGACCATATAACTTTGTATATATGATTCAGACCCATATCTATACACTCCTTTTGTCCCTATATTGGATGTACACACTCTATAGACATAATTCTACCAAATGCCCCCCCCCCGTCAACATTTTTATTCATCATTTCTTCATTATTTACATAAGTTTGCAGATTAGTTTAATATTTAGATAACATATGATAAGTTTATCTTATATTTTAATATTTCATTAATTTCTATATTCTGCAGGAATTTATCGGTTACTTATAAGTATTCTCAATCCACAATTCACACTTTCAAAAAAATATCGCCATAGAGATAGAAACATGTCTATCATCTATGACGATATAGGTCATATCATTATTTAGTTATCATGAAAATGACAAGCAATATAGAGTTCTGCTAGTACATCTGGATTACCACACATCCGCATATACTCTAGTATACGCCTCACGTAGCGCCGATGTTCCATCATGGCTGCATCTAGTTTTCTCCGCACATAGGTCGGTGGATGTAATAGCAAAATTGGTTCCGTGTGACCACCATGAATATAGCATTGCTGTTCTGTAGGCCCATGGGACACCATATAGGTAAAGGGTACCACAATATTAAAGTATCCATAAGCGCCCGTAAATCGACAGCTAAATATTTTGCTAGATCATAAAACAGGCGTAACATCGGACGATGTACTAATTCATCTGTGCCATCCGCGTAGTAACATTTGGTTACATTACCACCAGATTTATAGTCTGGAATCATACACCATAGATGGCGGACCATACAATCTTGTAGTACATATTCTCTCTCGTCGTCTACTACATAGGGTGACACATTCGTATGCTCATCATACACTGTTTCCATACAATAGTCTCCTCTTAAATAATACGAACAAACTATATAAGGAATATTCCCACTCTATACATGAACGCGCATTCATTTCGCATTCATTGTATACCTATGTGCTTTTACCTGTAAATATGTAATTTTAAAATATATGCCCATATATTTATCACATTTTTTAATATATGAAGTATGCAACTATATGCAGCCACGTATACTATCTATATCATTTGATTACCTATTATCATCTCCTAACTCTATCTCTAATTTGAATATTACATTACATATCTATACATGTATTCCCGTAATACATCCAAGATACGTTTATGTCGTTGTTGTACCGATTGACGTGAACAATTTTGCATCCTTGCAATGTCCGATAAATTACAACCACGTCCATAAATATCGGTAATTAACTGTTGTTGATCTACCTTTAATAACCGCAAAGCCCTTCGCAATAAATGATATTGTTGTACTCGTTCCTCACGATATACAATCTGGTCAGCTACATCTACGGCATCTGGTATTTGATCCATCGCCAATTGCTCATCCCCATCCGCCGTATCTGGAATATGGAATTCATGATTCCATCGTTGTTTAATCCGTTTATAGTGATTGAGATGTTTAAAATGAATGGCCGATTTCACATATCCCGCAAAAGGTACTATACCAGCTAGATTGTAGGTATAAATCGATTCAATAAAGGTGAGCCACAGCATAGCCTCTACATCATCCTCGACGGTGCGATTCACTAATAACCGTTCGTATTTTACGATGAGTGGGCGATAGCGCCGACACAATTCCATCTTAGCCGCCGCGCTATCTATAGCGTTACATTTGTTACGTAGTATTGTTCAAAATCTTGTGCAGAATAGAATGTCATTGTAAATCCTTTCCTGCCCGGGCACAGTTGTACTATACCGCAGGAGGAAAGAATTACAAAAACAGGAATACATACTAAAACACCGACATAGCAATACAATTACTATATCGGTGTTCATTTAATATACTTAAAATATGTCTAAAATTGTTTGTGCTATTTTTTTTGATAAAATAGGAGGCACCGCTTATTATTAGGACTCTATTAACTTATTAATCTCATCAATCCAATTTGTGTCAGGTTGCTCCAATTGTGCAAAAAACACATGTAAATTAGTACTATTAATTAATGCTGCATCCATTCCCAATTGCTTTGCACCATTCATCATAGTTCTATAACTCTCTTTTGTAATATTAGAAACCAATTGTGTTCGCTGAGATTCTTTAGCTGAATAATCTTGGATACCTGTATATTTTTCAATATAAGTAGCACTACGCCGCTTTGATGGTGTCTGCAATCTAACAGAAGTATCCCAATGCAATAAAATGACTTGCATAGTACATGGGTTTGTAAACATTACCACATGTTGGCTTGCCAATTCACACGCATGGAGCGAGTTCACTTTACAACAAATATCATTAAATTGTTCATGTGGTTTCTTTTCTGTATCACAAACAATAACAACTAAATCATAATTTCCTTTTTGATATACGTTTTGGTATATAGGATATAAATTCCCATTACCTTTTGCATCTCTAAGCGTTATATCATATACATCCGACCACACATTCAATATTTTTAGTCGATTAAGATAATCATACTCTTCTGACCCTTCACATATAATATAAATCTTCTTATTATCTTTCAGAGGCGGTAATAATGGAACCATATAAACCTCCTAGTATTTCGATTTAATATCTAACAAGGAATCAAAAAATGATGGATCAGGCAGGGCACCTAGTACACCTTTTTTATATTTATCAAGAAGATTGGTACTATCTCGAATACCAGTGTTAGCCGTTGTAAAATCAGCCAATGAATATAGATATACTTGTTCTTCATCCTTATGAACAAACCAGATTTGTTCTTTTCTAAATAGCCTTTTGCAATCCAACAAAGTTACATCATGAACTGTAAATATAAGCTGCGCCATATCATTTAACTCATTATTAAAAAGAGCTACAATAGCACGTGTTAAAGAAAAGTGTAAACTACTATCCAATTCATCAACAATTAAAGTTCTGCCTTTTTCTAAAGCTTCAATAATATAACTAGCTAAAGCAGCAATTTTTTTCGTTCCCGTAGAATCAAATACCATACTTGGTACTGGATGGCCTTTGTACACAGAAATTAACTTTAATTGATCTAACAATTGTTCCGGCAATGCTAAGGCGCGTTCGTCTGCAATAGCTTTACCATTTTTTTTTAATTTTATATCCATATCTGCTTCAGCATATTTAAAATCATCTAAATATACATCAGCTTGTTTAATAAAATTAACAACCTTTTTCTGAATATTATTTTCATTCTTTAATAATTTGATAGTTTGATCGATGGGAATATTATTCATATTAATAATATCTATTGAACTAGCAAATTCAATAATAATGCGTTTAATCTCTGCCAGTTTACTAAACTTAGTTGTATCGATAGCATGACATAATAAGGTTTTATTGGCAACCACTTCCATTAAAGGTTCTACATTAGGATCGATACATTTAAATTCCTGTTTTTTTATATCCTTTAAAATTAATGTATCTGACTTCTCATTACCATATTCATCATAAAATTTGTGTACGAAATGTTCGTATATGATTTCTTCTGATTGTGTATCATACGTTATAGTATAATCGTACTTTTTCTTATCATATAAAAAAGCAATACCTAATTCACAAATAGGATTATGTGTAAATAAATTAGGTAATAAATGAGGCTCATTATTTAATAAAATATCAATAATACTGGCTATACCTTTAATTAAACAAGTCTTTCCCGTATTATTAGGCCCATATATAGCAGTACTTTTTACAATATTATGTCCATTTTCTTGATGTACATTTGATATAAACTTTTTAGTACGCATATCTGCATTCGCAGAAAACACAACAGGTTTATTGAATGCTAATACATTATTTAATCTCACTTCCATTAACATATTAACACCTCCTCACAAGTATTATACCACGAAGTTAAATTTTATGCTAATTATTAACACAAAAAATATCCATGTGTTGTAGCCAATAAATAATATGTATTTAGCAAAATGAATACATATCACTATTGTGAGTACTAATCAATATAATTTTGATATAATAAAAATATCTTTATAGAAAGGAGGAATATTATGGCTAAAAACTCTCCAAAACCTACTAATAATGGATACGAACGCAGAGACGGAGCACAAAAAACCACCAGTGGCAAACCTGTTCGTCCCGCTCCACCACCCTCGTCACCTACTCCGAAGAAGTAATTTTATCTGCTGTGAAGCCTTCTTCAAAGAAACCATTTGGGTAACTATACTCTCTAACTTCGATATCATTTTTAATATCAAATATAGAATGTAGGTATTCAAAATCCTTACTATATATTTCATTAGATAGCCATTCAGCATATACTGGATGGCTATCTATTTTAATTTCAGTCGTATCCTCGCTCGAAAATGTTGCTCCTAGAAATTTTCCTGTTGCTATCACATGCCCTGACTTAATTATTTGAATTAAATGATCTTTGCCATCTAACATACAATTATTCAGCATGCTATCTTCTTGAAAATAAATATAACCATTATTTTCACTTGTATATCTATCAATTATATTCTTAAAAAATTTTTTTACTATTGTTTGCCAAGCAAATCCCACACTAATTCCACTTAAAATAGACAAGACTACAAGTAGAAAATATTGTGGGTCATCATAACCAAATAACTTATTGATAATTGTATATATAAGTAGTGTTATAAAAAAACCAGAGATACTATATACAAAATAATTTAATATTTGGTCTATCGAACTCCCTCTTGATTTCACATTTCCTAATGCTCTAGCAACTTCCTTAGCAATAAATCCAGGTGCTAGCATAGCAATAATTTCAATATAATGTTCCATTAGTCTCACCTCGTTAGGTTTACTATAACATGAATCCACTCTTAATGCACTTAAGACTCTACCCTACTAGATTCTAACACAGAATCTTTAAATCTTTACTTCATCAAATAACTCTATTTACTGGCAGTGTAATATAACATAAATAAAAAAGCTATTATATCCAAACCAATATCATATGTTTGGATATAATAGCTTTAATTTATCATTAACTTAATATGTGTATCCTTCACAACGGTGCTAATGTCATAAATGCGTTCTTGCTGTTCATTATTAACATTCACGAGTTCATCTAAGGTCAGCTCATAGTAGCGAGCCAGCGCACACAGTGTATCGAGGTCTGGTTCTCTATAGCCAGTCTCGTAATTGGACAACGCTGCATTACTAATGCCTACAGCCTTGGCGACTTCGATTTGGCTCTTTCCCATGCGTACGCGAGCCCGTTTTAAGTTCTTGTAAAATTGCATGTTCATCACCTATATCGATTACGTCAAAAGAATATTACAGTGTCTCACTGATAATTTTGAAAGCTTCTTCTGCAACAGCCAATGTTTTATCAATTTCTGCACCCTTATGACACATGGATACGAAGTCACCGCTGCTAGCGCGGAATCCACACATAACTTCGTCAAAGATTAATAGGGCACCATGCGCCTTTGTTACATCGCGCAAAGTTTCAAGGAATCCTTCTACTGGTGGCACGCAGCCCATATTACCTGCAACAGGTTCTACGATAATACAAGCAATGGTATCGCCCATTTCATCGAATAATTGTTTAACCGCGTCGATGCCATTGTATGGCAATGTGATGGTATTTTCTGCAACGCCCTTTGGTACGCCTGGGCTATCTGGCACGCCAAATGTAGCGAGGCCAGAGCCGGCTTTCACCAATAGAGAATCACTATGACCATGGTAACAGCCAACAAATTTAACGATACGATCGCGGCCCGTATACCCACGAGCTACGCGTAATGCGCTCATAGTCGCCTCTGTACCAGAGTTAACGAGACGCACCATTTCCATAGATGGCATGAAGGCTTGGATTTTCTTAGCCAATTCCGTTTCTAACAATGTAGGCGCACCATAGCTTGTACCACGAGGAATAGCCTCTTGCAGACTAGCTACGACCTCAGGGTTCGCATGGCCCAAAATCATAGGGCCCCAGCTCAACACATAGTCGATGTATTCGTTGTTATCGATATCATAGATGCGGCTGCCACTAGCGGAGCTAATAAATGGAGGGTTTGAGCCTACGCTACGATAGGAGCGAACAGGGCTATTAACGCCACCTGGCATATATCGCTTTGCTTCGTCAAACGCTTTTTCTGATTTACCTAGTTGTAACATAGTCACTCCTTATTGTTTAAGCCAACGTGCCACATCAAGGGCATGGTATGTAATGATAATCTTAGCACCAGCCCGTTTCATGGAGAGCATCGTTTCCATAACAAGGCGTTGTTCATCGATAAGACCAGCGGCTGCAGCCGTTTTAACCATTGCATATTCGCCGGATACATTGTAGACAGCCAATGGCAATTCATAACGATCACGTGCTTCGCGAACGATATCCAAATAACATAATGCCGGTTTAATCATGATAATATCCGTACCTTCGGGATACATTGGTGAAACCAGCTTCATCAAGAGCTTCACGAATAGCACCTACACGGCCATCCATCATATCTGATGGCGCCACCATATGAGCACCTGCTTGTGCTTGGCTAACGGCAACCTTGCACAATAGAGGCAATGTTTCATCATTTAAAATTTCGTGATGATCAATCATGCCGCAGTGACCTGTAGAGGTATATTGACATAAGCATACGTCTGCAATGACCAATAGATTTGGCACCGCTTCACGAATGGCTTTAATCGCTTGTTGTACCGGTTGCTCCATATCCCAAGCAGAGGAACCTTGTTCATCCTTATAGGTAGGAATACCAAAGATTTCTACACCACGAATACCGAGGTCATAAGCCTCTTGCGCCACCTTTACCGCTTCGTCTACGGATAAATGGTATTGTCCTGGCAATGTGTCGATTTCTTTTTTTATGCCTTCACCAGGAACGATGAATAATGGATATATCAAATCAGTTGTATCTAATGTTGTTTCTCGTACTAAATCACGCATTTCTGGAGAAGTGCGCAAACGGCGAGGACGATAGGTTAAATCGTACATAGTAAATTTCCTTCTTCCGTTTAATAATGACAGTATATTAGTTAGCGCAGTCTTTCACGATTGTGTCTACAAGACCTTCTGTCGTATATACAGGACTAATGATATCTACCTTTAAACCTGCACTCATAGCCGTAGCGGCCGTAATAGGTCCGATACATGCAATCTTTGTATGTTCTAATAGTGAAAGTGCATCCTCACCCAATACCTCCAATGTATTGGTAACTGTAGAGGAGCTAGTAAATGTAATATAGTCGACATGACCATGTTGCAATGCATCTACCAATGCCTCTTGTTGAGATGTATCTTGTTGTGTTTCATACAAGCGCAAGATATCTACATCGATATCTAAGTGACGCAATTCACGAGGAATCACTTCACGAGCCTTCTTAGGTTGAATTAATAACACCGTATCTCCAGCTTTTACATGCCCGTACAATGCATCAAAGAAGTAGCGTACCCCTTCAGCGGATGTGAATACGACACAAGAATAGCGATCTACGCCATGTAATAAACGTTTATCTTCATCAAATAATTCTACAGGCTCTGTTTTAATAGCTGCTGCTTGGATAACATTGGCTCCTTGATTCATGAGCATATCGCGGAATTTGCTAGCTTGAGAGCGAGCACGAGTAACTACAATCGTTTTGCCGAATAATGGCTTGTTATCGAACCATTGCAATTGTTCACGCAAGTTTACAACATCGCCTACGACGATGATGGCTGGTGCTTTTAGTTGTGCCTTTTCCACGTCTTCTACAACATGTTCTAGTGTGGAAACAAGCACCTCTTGAACAGGTTTAGTACCCCAGCGAATGAGCGCCACTGGTGTATTAGCAGGGCGGCCATGAGCCATCAATTTTTCTGCGATTGTAGGTAAATTGCCTACACCCATGACAAAGCAAAGGGTATCCACTGCTGTGGCAAGGCCTTCCCAATGGATGCCAGATACCGCTTTTGTTGGGTCTTCATGACCAGTAACAACCGCAAAGGATGTAGCCATAGCGCGTTGTGTTACAGGAATACCAGCATAGGCAGGCGCTGCGATAGGCGATGTAACACCAGGTACAAATTCAAAAGGAACACCGGCCTCACGAAGGGCCATTGCCTCTTCACCGCCACGGCCAAATACGAGGGGATCCCCACCCTTTAAGCGGGCTACGATTTTGCCTTCTTTTCCCTTTTTTACCAATAGTTCGTTGATTTCCCATTGGTGCATAGTATGTTCTCTACATTGTTTACCTGCATAGATTAACTCAGCATCAGGACGAGCCCATTCTAATAAATGAGCATCTGCTAAATAGTCATACACGATAACATCTGCGCGTTCTATACATTCCTTACCTTTTACAGTGATTAATTTAGAATCTCCAGGGCCTGCGCCGATCAAATATACTAAACCTGTCATTTTATGATTCCCTCCTTAACAAGAGCTTCCACAATGTGTTTGCCCCCTTCTTCATATAAGGCTTTCGCAAGGTTTTTGCCTAACATAACCCCTTTCTTAGCAGGTCCAGACAATTCTCCTTCATATACAGTTTTACCATC
>PPYF01305924.1_pt1 | contig 12099 bp, 9 predicted proteins | sample 1559871 | NCBI WGS metagenome assembly PPYF01 (sample SAMN08240021, study PRJNA423297) | Human gut metagenome, whole genome shotgun sequencing project. | reverse complement strand
AAAGAAAAGGAGAGCATTCGGCGGTATTTGTAGATTTAAATGAAAATCCGAAAATAACAGAGAATGCAGGATGTCTGCAAGTGACGGTATCAGTTTCAGTGATTCTATTGACGTGGACTTGTATGCAACGCATAATAATGTTTCTAATGAAATTACATATTACTAGAGGATAATTTAAATCCGTTTCCATTTTGATGGGTAAGCAACGGCAGAATACACCATTACGGTTGATCTGAGTTACATTGAAAGCTCATTGAGTATCGGAAAGAACCTTTACGGCTTTAATCTCTTGAATTATGAACAAAATGTAAAATTTATCTTATATTATTGAATTTTTTATTATATACATGTATAATTAATGTATGCAATTGTTTAATTTTTATGAAAGGATGATGTTGAAATTTGAATATTAACAAATAATTGCATAAAAATATAGATGAAAGGTTGGTTATTAAATGAGCTTAAAAAATTAATTATTGATTCGACTTAAATTAATTTATGTTTATTAGAAAATAGTATTATAAAAGATCGAGAATAAATAAAATTAAAGGATTGATTAAATTTGAATAAGAAACGAATAGCAATTTCACTGATGTCAATTATGTTGATTATGGTCGGTATAGGAGTGGTATATAAGAATAATAATATGAGCACCTCTATACCTATAAATACATCAATTTGGAAAAAAGTTAAAATCAAAAATGAGGTGTATATTGCAAATGGTTCTATTTCACCATTCGATTTGGAAAAAATCATAACAGAATCAGACTATGTTTTTAGTGGTACTGTAATTAATAGAGAAGAATATGAGGTGGATTGGACAGATGAGAATGGCGAATACTGGGGACCGTTTCCAAGTTCTTTAATAGAAGTTAAAGTGAACAAAGAATATTACGGAAAATCACCTGTTGAGGGGGATGTAATAAAAGTGTATTATCCATACTCATTTTCAATGGCATTTAACAATTCTTTTTTAATTGAAGATAACAGTGAGTATGTGTTTATAACACGTGCTCTTGATGAAGATTTTGTTAAACAAAAAGAAATTAATAATCCAGATGATAGATTTGAACAAGAGAAGTATGCTGATGTTTATATTTCTGATACATATAGTAATTTAATGGCAATAGAAGACGATATAGTTTTCATGTGTAATGAATTTTTTAGTGATAATAAAGCAGTTATGAGTAAAGTTTTATCTGATGAATTGAATTGTGACAAAATAATTTCTTCGCAATCTATTGAAAACGAATGGCTTATAGCACTTGATAAAGCTGATTTTAATAAAGCATTTTTAGATTTGTTTAATAATCAAGACGAATTAACTCTTACAAATAATTATAGTAAAGTACAGGAGGGAGAAATCGAATGAAAAAAATTATTAAATGTTTAACATACATATTTAGCTTATTTATATTGACGTTATTCATTACAATAAGTTCGATTTCAACTGCTTTTGCGCATAGTCTTACTCCATGGGCAAATTATTATCCTTATGGTTCAGCAGGTGGAGATCACCATTTTAGTATTATGGATTCATATCATATTAATGGAAATACTGTAAAGTATTTTTGGGCAAATACAACAACATCAAATCTTTTATCATCAAGTATGACTAATGGTGTTAAATTATGGGACGGATTGATAAATGCTGTTGAAACTTCTTCATCAAGTGCAAATTTAAAAGTAATATATAATCCAAATTCTACTAGTAACAGAGATGCATATACTGAAATTTTTATTCCTTCTGGTCATTATGGTGTGTATGATGGGTTACAAATTACTTTCACTTATAATGGGGCATATAATACATCAACAATGAAGTCAAAGACTATGTGTCATGAATTAGGGCATGTATGGGGAATTGACGATATTTATAATAAAGATACAGGATACCCTTATTCTAATCTTAATTCAATAATGAATAGCATCGAAGGCAATTCAGGACCAACAAGGCATGATAAAAATGCCATGCGCATATGCTTGAATAATCCTTTTTTTGATACGGGTAATGGATGGAAATATCAAAAATCGCCGGGAGTATGGGCGAAAAATGAATGGATAGTAAAAAATGGCAAATCACATTATTTTGATTCAAGTGGTATGAAGGTACATGAAATAGAAGGAAGTATTCCTACAACAAGTCTGAATCTTCCGAATGGAGTTTATGAAATTCAGGGAAAAACATCCGGAAAGTTTATACACTCAGCTAACTCATCAAACGGTGCAGTTGCACATTTATGGAGCGCAGCCGTAACAGATGAAACAATTAAAAACCAGAGATTTAGATTTGAGCGTCAAAGTGACGGAACATATAAAATAGCTGTTCTATCTAGCGGCAGTGTGCTTGACAATCCGGGGTCAAGTTATAATAATGGAACTCAACTTAAATTCTATAAATGGAATAATACTAATAATCAAAAATGGTATATAGTAAGTTGTGGCGATGGTTATGTTAAATTTATAAATAAACACTCGGGATTAGCTATAGATATAAGGAATAATACTACTGAAAATGGCACACCTATTCAACAATGGCAAGACACTGGAGCAAATGCACAACGATTCAAGCTATTACCAACAAATTTACCAAATTCAAGTATTAAACTTCCCGATGGAGTTTATGAAATTCAAGGAAAAACATCCGGAAAGTTTATACACTCAGCTAACTCATCAAACGGCGCAGTTGCACATTTATGGAGTAAAGCAGTAACCAGTGAAACTATTAAAAATCAAAGATTTAAATTTGAGCGTCAAAGTGACGGAACATATAAAATAACTGTTCTTTCTAGCGGTAGTGTTCTTGATAATAATGGTTGGAGTTATTGTAATGGAAATCAACTTGAATTTCATATTTGGCATGGAGGCAATAACCAAAGATGGTATATTGTTGATTGTGGAAACGGATATGTCAAATTTATTAATAAGCATTCGGGGTTGGCAATTGACATAAGTAATAATAGTACAGAGAATGGAACGCCTATTCAGCAATGGGTTGATTCAGCAGTCGGAGCAAGTGCACAAAGATTTAAATTATTACCTACTAATTTACCTACTACAAGTATGAATTTAACTAATGGAACGTATGAAATTCAAGGAAAAACTTCTGGTAAGCTAATACATTCACAAAATTCGAATGACGGAGCCTTGGCTCACTTATGGAGTGCAACAACAAATACGGAAACTATTAATAATCAAAGGTATAACTTCCAACGGCAAAGCGATGGAACTTATAAAATTACAGTTCTTTCCAGTAATAAAGCTCTTACTGTTCCAAACTTGAGTTATGAAAATGGTATTCAACTTAGATTTTATAATTGGAACGGTGCAGATAATCAAAAATGGTATATAGTGGATTGTGGAAGCGGTTATGTAAAATTTATAAATAAAAATTCGGGACTAGCCATTGATATAAGTAATAATAAGACTGAAAATGGAACTGCAATTCAACAATGGAAAGATTCTTCAGTTGGTGCAAGTGCACAAAGATTCACCTTAAATATTGTTCAATAAAAATTGATAAGCCTGATGCAGTTTGAACTTTAGGGTTTAAACTGCGTTGTTTTTTATACCGAAAACACACACATTATGCTTAAAGATTTTCTCCCGTTGTTTCAAACTTGAGTTATGAAATTCCGGTATCCACGAGGTTACTCATCGTAATACGAAAAAACTCGTCAATTCCACCGAACTCAGAAATCATTGAAGATTGCAAATTATACATTGAAATTAAAGCAACGGCAAGGTTAATCGCCTTGCTTGCAGACAATATCGGATTATTTGTTTTTATAATGTATTGTACTGCAATAACGGTTATATAAAAGGTATAGACTGCTACAGCATATATGACATAAACGGGAACTTTATCGTATGGTACTGATTTATATTCAGAATGTGAAGCCCTGCGAGAGCAATTATCTAATCACGCAAGTGCGGTATGTTTTCCGTTGCTTATGAATGTCGGTTTGCTTTTTTCTGAGAAGAATAAAAAACGCATAGAACTGAGCACGATATAATAGAACGCCAGCGTTCCCGTCCATGCCGAGTGCAAAGCATACCCGCTTATCGCTTCAAAAATTGCGTAAAAATATTTATAGCAAGACTGGTATATATACTGATATTTGCTCTATAAATCATATCTTTGCGATAAGCAGATATAATGGTAGATAATCTTAACGCCGTTATTACTGATTTAACAACATTCTTTTCAATATTATAATATCAAAGCAATTTATAAAGCCGTCCTTATTAATATCGGCGATCTCAGTCTGTTTTTCAGTCAAATCCGATTTTTCCAAAATATAATTCTGCAGCAAAACCAAATCTGCCGTATTTCTTTCACCGTCGGAATTTATATCTCCCTTGATCTCGGTTTTTTCCGTTTCCGTCAATGATAACAAATAGGTTAGGGGTGAATTCCAGTAAATCGTGATTTCATTAGTGGAATAGCTTTCGGAATGATCTATATAGCACTTTGCAGCGGGACTGTTTGAAAGGTAAGCCTTTGCGGCGCTGTCCTCTTTGGCTGAATTGACTCCTCCTACAAGCATTCCTTTCATTGCTTGTCCGGCAACCATCGACGGTCTGTGATGCGGATTCTGCGGAGATACCGTTCCATAACCTGTAACAAAGCATACTCCGTTTGGATTTTTGCCCAAAAGATAATTGAGATTTGATTCCGCCGCGTCAAGATATTTGCTGTCGTTGGTCAGGTCATAGGCAACGCCAAGTAAAACGCCGGCATTTGCAACCGTCATATTGCTTCCCCAATTAAATTTAGTTATTGCCACTCCATATGGAGTAGACGTAGTAGTTTTTAAAAATAAATCAGCCTGAGAAATAACAGAATTCTTAACCCTTGTGTATATTTCTGAGTTCTTATCAATATCCTTCATAGTCAGAATTGCAAAGCTGCCGTAATTTCCTACAGTTGTCCAGTCCTGACCTGTTTTTACGCCGTTCTGCATAATATATTCAAGATACACGTCGTTTCCTGTAGCGCGGTAAAGCTGTGCGGCTGCCCAATAGCGTTCGTCCTTATCGGAGCTGTCCCCGTAATCGCCGGTGGTTATATCTGAAGGATCCTCAAATATCAAATTAGGATTTTCATTTAAATATCCCCATGCCTTTTCGGCAGCGTTAATGCATGTTTCCGCAAAAGCTCTGTCTATATCGTAATAAAATTCGTATGCCATCGCCATTGAAGCGCAGAAATCTGCCGTTGCCGTTGTGGAAATAGGAGTTACAATTAATTGATTCGTTTCAAATTGCGGCATTATATAGCCGGGGAAATTCTGACATGTTACCTTATGATAAACTCCGCCTGATTCCGACTGCATTTTTAGCATCCATTCAAGCTCATATCTGACTTCGTCTAAAATATCGGGTATTCCGTTTCCGCTTTCGGGAATACCTATATCGTCGCTATAAAGTTCAGGAGCAGCCTCATAAGCGAAAAGCAGATCCGCAACTGCTTTTGCTCCCGGAACAACATATCTGCCGTAATCTCCGGCGTCATGCCAGCCTCCCGTAACGTCTATTTTTTCGCTTGTCCCGTAAATAACAGCTTCCGTATTATGGCAGGCGGGATGACTGAATACGCCCTCCTCAACCTCAGCGCCGCACCTTTGCAGATACAGCATTCTGACGGTATCGTCCAGCAGATTATCATAAACCGCTTCTGAAATCTCAAAGGTATAGGAATCATCTAAGTTTCCGCACGATATATAATAGCTTCCCGGTTCCGTTACCGATGTAAAATCTCCGAAATAATCGGTTTCATCTGCGCTGCTGTTTACAGTTTTACCATAAAGCTCTCCCGTGTAAACCGTCTTGCCGGTGACAGAATCAATTACAGAAAATTCAGTTTCATCCGTCACTTCGCGGAAAACCGCCGTTTTCTTGCTATCCGGTTTATAGCCTACCTGATTTATAACGATTGGCGGCTCGTAAGCCTTGAATTCGGTATAATCAACCTCGCTGTCGTCTATCAGCTCCAATGATACGTTGTCGATATAGATAGTATGCTCCGGCAGCTCATTTCCTTGATTTCCGCAGTTAAAAACCAGCTTGGACATAATATCTGTTTCCGAATTCATAGTAAAAGTGTAATCTATAGTCTGCGGCTCAGACGTTATATTAATCCCTTTCCAAGTATAAGCCTTGTATGTACCGCCGTTTTGCTGAATCAATTCTTCAACATAACGGTCTACGGTAGATGATATGTCAAACTTCAGGCGGTAAACTCCGTTCTGATACAGCGGCACAATGTCGTAATATACCTGAACGGAATAGTTTAATGTGCCTAAAGACGTAATATTTAAGGCAAGACGTCCACTATCCACAGAGAGGGAGGCGTTTCCGCCGCTTTCCTTATATGTGCCCCAGCCCGTGGTATTATAATCAAATGTAGAATTGGTTATGATATTATTTGATTCAGCCCATGCCGCCGACGCGGGTATGGAAGCAGTTAAAATAATTCCCGAAGTAACAGCGGCAATTATTTTAATCAAAGTATGTTTTCTTTTTCTCATAAGTGTTCCTCCTTAATTATAATATTTTTGATTAAAACGATATTTTCATTCACAATTTTATAATTTTATTATATATAATTGACAATCCAAATGCAATGATATATAATACAAATTATAGCGCATTTTGTGCATAGGAGGGATTTTGATGATTATTAACAATGTCGGCTACAATCATTGCCATGACGCCGATTTTTTTATAAACCGCCCGGAGGGCAGCGGAGATTATCTGCTTTTATTATTAAAAACTGACGCGGTTTTTATTCTGGATAATGCTGAAACAATCATACCGAAAAATTCTGTTTTCATATATCCAAAGGGTATGCCTCAATATTATAAGTGTCTTCCTCAGCGGACCTTTGAAAATAACTGGATTCATTTTCTTTTTGAGCCCGGAGAGGAACAGGAATTTTTAAAGTTAAACATTCCCTACTCTACGCCGATCAAAATAGACAATATTTATTTTCTTGATTTCTGCTTCAAATCCATAGCTTATGAATTCGGCTCATGTAACCTTTATAAGGATAACAGCATTTCTAATTTCATATCGCTGATATTCAATAAAATAAGCGAGCGCTTAAATCAGGAAAGTATGGCTATATTAAGTTCTAAGCAGGAAATGCTTGTTACTATAAGAAATAAAATATATAGCAAGCCATTCGAATCCAGAACAGTTGAAAGCGCCGCGCACGAGGTTCGCATGTGCAAATCTGCATTTCAGCGCTCATATAAAGAAACCTTCGGAGTAACGTTTATTGAAGATCTGACAGAAAGCAGAATAGCTTACGCTAAAATGCTGCTTGCCACAACTAATTTGTCCGTAACTGAAATCGCCTTTCAGTCCGGTTATAAAACATATGCCCATTTTACAAGGCAGTTCAGGAAAAAATGCAATTTAACGCCGACGGAATTCCGTAGTCTTTTGCAATCAAACCGATAAATCAGATGATATATAATGTAAATTTATTTAAAATAAACTTACAAGCAGCATTTGGGATAAAAGTAAGGATCTACAGTAAAAGCAAAGATGATATTTTTGAATTATTGTCATAAAACTAAAAGACCTGAATCCTGTTTAAATTCAGGATTCAAGCCTTCTTAATCTGCCTAATGAATTTTGTGACCGACCTTTTAAGGTAAATCAAAATCAGGCAGTTTTTAATCATTAATTTTACTTATCAACTATTGAATAATAAACCTTTTAATTACCGAAGCGTAAACAGGGCGTATGTAAGTAAAGATATTGCAGCTATACCTTAAAAGTTATTGATATTGCCCACGCTGAATTGTGAAATTATAGAGCAGTCTCTCGCATTTACTTTTCCGTCATTATTAACATCGGCCGCAAGAAGCGCTTTTTCAGTCGGCTTCGATGATGAAGAGCCGCCTACAGAAACGCTGGCAAGATAACTGGACAAAGCGCTTGCGTCATTATTATTTACATAACCGTCCTGATTAAAATCTCCTACTAATACGTATATAGGAGTTATTGTAGCTCCATTGCTTGTTGTGTAGGTATAATTTACGTTAAAATTAGTAACAGATGTAGAAGTACGCCATGTAGACATTGATAGATATCCTTCTCCGTTAACATCGGGATTACCCTTATAGTTTGTAGACAAAGCGTTTAACGCCGATGAATAACTTGAAAAGAAATTAGAACTGTTTACGATAAGCTCCTCTTGAACACTTGAGACAAATGTATAATTATTTATATTTCTTACTGTGCTGGTATACCATGTCATATCCAGAGTAGCAACCTTTTCATAGATACGCCATGTGTGCTTTTGTCCTGAATAGTAAGCGCTCGTATGACTGAGACTGCATAACGAAACAGCAGAAGTAAATGCAGTCAAAACAGTGATAAACTTTTTTAAAATTTTTTTCATTATTAAAACCCTTTCTGATAATTAACTTAATATGGTAATATTATATACCATATTTTTACAAATGTCAATATCATAATTAAATCTTTATTCGATTTTTTCTGTTATTTAAAAACGCAGTTCAAACCATTACACAAATAAAAAGAGAAAATGTTATACGTTAATACTAATCATTTTAGTTATAGCAGTGTAATTAGCGCATCTGTCAAAGGCGGGCGCGTCTTAATACGCCTTGACAATTCTAAGGGATATGGTATAATTTTAATAGTAAAAAAAGAGGGATAACGCTATGCTTTTATGTATTGACAATGCTCTGTGCAGGGTTTAACGGAACAGACCTGAACAGAGCGGAATAATTTCTGTTCCGAAGCCTTGCACACTGATTTGAATAAATAAAAATCAAGTTAGGAGTAAGGTTAAAAATGAACAATTTATATAAAACGTTTAAAGAAATGAAAATATTTCTTATCCTTTGGCTGACTCAGTCGTTTTCGGCTTTGGGCAGTTCTATGACGGCTTATGCGTTGATAATCTGGTCATATAATCAAAAAGGCTCTGCGCTTGCCACCGCTTCGCTTATGGTGTGCTCATATGCGCCTTATGTGATTTTCAGCGTATTCGCCGGCGCGCTGTCAGACAGTTGGAACAAGAAATTTACAATGCTTGTCTGCGACAGTATTACCGCATTGACAACGATTATCGTACTTGTCCTTCTTATCTCAAACCGTCTTGAAATATGGCACATATACGTTATCAACGCAGTGGGCGGAGTGATGAATACCGTTCAGTCGCCAGCCTCGGAGGTTGCGGTAACAAAAATATTACCCGAAAAATATTACCAAAAAGTCGGCGGACTTCGTTATATGTCAAACTCGGCAAACACTATTCTTACGCCGATTATTACAACTGCGGTTATCGGCTTTTTCGGGCTTGAAGCGGTTATCTGCATAGACCTTATCACCTTTGCGGCGGCATTTTTGACTCTGCTTTTATTTATAAAAATTCCCGAGGATAACAAACGGTCGGAAGAACGCGATAACTTTATCCGCTCGGTAAAAAGCGGCGTGATATGGCTGAAAAATCAGCAGGGTGTTTTTACGCTGATTTTATTTCTCGCCGCAATCAATCTTGTTGCTTCTATGTATAATGCCGCATTTCCCGCAATGCTTTTGTCACGGAACGGCGGCTCTGAGATAACAATGGGAATTATCAATACTGTTATCGGTATAACAACCCTTATCGGCAGTATTTTTGCCTCTATTGCAAAGCCTCCTAAAAATAGAGTACGGGTGATCTGCAACTGTCTGCTGTTTTCAATGAGTACGGAAAACCTGTTGCTCGCTTTGGGAAACAACGCATTGATATGGAGTATCGGCGGATTTCTCGGCTGGATTACAATACCGCTTATGAGCGCCAATATGGAAGCGATTCTGCGTCTTAAAATTCCTGAAAATATACAGGGAAGGATTTATTCCGTCAGAAATTCTCTGCAATTTTTTACCATTCCTTTGGGATATTTCCTTGGAGGCTTTGTGGTAGAATTCGTATGTGAGCCGATAATGGCAAAGCAAAATGAAAACGTTCTTACATATATGTTCGGTACAGGTAAGGGAAGCGGCGCGGCGCTGTTCTTTTTTATTATTGCGTTTATAGGAATAGGCGTATGTCTGTACTTTAGAAATAAAAAGTCTCTGCGCCTGCTTGACAAAGAAGATTAATTTATTGAACAGAGCTTTTTTCTGTGCAAAGCGTCTTGAACTTCTGCGCCGATCTCATATGAAACTGTTTAAGCGTGCGTTTTTTACTTTGTCATAAATTGACATAAAAAGACCGCTTTGCCCAATATCACTTTTGTGATACCATACAAAACGGTATTTGAGTTTCTATATATGATGTTCTAAATAAAAAAGACGGATAAAGGTATTATTTCCTTTATCCGTCTTTTGTTCCTAAATATAATTGCTAAATATGAATCGGCAATAGTTTCTTTATGATGCCTATAAACTCATTTGCGACTTTTTCTAAATACCAACTACCGCCTTCCGTCTGCTTATAAACCTCTTATTTGAAAGTTAAGCTCTATTTATTTCTTAACTTTTCTTCTGTTATTAGGGAATCAAAAACAGCTAATGTGCTTGTTCCTTTAAAGGCAAGTTTTCCATCAGGGCGAACTATTTCAACTTCAACTACCGCTATTTTCTTTCCATATTTCAAAACTTTACCCGTAACCATTAAATACTCATCTGCTGCAAAGCAAGGGCGCAGAAAATTTGCAGAAAAATTGACGGAAGAACATTCTCTGCCGTATGTATCGCAAGCGCCGCTTGCGGCAATATCTGCTGCCGCAAGCAAAAATCCGCCGTGAATGGTACCGACATTGTTGGAGCAATCCTCACCGAGAACAACCTTAAGTACGAATTTTCCTTCATCGGCTGAAATAAGCGTTGAACGGTCAAAACCTCTTATATCACAAACATCTTCTTCAAGATATTTCATAATCGTTTCATCAATCATCATAGTCCCCTCCAAATTCCAGTTTTCTTTTTCATTTTACCACACATCTCCGAAAAAGTAAAGGACGGCGATTTACTTCGCCGTATGAAAATCGTAATTGACCTCGGCTGTGTAATCGCTATCGTATGCTGAAAGTATTGAACTGCGTTATTTACAAATCCGACTTGATTTCCTACTTATATTTATATGCTGTTTCTGATACGCCTTTTGTTGTCGCCTCCGTCAGTGCATAAAAAAGACCGCTTTGTTTAACGTCACTTTCATGTTATCAGACAAAACGGTCTTTGAAATTTTGTATACTTATTTTCTATATTAAAAAAGCGGACAAAGGTTTTTTCTTTTCTTTATCTATTCTTTATTTATATTATTTGCTTTGATATCTCATGATTTCAAAATTCAAATCCTGTCAGTCGGTATTTTACCACTTATTTCATCTTTAATTATTAACTTCTTTTTTTCGTCATTTGGATATCAAAAAAGCCCGTAGCTGCGGACTTTAAGGCGCTTTCATCTATTTTGTCAGTGCAAATATGGTGACCCGTACGGGAATTGAAAATCTCGGCAGGCATTTTCCACTTTTACAAAAAGTGCAGAAATCAACGCAATTACGCCATTTTACGCAAAGCTGAGAAAATACAATTTCTCTGATTTTATATAAGTTTTCGCAGCTTTAGCGGACAAATAGCGGACAACTTCTGATATACCCCTGTATACTGCCATGACCGCTTTTTAGAAAATCAGTCATGGCTCTTTATGTATAAATATAATTATAGCGTATAAAAAGGAAACGCTTACTGATCTTGTATTTTATAATTGTTTTTATATTCAAGAAGAAATGTCCTCTTTTGAGAAGCATCGTTTCCTAATGTCTCATCTTTTTTTATGTTTTCTTCTAACTCAGCTATTTTTCCTTGTAGCTTGTCCATCATGTAAATGATAGCGTGCCGTTTTAAATATAGTTTTAGGTGATTATACATATATTGACCTAAGTCCGTTTTATAATATATTTTTCCTGTTTCCGTATCTCGGTCAAGATGATTGTAGTAGTCATCAGAACAAGGATCTATGTACCCTTTAGATCCGAATACTGCACACCCAAAGTTTTAAGTCTTACTGCTCGCTGCTGATTAGGCGCTTTTACGGAAACATATTTTCCACGCTTAACCGCA
>PPYF01527129.1_pt1 | contig 12101 bp, 7 predicted proteins | sample 1559871 | NCBI WGS metagenome assembly PPYF01 (sample SAMN08240021, study PRJNA423297) | Human gut metagenome, whole genome shotgun sequencing project. | reverse complement strand
ACGAAAATGTTCTTTTTATCGTTTTTAAACTGCTAGGTTTCTACACCAAGGTAGAGTATCATACGAGTGAAGGGCGCATCGACCTTGTCTTGCAGACCGATAAATTTATTTATATCATGGAATTTAAGCTGAACGGTACGGCAGAAGATGCTTTACAGCAGATTAACGACAAGAATTATGCTCTTCCTTTCGAAATGGACGGACGTAAACTCTTTAAAATAGGAGTAAATTTCAGTGCGGAAACCCGTAATATTGAAAAGTGGATTGTAGAAACAAAAAACTAGCCCGGCAAATAGTGAGGCTAGTTTTTTGAAGTCATAAGTCTTTTATTCTTTTATTTCCGGAACCAATATAAATTTCGTATCCGGGAAATACTTCTTCAGCCAGTTTTGAATGAAGTTCATCGTATCATTCTGAATCGTTTTATCTTTTACGGTAGGATACATATTATAAAGTACTGTATCCAGTACAATACCGCGTTTTTGTATAGCTTCAAGGCTAAGCAAAGTATGATTGATACTTCCCAATTTACCGGAAGTAACAAAGATAAGCGGATAATTCTCTTGGGCAATGTAGTCTATTGTCAGAAGCTCTGTTGTTAGCGGAACCATTAAGCCACCTGCGCCTTCGAGCAGAACAAAATCATAGCGTTCGCTCAACTCTTCCGTAGCACGTTTGATTTTGCCGAAGTCAATGGGACGGTTATCCAGTTGGGAAGCTAGATGCGGAGAGGCGGGATAAGAGAAAATTTCCGGCATAGTCAGTCCTTTTTTGTCTTCTTCTGTAAAGGAGATTCCCATGATACGACGGTGCAAATCAATATCCTCGGAGTGACCGATATTTCCTGTTTGGATAAACTTTTGAGTGATGGTACGCTGTCCGTTCTTGTTCCATTCACGAGCTAGAAATCCGGTGGCATAGCTCTTGCCGGCATCGGTGTCGATACCGCTTACGAAATATACATTCTGTTTCATACTTTTTTCTTTTTTGCGATGATATAAATAGGGTGATAGGTCAGGGATACTGAAGTGCCTTGGGTAAATTCTTGTGTGTAACGTTCACTGAATAACTGCAAGTCACGACGTGTCCGCAGTTGTTGGGAAGAGGTGCCGGATATTCCGGTTACTCCTGTCTGCTTCAAATGATAAAGTACCTTTATGGGGTTATCAAACGAAAGAGAAATAAGTTCTTCTTCCGAATGGAGTATGTCAAAGTGGGATGACAAGGCTTTAACAAGCTCTTCCCGTGAACGATAAGGGAGCCCGTTTCCTGTTAACTCTCGTATCTCTTTCATATTCTCTTTACCGAAAGTGCTGAAAGCGAAATAGCCTTGATTATTAAGCAGGGCGTTGCACCTTTTGAAAAAGTTTTCAGGAAATTCGAACCATTGCAGAGCCGAGCAGGAAGTAATTAATGTACTTTCAGCGGGGAAAGGAACTGTTTCTGCATCTCCCGGAAGAAAGGAAACCTGTCCTTTTCTTAATATATCCTCACAACAATACTTCATTTCCGGGCAAAGGTCGTTTAGCAATAATTCTTCCGGCCGAAGAGCCTGAAGTAGCATACGGGAATAAATACCTGTACCGCATCCGAACTCAATCACTTTTGAACAAGGAAAAGAGATGTGCTCTGTAAGCAGGTGAATCATTTTATCTGCTATCTGCCGCTGTACGTTTGCTTCCTGGGGATAAGTAGCAATAGCTTTAGAGAAACGTTCGGCAATTAGTTGTTTATCCATAAATCGATCATTAGTTGATTTGCATGATTACACTATCAAAAAGGTCTTGTTGATAATGAGCGGCTTCTGCATATTCAAGGGAATCCACTTTGTTTCTCCATGCCAGCCATTGGCTGTCCGGCAGGAAGATACGGTCGCTTTTTCCTATGATGGCTCTTTGCCATGCAAAATCCGACGGTGGCAATGATAAGTATTGCTTTTGTATGGCAGCAAGCTCTTCTTTGAGCTCTTCAACGGGACGTTGGGGAGCTACTGTCTGAAAAGCCTTGTAATCGGCTGCTGAACCACACATTCTTCTTTGAAACTTTTGCAGGGATTGTTCATTCAGTCCTTGCAGGGTTCCTTCAAAAATGGTAGGAGTAATCCCTTTCGTTTCATGTATAGGAGAAAGAGTGCCATTGATAGCGATACTTTGGGAAAGGGGCAGGGATGGATATTGTTTCATTATCTGTGAGGCTGCCCATACTCCCATTGACCAGGCAATGAGGGTGATTTCGGAATATTCTTGCAGAATGTCGGCATCGAACTCTAATGAACGATAATCATAGCAAATCATCCAGTCCTTATCGGTCGGGTGAATTTGTAGGAATGGAGTTTCATCCATTCCCCAGCCTGCGAAGAAAAGCAATAGATGCTTTTGATTATTCTTTATGATAAAATACTGTTTCATTCGTTTATCAGTTTGATGAGTTGGTCGATTTCATGTTCGGTGATGTCCGCTGTCAGTGAGAAGCGGATGCGTGAAGTCCCTTCGGGAACCGTAGGCGGACGTACCGGCAATGCGTAAAATCCTTTGCGTTGGAGTTCTTCTGCTTTCAATATGGTATCTTCACTGGCTCCGACAATCATAGGGACAATATGGCTTACCGAGGGACAATTGTATCCTTTGGTTGTAAGGGCTTCCTTTAGCTTTTCACTGATTTGTAGCAGGTGAGTTCTCTTCTGTTGTAAAGCTGGAAGACGTTCTAACACCCATGAAGTCCACTGAATATTGATAGGTGGAAGAGCGGTTGTGAATATAAACGTGCGCATTTTATTGATTAGATATTCACGAATGAGTTGCCGGCAGACAATATACGCTCCTGCCGAGGCAATGGCTTTCCCGAATGTACCTACCAGAAAGTCTATGTCGTTGATACATTCTTGTTCTTCAGCACATCCTAATCCTTTTTTCCCTCGTACACCAAAAGCATGAGCCTCATCTATATAAAGAAGAATATTGGAATAGCTCTTCTTGAGTTGAATGAGAGCGGGAAGATCAGCTTCATCGCCATCCATGCTGAAGATACTTTCGGTAACAATAATAATCTGCTCATAAGCGTTATGATTTTCAGCAATCAGTCGTTGCAACTGGGAAATATCATTGTGACGATACCGTATACATTTAGCTGATGATAATTTAATCCCGTCTATCAGGCTTGCATGCACCAGCTTGTCAGCAAGAATCAGGGTGTGAGTATTGCAAATGGCAGGAAGTATTCCTGTATTGGCATGATAACCACTATTGAATATGAGTGCACTTTCGGTTCCGAACATGGTGGCTAGCTGTTGCTCCAACTTCTGATAGTCACTAAAATTACCGGTCAATAACCGGGAAGAAGAGGAGGTGGGCAGGAAAGTTTCGGGAGTGAGCGTCCTTAAGAATTCTTCCCTCAATGAAATGTCATTAGCCAGTCCGAGATAATCATTAGAAGATAGGTTCAACATTCGTTGTCCGTTCAGCAGAACATCTCGCCCTTTGTGGATTAGCGGTGGGAGAGAACGGTAATTCTTTTTCTCTTTCAAGGTCTGGAGTTCCTGGTTTATATACTCTAATGTCATGAATTGTTATTTTAAGTAATCAGTATTCGATAGATGAATGATTGAAAGTGTAATCTGTTGTTTATAAGATGTTTATCGTCAGAAGGACTATCCCGGAAGTTTCTCACCGACCAAGGCATCCTTCCTCGGTGAGGAAAGGTCCGTTCCTCACCGAGGAACACCCTTTTGCTCACCGAGGAACAGATCTTTGGGTGAAAATCCGGTAATATTCTTTTTATCTGTCATCTTTTTTGAATAACTTTAAGTAACCCGGAAGTCAGTTTGCTTAATTGTTCCGAAGTAATGATGAAAGGCGGCATTAGATATACCAGTTTGCCAAAGGGACGTACCCAGATTCTTTCTTCCACAAATCGTCGTTGCATATAGGCCATATTTACCGGACGCTTCATCTCAATGACTCCGATAGCTCCGAGTATTCGTACATCAGCTACTTCCGGAAATTCCCGTGCAGGTGCCAGTTCTTCTTTCAGTTGAGTTTCAATTCGCTTCACATTCTCTTGCCAACCGGATTCGAGTAATAGGCGAACGGAAGCGCAAGCCACTGCACACGCAAGTGGATTACCCATAAATGTAGGCCCGTGCATAAAAGCTCCCGGTACATGGTTGGAGATGGTATCTGCTATCCGGTTACTGGCTAATACAGCAGAAAGTGTCATATATCCTCCGGTCAGTGCTTTGCCGATGCACATGATATCCGGTTCTACTCTGGCGTGTTCCCACGCAAAAAGTTTGCCGGTACGTCCGAATCCCGTTGCTATTTCGTCGAAGATTAGAAGAATATTGTGCTTCCGGCAAAGCTTTTCTGCTTCACGCAGATACTGCGGATGATAAAACCACATGCCACCTGCTCCCTGTACCACCGGTTCCAGGATAAGCGCTGCCAACTCTTTTGAATGTTTTTCAATCATCTCTTGCAGAGGTAGTATATCTTCCGGATTCCATTCTCCGTCGAACCGGGAAGTGGGGGACGGGACAAAATAACGTACAGGCAATGCTGAACCGAAAAGACTGTGCATACCCGTCACCGGATCACATACAGACATGGCATTCCACGTATCACCGTGATAGCCGGAACGGATAGTCACGAAATTATTCTTTTCCGGTTTTCCTGCTGCATACCAATATTGTACAGCCATTTTCAGTGCCACTTCTACGGCTACCGAACCGGAGTCTGCATAGAATATTTTCTGCATGGAAGAAGGAACCAAAGGCAATAATAGTTTCCCCAATTCAATGGCCGGATCATGCGTCAGTCCTCCGAACATGACATGAGACATTTTATCTAATTGTTCTTTTGCCGCCTGATTCAATACCGGATGATTATATCCATGCACTGCACACCACCAAGAAGACATTCCGTCAATGAGCGTTTGTCCGTCTTCGAGGGTAATGGTGGCTCCCTCTGCCCGTTTCACTTTGTAGACAGGAAGCGGATCGGTAGTCGAAGTGTACGGATGCCAGATATGTTCGCGGTCAAACTGGGAACCGGCGAAATGATAACCTTCTTCCTGAATCATCTTTTTGTCTTCCGATACTTTGGAACCGAGAGTTGTCAGCAGGTCGCCTACGATAGCCGAGTTAATACCGATATATAATGCTTTGTGCATCGCCTCGGAAGAAAGTTGTGAACGTCCTCCGGCAAATCTCAGAAAAGCTGTCGGATTAATAAAACGAAAGATAGCGATGGTTTTAAGTATTTCTTCTTCGCTTAGAGGCTGCTCGTTTTCCAGTGGAGTTCCCGGAATCGGACTAAGCAGGTTGATAGGTATGGACTGAACATTCAGTTCTTTTAGAGTGAAAGCAAATTCAATCCGTTGCTCCATCGTTTCTCCCATACCGATGATACCTCCGCAGCAGATATCCATGCCTACACGACGGGCTGCATCAAGAGTAGCTCGTTTTTGTTCTTGTGTATGCGTCGTGCAGAGTTTGGAAAAATAAGACGGAGCCGTTTCCAGGTTACAGTGATAACGGGTGATTCCGGCTTCGTATAGGGAACGTAGCTCTTCTTCGTTAAGTAACCCCAGAGAAGCACAGAACTGAATGGACGAGTGACGTCGCATTTGACGAACGGTATCGCAAAGTTGGGTAATCTGTTTGGGAGATGGTTTTCGTCCGCGGACTTGGCGTTGATGATGGAACACATGTCGAATTCGTGCGAAGCACGTGCGACGGTAATCTCATGCGCGGCGGCATATAGCGCCTCGCTGTCAGCCATGTTGGCTAGCCAAGCGGCTTGGTCGGGCGAAATATCAATGCCTGCCAACACTTGGTCTTTTATTTCCTGAAGTGTCATAAATGTATGATAAGGGATAGTAATTTTAGCATTCTGCTTGCGAAGGGCAACGTCCACAACATTGATGTGCAGATGACCGATTTGGAATTCACGTCCCATACTCGCAAAAGCGGCATAGTTCTTTCTGCCCCAATAACGGAAGCGGGAAAGAAGGGTACGTGTGGTCTGTATGTGGCGTTGTTGCTTCATTGATTTTTTATTTTTGTTCGTTAGAACGTGGCAAATGTACAAAGATTCTTTGGATAAGCAAGCAAGTTTACGATTTCTGATATCCGTACTTTTATTTCTTTTTCCTGTATTCTTTGCGCAAGTTGAAATTGAATCCGGCATATATCTGAAGAGTGCCGAAGCCATTGTTTACAGAGAAATTATTCCGGTGGTAATTATAGTTTTTCCCAACGAAAGAAGTACCTACAAAGTATTTTCCGTTATTATAAACAACCCCTGCACGAAGTAGAAAATCCAGATTAAATTTGCCGTACCATGCTTTTCCTTCGTGAGTTTCCGCATCTACATCAGAGGCTTTATAGGCAATGGCAGGGGTGAGAGACAAACATGCCAGGCAGTTGCGGGCAAAGACCCAGTTGTAGGCATATCCGAAACTGATATTGGCATTGGTATATTTTATATCCTTGACTTTCATACCGGGATTCATTGTCTGCTGTAGAAAAACAGGAAGTTCTGTGTAGTCGAAGTCGAGATGATGCTTTGAAATAGAAAAACCGGCAATAAATGTTCCCGCGTTGCGTCGTTGGTTGGTGGACTGGCTGAAGGCGGCCGGATAAGAGAATTTTCTGTTATTAAAGATATAATATAAGTTCAGTCCTTTTATATCCACCTTTATTCCACTGAAATCCTCGGAATAGTTGGAGGGAATATCTTCAGAAAATCCTCTGATCTTATGTATCTTGTAATTGTTTCCGGTACGACGGTAGAATATATCTACGCCAAGTTTGGAACTATATAAGCTAAGGTCAAACTCTGTACCTCTATTCTTCCGGTTGGTTTTCCGATAGATATCATCCACATCTACGGACCATCCCAGGAAAATCCATCGCCAGCCGAAATACAATCCTATTTTATTATGCGGGTTGGGAGAGAAACTAAGTTTTTGTGGTTGAGGCTGTTCGCTGGTGACAGAGTAATATTCGAAGTTGCTGAAATGAGTAGCCATCAACGCATAATTATAACGGTTCGGGCTGATATAGAGCGTATCAAAATCACTGAAATTCATAAATTTCTTGATTGCTCTTTTGAAAGGACTGGACTGGGTGACCGTTGTGGAATCTATTCTTGTACTATCATTTGTAGAAAGGGCTTTCTCTTCACTTTGTGCCTGTAAGGACAGTGAAAATAACAGAAAAAGATATAGAATAACCCGTTTCCCCATGCGGTTCTTTGTTGTTTTAGATGTTTTTCGTTTCACGAATGTACTACCTTTCGTTGATTTATGCTAGTAATCTTCTAAAAAATGTTTCGTTTCCTAAACAAAAAAGTTCAATATACTGTTAGTTACAACAAGCAAATAAATCTTAAGCCACAAAATTATGAGAATCTATTTACGTTTATTAGTCGTGTCTCTTCTGCTTTTTGCAGGAAATATAGTATATGCGGAAGCACAGCAGGAGAAACGCGTGACGGGTACGGTGACTTCTGAAGGGGAGCCCTTGCCTGGTGTCTCCGTACAATTGAAAGGAGCATCCTCCGGCACCATCACTGATATTGATGGAAATTATTCAATTGAAGTTCCTGCTACCGGCACTTTAGTGTTCCGCTTTGTAGGAATGAGATCGGTAGAGCAACCGGTGAATAACCGAAGTGTGATTAATGTCACGTTGGAATCGGAAAGTAAAGAACTGGAAGAAGTAATGGTAGTAGCTTATGCTACCGCTAAGAAGTATAGTTTTACCGGAGCAGCTTCGACGATGAAAGCAGGTGAGATTGAAAAGCTACAGACTTCGAGCGTATCGCGCGTATTAGAAGGGACGGTGTCCGGAGTGCAGGCTAGTGCGGCAAGCGGGCAGCCGGGTACGGATGCGGAAATCCGTATTCGTGGTATCGGATCTATCAATGCATCCAGTGCTCCGCTTTATGTGGTGGACGGTGTTCCGTTCGACGGTAGTGTGAACTCTATCAATCCTGATGATATATCTTCGATGACAGTATTGAAAGATGCGGCTTCTGCTGCTTTATACGGTTCACGTGGCGCAAATGGGGTGATTATTATCACAACCAAGCAAGGAGATCAAAATACCAAAGCGACCGTAAAGGTAAAAGCCTCTTTAGGAGGTTCCAATCGTGCCGTGCGTGATTATGATCGTGTCAGTACCGATCAATACTTTGAATTGTATTGGGAAGCACTTCGCAATCAGTACGCCAAGAGCGCGGATTATACTCCGGCAACTGCTGCGGCACAAGCATCCAAAGACCTGGTTACGAAATTGATGGGAGGTGGACCGAATCCTTATGGTCCCCAATATGCGCAACCGGTCGGTACAGATGGAAAATTGGTGGCAGGTGCCCGCCCATTATGGAATTCAGACTGGAGTGATGCCATGGAACAACAAGCACTTCGCACAGAGTTGAATCTAAGCGTTTCCGGAGGCGGAAAAGCAAATCAGTATTTCTTTTCAGCCGGCTACCTGAATGATAAAGGTATTGCGCTTGAATCGGGTTATCAGCGTTTCAATCTTCGTTCCAATATCACCAGCGAAATGACTTCTTGGTTGAAGGGAGGAGTCAATTTGAGTTTTGCACATTCTATGCAGAACTATCCGGTTTCTTCTGACTCCAAAACCAGTAATGTGATTACTGCAGGACGTACCATGCCGGGATTTTATCCGATTTATGAAATGAATACCGACGGTAGCTACAAATTGGATGAGAATGGAGACCGCATTTATGACTTCGGCTCTTATCGTCCTTCCGGTTCGATGGCAAACTGGAATCTGCCGGCTACTTTGCCTTTAGACAAATCAGAACGAATGAAAGATGAAGTCTCCGGTCGTACTTTCTTGGAAGCTACGATTATTGAGGGATTGAAATTCAAGACTAGTTTCAACTTTGACTTGATTAATTATAATACGTTGGATTATACGAACCCCCAATTAGGTCCGGCTAAAGAAAACGGCGGCGGTGTCAGCCGAATGAATACCCGTACTTTCTCCTGGACATGGAATAATATTGCTACGTATGACAAGACAATTGGTGAACATCATTTTAATGTTCTTGCCGGTGTGGAGGCCTATTCTTACCGCTACGATGAACTGACGGCATCACGTTCCAAAATGGCGCAGCCTGATATGCCGGAGCTGGTAGTCGGTTCACAGTTGACCGGAGGTTCGGGGTATCGCATCGACTATGCGTTGGTGGGTTATCTGACTCAAGCATTATACGACTATCAAAATAAATATTTCTTCTCGGCATCCTATCGTCGCGACGGTTCTTCACGTTTTGCGCCGGAGACCCGCTGGGGAAATTTCTGGTCGTTGGGTACTTCCTGGCGTATCGACCGGGAAGAGTTTATGGCAAGTACTTCCGACTGGTTGTCTGCCTTGACTCTGAAAATGAGCTATGGTGCGCAGGGAAATGATAACCTGGGTACTTATTATGCGAGTAAAGGACTTTATACCATTGTTTCCAATTTGGGAGAAAATGCGTTAGTGTCCGACCGTATGGCAACTCCGAATCTGAAATGGGAAACGAACCTCAACTTTAATGTAGGTATCGACTTCTCCCTGTTTAATAATCGTTTTTCCGGTTCATTTGATTTCTTTACACGTCGTTCGAAAGACCTGCTTTATTCACGTCCGATAGCTCCTTCCCTGGGATATGGTTCTATTGACGAAAATGTAGGAGCCTTGAAGAATACAGGTATAGAAATGGTGCTTAACGGAACGATTATCAATCAGAATGGTTGGGTATGGAAACTGGGTATGAACTTGACGCATTATAAGAATAAGGTGACGGACCTCCCATTGAAAGATATGCCGCGAAGTGGTGTGAACAAGTTGCAGGTAGGTCGTTCGGTGTATGATTTCTATATGATAGAGTGGGCGGGAGTAGACCCGGAAAATGGAGATCCGCTGTGGTATAAGGATGAGGTGGATGCAAATAAGAATCCGACCGGAAAACGTGTCACAACAAATGATTATGGTTCGGCTGACTATTATTATGTCAACAAATCGTCTCTTCCGAAGGTGTATGGCGGATTCAATACGTCTCTTTCTTGGAAAGGATTTGATCTTTCGGCTATCTTTGCTTACAGTATCGGCGGATATATCTACAATCGTGATGTTACAATGATTCTGCACAATGGAAGTTTGGAAGGTCGCGACTGGTCGACGGAGATTCTAAGAAGATGGACTCCCGACAATCGCTATACCGATGTCCCTGCTTTGAGTACTACCTCTAATAACTGGAACTCGGCTTCCACTCGCTTCTTGCAGAATAATTCGTATATGCGATTGAAAAACCTGACACTTTCCTATAACTTACCCAAACAATGGATTAGTAAGTTGTCATTGAGCAGTGTGCAGGTATATGTACAAGGAGATAATCTATTTACCATTCACCGGAATCAGGGACTAGACCCTGAACAGGGAATTACCGGTATCACTTATTACCGTTATCCGGCTATGCGAACCATCTCCGGAGGTATCAATGTTTCTTTCTAAATTCAGACTAAATTATGAGAAAAATAAAAATTCAATCCATTCTTGCGGCAGTTGCCGGACTTTTCCTGGCAACGAGTTGTAGCAGCAGTTTTTTGGATACGGACCCCACAGATGCGGTAAGTTCGGATAAGGTATCTGTACCCGAAAATGCGGAGGCACTTGTGAATGGTGCCTGGTATAATCTGTTTGATTATTCAAGTACCTATGCCAATATCGGTTATCGGGCACTTCAGTGTCTGGATGATATGATGGCAAGTGATATTGTTTCCCGTCCGAAATATGGTTTTAACTCTTCGTATCAGTTTAATGATATAGCGCAATCCTCAAATGGTAGAACAGAGTTTGCCTGGTATCTGATATATAAAACGATAGATAATTGTAACACTGCCATTTCTATCAAGGGGGATTCGGAAGAACTCCGTCAGGCACAGGGACAAGCATTGGCATTACGCGCCTTTTGTTATTTGCACTTGGTACAGCATTATCAATTCACCTACTTGAAAGATAAAGATGCTCCGTGTGTTCCTATATATACCGAACCTAGCAATAGCTCCACTGTACCGAAAGGAAAATCAACAGTGGCACAGGTTTATCAGCTTATTTTCGACGACCTCACTTTGGCGAAGGATTATTTGAAAAACTATGTCCGCAGCGGTGATAATCAAAAGTTCAAACCAAATGTAGCAGTAGTCAACGGTCTTTTGGCTCGCGCTTACTTGCTGACCGGACAATGGGAAGAAGCCGCAAAAGCTGCCGAAGCAGCACGTGCAGGATATACGTTGATGACAACTACAGCCGAGTACGAAGGTTTTAATAATATTTCCAATAAAGAATGGATATGGGGATTTCCTCAAATTCCTTCCCAATCGGATGCCAGCTATAATTTCTATTATTTGGATGCAACATACGTAGGAGCATATAGCAGCTTTATGGCTGATCCCCATCTGAAAGATACATTTACCGAAGGTGATATTCGTTTACCTTTGTTTCAGTGGATGCGTGAAGGATATTTGGGATATAAGAAATTTCACATGCGTGCAGATGATACGGCTGATCTGGTCTTGATGCGTGCTGCTGAAATGTATTTGATAGAAGCGGAGGCGAAAGTTCGTGACGGCGTAGCGTTGGCCCAGGCTGTAGCTCCATTGAATACATTGCGTAATGCCCGTGGAGTAGGGGATTATGAGGTGACAGGAAAATCACAGGAAGATGTAATCAATGAGATTCTGATGGAACGTCGCCGTGAACTTTGGGGGGAAGGATTTGGTATTACCGATATACTTCGTACACAAAAGGCAGTAGAACGTGCTGCTTTATCGGATGAAATGCAGAAGACAGAAGTCGATTGCTGGCAGGAGGGTGGTAGCTTTGAAAAACGAAATCCTCTGGGACATTGGTTCCTCAACTTCCCGAACGGTAAACCGTTTACAGTAAATAGCACCTATTATTTGTATGCTATTCCACAGAAAGAAATTAACGCTAACCCTAACATATAAATAGCTCTCTTAATTTTTTGACTTTGACCTTAACTTGTAGACCGGTATACGTCGTGACGATGCATACCGGTCGT
>PPYF01660798.1_pt1 | contig 12102 bp, 5 predicted proteins | sample 1559871 | NCBI WGS metagenome assembly PPYF01 (sample SAMN08240021, study PRJNA423297) | Human gut metagenome, whole genome shotgun sequencing project. | reverse complement strand
CAAAAGATCAGTTGTTAGATTTCTTGAAAGGACAAATTAAAGCTTAATTAAGTCTTTGATGATGAAAAAAGGAGATTGAGGCACACACTTCAATCTCCTTTTTTATTATTGATTAGTAATTGCTTGAGCTATTACCAGAAACACCCGTTACAATTGCAATGCCTGCGCTTGCGCCAATTCGTGTAGCGCCTGCTTCAATCATCGCTAGGGCGGTTTGAGTATCACGAATACCACCAGAGGCTTTCACGCCAATGTTGCCTACCGTTTTCTTCATTAATGCCACATCTTCTACGGTTGCCCCGCCTTTATTGAAACCCGTTGAAGTTTTAACGAATGCCACACTCAATGCTTTACAGATTTCACAAGCTTTTACGATTTCTTCTTTGGTCAGTAAGCACGTTTCTAAAATCACTTTAAGCGGCACGCCATGACAAGCGGTTAATACAGCTTGAATATCGTCTTTTACAGCATTCCATTTATTTGATTTAATCAAGCCGACATTAATCACCATATCGATTTCACCCGCACCCGCTTTGATGGCTTCTTGGGTTTCAAACGCTTTGACAGAGGATAAGTTGGCACCAAGTGGAAAACCGACTACCGTACAAATTTTAACGTTTGAGCCAGCAAGTTTTTCTTTGGCTAAAGGAATATAACCTGAATTAATGCAGACGGAATAAAAACCGTATTGAATGGCTTCATCACAGAGTTTAAGAATATCCTGCCCTGTTTTTTCTGCAGTAAGGGCAGTGTGATCAATATATTGTGCTAATTGTTTACTATTCATCTTTTTTCTCCTGATTTAATTATGTCTCATTAAGGACAATTATTTTTTCGCATAAAAATTTTTAGGTAATTCTTTATCACATATCAGTAAATCGAATTGGTTTAAATCGCCAATATATGCTTTTTTTACTTGATTTATTTTCGTATGGTCAAAAACCAATATATTTTTTCTACTTTTTTTCATTGCTATTTTTTTTACTTTTGCTTCATCATAATTAAAGCAACTGACACCAAATTCGTTGCTGACGCCAGCGGCCGAAATAAAAGCTTTTGTCGTGAGTATTGATTCGACTTCTGAATTATTGACGGGTGTAAAAAATGAATTATGGTTAGAGTAAATTCCCCCCGCTAATATTACCTCACAATGGCTTTTCTCTTTTAATATCGTAAAGGTATTGAGCGAGCAACAAAGTGCGGTGAATTTTATCTCTGAACTAATTTGTGATGCAATAAATGGAATAGAGGAACCGCAATCAAAGAAAATAACATCACCGTTTTCAACAAGATCCGCAGCCAGTTTACCAGCCACCATTTTTTCTTTCAGGTTTTTCGTTTCTTGTTCAAAAATTAAGTAATTCGTTTCATGATAATTTTTAGGATCTCTCACGATGTGGCCGCCCAGTAAAACTAAAGGACATCCTTCTGTATTTAAGTCTCTTCTTAAGGTCATTTCGGATACATTTAATATATTTGCCGCATCTTTTAATTTTATCGAACTCATTGTCGTTAATATGAATTCGAGGCTTTTTAGTCGAGTATTGTTTTTTCTATCCATCATCATGTAGAACTTCTTATTTTCTTCCTGGTTATCATATCACAAAAATTTTTTCTAGAACTGTGATCTTTGTCACTTTTTTAACATTTTTTTGAGGATTATACTGTTGTTTAAATAAAATGTTACTTTATTAACAGTTAGAATGGAGGTCGTATGGATATTGCAGTTATTGGTTCAAATATGGTTGATCTGATTACATATATAGATCGGATGCCTAAGTTGGGTGAGACACTTGAAGCTCCTAGCTTCAAGATAGGATGTGGAGGTAAGGGTGCTAATCAAGCAGTAGCTGCTGCTAAGTTAGGATCGAATGTGATGATGTTAACAAAAGTTGGAGATGATTTGTTCGCTGATAACACATTAAAAAACTTTCAACGATATTCCAACATTCGAGCACAGAATTTGCAGTAATCACGGCATCCCGATTTCTTCATGTTACTTTCATACATAAGTAACTCAGCAATGAGTTGCTTTATTTTTTGATTTAATGTTTAAAATAAATAAGATTATTTAATTGAAGCATTTTAAATTCAGCGAGTATTTGATAATAAATTATAAATAGCATAAAATTAATCATATAAATTTTGTCATCTTAAGTACAAATATGAAAGTAGTTCATCAGTATATTTATTCGGTAATGATATTTGCCTGCCTTCCTAATTCTCTTTTTGCTAATCAAACTGCAAACTTCTCTCGCTTAAATCAAATCGATGCAACGCAACAACAACGACAGCAACACATTCAACAAGCACAAGATAAAATATTACAATCTCAATCTGATGTACGTTTAGATACCACCAATAATGAAAGATTGACATTATCAAACCACGAAATCCCCTGTTACTCGGTCCATCGTATTAGTCTCGTCGATTACTCCACAACGCCTACTTCCTCTGAAAGCCAATTCCAATGGGCGTTTGATAAAGCAGCTCATGATTTAAACTTAATCTTACCACACTGTTTTGGCGGTGAAGGTTTAGGTATTTTAATGAAGCAAATTCAAAATCGTATCATTGAAAAAGGTTATGTTACGACAAGAGTGGTGACCCAAGAGCAAGATTTGCGTTCAGGGACGTTAACACTCACGGTGATTCCAGGTAAGGTGGGGAATACATTAGTTTCCGACAGTGGCAATGTCCCCCGCTTCACACGTTTGCATGCGTTAACAGGACTTACCTTTTCGAAAGGCGATGTTTTAAATGTGAGGGAGATTGAACAATCCCTTGAAAATCTCAAACGTGTTCCGACCGCCGAAGCCAATATTGAGATATTACCAAGTGAAACGGATGTCGGTGTCAGCGATATTAAAATCAGCTACCAACAAGCATTCCCTTTCCGTATTAATCTTGGTTTAGATGATTCAGGCTCTACTTCAACAGGTAAATACCAAGCTTCAGGTACACTCTCTGTAGATAATCTATTTTCAGCCAATGACCTGTTTTATACCAGCTTCACCCACAGTTTAAAAAGTAGCGATGACGAAGCCGGAAAGCGTGCGACAAAAAATCTCACATTTTACTATTCTATCCCGTTTGGTTATTGGACACTTTCTGCTTTACAAACCTATAACCGTTACTATCAAGAAGTCTTCGGTGCTTTTAATAATAACTACCTGTATGCTGGTAAAAGTAATACCACTAAGGCAACACTTTCTTATTTACTTTACCGTGACAGCAAACGTAAAACTTCGATTTCAGGCTCGTTTTGGTCTCGCCAATCGCAAAATTATATTGACGGTGCAGAAATTGAGGTACAAAAACGTCGTATGGCAGGATGGGAAGCAGGCATTTCTCATAAAGAATATATCGGTGATGCAACCCTTGAGCTATCGGCAAATTATAAGCGAGGCACTGGTGCAAGAGGCTCGATTGAAGCACCTGAAGAGCTTTGGGGGGAAGGTACATCTCGCCCTAAAATAATGACTGCCTCCATTGAGCTAACCAAGCCATTTATGTTAGGTGAACAACCGTGGCAATATCAAAGTAGTTGGAATGCTCAATGGAATAAAACCCCTCTGATTGCCCAAGACCGTTTTAGTATTGGTGGGCGTTATACGGTGCGTGGTTTTGATGGCGAGTTAACTTTGTCCGGTGAGCGAGGTTGGTTATGGCGTAACGAGTTAGCTTGGAATGTGAATCAGAAAGGGCATCAGCTTTATCTTGCCCTAGATGGTGGACGGGTTATGGGTTGGTCAATCGAATCACAGCTTGGACATCATTTAATGGGTGCTGCGCTAGGCTTAAAAGGTGGCTTCGGTGGATTTTATTATGATGTTTTTGTTGGCAGACCTATCCGTAAGCCTGAGGGCTTTAGAACCTCTGATGCGGTAGCAGGTTTTAATATTGGATACAGTTTTTAATGGCTGATTGTCTTTCATTGGTTATTGATGTTTCGGAGTGAAAAATGAATAAAAAATGTTTCTGTGTAATTTTTAGTAAAACCCTTCAACGCCTTGTGGTGACGTCTGAATTAGCAAAATCAGAAGGTAAATCTACGGAGTCGTCCGCTTTTGGCTTATCGCACATTTTTGCCCAAATCCGACCGCTTACCTTTAGCCTTTATTGTGCATTAGGCTTTGTAGCATTCTCTAATTCGGCATTAGCCAATCTGATTATTCAAGCCGATAAATCCGCCCCAAAAAATCAACAACCGATAGTACTACAAACAGCGAACGGTTTACCGCAAGTCAATATTCAAACCCCGAACGACAAAGGGCTTTCACATAATAAATATGCCAAATTTGATGTTGATACCAAGGGGGCGATTTTGAACAACAGCCGCACCAATGTGCAAACACAGCAAGGCGGTTTGATTACGGGCAATCCTTATTTGGCGAGAGGGGAAGCTAAGGTCATTTTAAATGAAGTCAATTCCTCCGACCCCTCAGTGTTAAAAGGCTATGTGGAAGTAGCAGGCAAAAGGCGGATGTGATTATTGCCAATCCGTCTGGTATTCATTGCGAAGGGTGTGGGATTATCAACTCTAACCGTGCAACGCTCACAACCGGTAAACCACAGATTAAAAACGGCAACTTAGAAAGCTTTGTGGTGGAAAAGGGTAAGGTCAAAGTATCGGGCAAGGGGTTGGATAACAGCCGAGTAGATTACACCGAGATTATTGCTCGAGAAACGCAAGTCAATGCCGGTCTTTGGTCTAAAAAAGAAGCTAAAGTGATTACCGGTAAGAATACGGTCAAGCAGTTGGAAACTTCGGCAGATTTACAAATTATTCACAACAATCAACCGCTTGCGGATGAACCACGCCCACAGGTGGCGGTGGATGTTGGCGAGTTGGGCGGCATGTACTCGGGCAAAATTCATCTTATCGGCACGGAAACAGGCGTGGGCGTGCACAATGCCGGGCATATTGGGGCGAGTGCGGAAACCCTCAAAATTGACAGCGAAGGTCGCATTGTCAATACCGGAACTTTAAACGCCAACCACGCCGTTCAACTAGCAGGCACAAAAGGCATTGAAAACCGAGGTAAAATCGAAAACCGCCAAGGCGACATGACCTTTAACACGGCAGCCGATATTCAACAAGATGGCTCTGTAGTCGCACGTGGCGGTCATATTCATCAAACGGCAAACCAAGCCATTCACCAGCAAGGTGAAACGGTGGCGAAAGGTCATATCACCTATAAGGCACCAAGTGTTACCGCTTCAACGTCATCACTGATTGCCTCAGGTGTTGAAGTCAAAGATAGCGAACAAGGTGAAGTTCGCACACTTGGAAATCAATCGGCTCAAGGTAAGTCGATTACTGTTATCACCACAGGGAAAACCTCATTACAAGGTAAAAATGTGGCTTCGGGCAATATCAATGTCAGCAGTTCGGAAGCCGATTTAGACAACAGCCACACTTCTGCGCATGCAGTCAATATCAATGCATCTCAAGGTAAAATTCAAGCTAACAATGCAATCTTGATTGCCAATGCCGAGTTAGCCTTAATCACGCCAACCTCGCTTGAAACTCAACATAGTGATGTAAAAGCAGAAAAAATCACGACGAAACAACGTTCATTGAATACAAAAGGAGCTACTTGGGAACAAACGGGCACAGGCGAATTAAAACTGGATGTTGCAGATACATTACACAATAGCGGCGGTACCTTTAAAACTCAAGGGGATTTAATCGTTAATGCCCAAGGCGTGAATAACCAACAAGGGCGTTTGATTGCGAAAGACAAACTGACGATCAATACCGAGCGTGGTAAATTAGATTCGACACAAGGCTTATTGGTGGCAGAGCAAGATATTGCTATCAATTCGGGTGAATTGATTAATGATGGCGGCTTAATTCAATCTAATCAAAATGTTGCTATTAATACCCAAGGACAATCTCTATCTAATAAACAGACCTTAACGGATGCCCAAGATAAGGGTATTGTTGCACTTGGAGAAGTAAATATTCAGGCAGGAAATGTAGTCAACCGACAAGGGCGGATCGTCAGTGTAGGCAAACAGATTATTAATGTTGCCAATGTCGATAATCAGCAAGGTTTGGTTTACACGCAGGACAATTCAACTTTAAATGCGAAAAATCTTTCTAATGATGAAGGTAGTATTCGTGCTGTTAAACAGGCTGATATCACATTATCTGATAATTTAAATCAGCAAAATGGTGCCATTAAAGCTCAGACATTAAATTTGACTGCAAATGCACTGAATTCACTCACAAAAAGTGTCATTTCGGCGGATGATCTTAATATCATCACGTCAAATGAATTAAGCAATAAAGATAGCCATATTATTGCGAAGTTAAATGGTGATATTCAAACCGGCAGTACATTAAACAATAAGAATGGAACGATTGGCAGTCAGGAGCGTTCTTTCATTATCAATACGCATCAGCATCGTTTAGAAAACGAACAGGGAAATATTATTGCTGCTCAAAATATTGATATTAACAGCGGGGAAATCAACAACAATCAAGGATTAATCTCAGCAAATGAGATTGCTATTAATAGCAATAATCAGTCAATTAATAATCAAAAAACCGTATTGAAAAAGCAAGGTAGTAAAGGGATTATTGCACAACATTCATTAACTCTGCATTCAAATTCTTTGAATAACAATAATGGGAATATTCTTTCACGCAATAATGTCACCGTAAATACGGCATCTCTCATTAATCATCAAGGTGAAATACGTACACAATCACAGCTTGATTTGCATACTAATACTCTCGAACAGAACAACGGTTTAATCACTGCAAATACTGTTAATTTGGTTGCTGATGCTATTAAATCAAATAAACAAAGCGAAATAAGCGGCAATCAAGTCAATGTGACTGCACAAACGCTGGATAATCAAGAGAGCAAACTGATTGCACGCCAACTAGCACATGTTGATGTAAAACAAGGTATTCAAAATCAAAATGGCATCCTTGCCAGCCTTGGTGAAAAGCTCACGATTAATAGCAATCAATCCGATATAAATAATACGGGCGGCATGGTTTTAGCGCAAAACGGCACACTGAAATTAAATACGAATATGCTTAATAATAAACAGGGGAGTATTCGTGCCAAAATAGCAGAAATTTTTGCGCAAAAAACCTTAGATAATCGCAATACTCTTGCAGATAGCCAGCAAGGTATCATTGCCACTGATTTGAGTTTAAAAGCGAAGCAACTTGATAATCAAGTCGGACGTATTACAGCGTTAAACAGCACCGCACTTCAAGCTTCTGATATTCAAAATCAGTCCGGTGAAATTTTAATGGTAAATGATGGTTCGCTGAATGCAGATAAAATCAATAATCAAGCCGGCCAAATTGCCTCTCTGTCTGCCAATTTAAATATTACGACACAAACAGCATTAAATAATCAACAAGGTACGATCAAGGCAGAAAATATGCTTACCTTGATGACCAAAGGATTAGAAAATCAACAAGGCAAGGTGGTTTCATCCAATCAATTACTGCTCAAAACAGATCAACAACAGATTGATAACCAACAAGGCACCTTATTCGCCAAGAATAAGGCCGATATTCACTCTGGGAATATTAATAACCTAAACGGTCTCATTCGAGCAGACGATTCACTCTTAATTGAGGCTTACCAAAATGTCATTGATAACCGATATACCCAAGATGCTTTAAAGGGAATTGTTGGATTGCGTAGCATGGTTTTACAAGGTGTCACTACGCTATTTAATCAGCAAGGTAAACTATATGGTGGAAATACGCTTAATATCACGACAGCAGAAGACATACAAAACCAGCAAGGAATTTTTCAAAGTCAGGGAGATTTAACACTCTCTACACAGTCAGTAAATAATCAAGAGGGTAAGATTTCTTCTCATGTAGCCAATATTACAGCGAAAACAATCAATAACCGCGCAAAATCTGAGCAAGGTTCGTTAATTTATGCAGATAAATTAACCCTCAATACCGAGCAGCTTGATAACCAAGGCACAAAAGCAAAAGATAAATCACCGGCACAAGGTATTCAAGGTCAAGATATTGTCATCCAAACGTCAACATTAAATAACCAACAAGGTGGCATTTATAGTGCGAATAATGTCTCTATTACCTCAAATAATCATTTGAATAATAGCGAAGGAGAATTGTTGGCGGTGAACACCGTGGATGTCTTAAACGGTAACAATTTAATGGTAAATAATGAGAAAGGGCTTATTCAAGGTAATAAAACCGTTAATTTAAATGCAACAGGTTTGGCATCTGAAGGCAATATTAAAACAAAGGGCGATCTGAATATCGCATTAAAAGAGAGTTTTATCTTAAATAATGCTTTTGAAGCAAATAATCTAACGTTTAAAACGGAAGGTAACTTCACGAATAATACTGAGCAGAGAGTTGCCAATAAAATGACGATTTCGGCAAATCATATTGAGAATCGTGCCAATGCAGAGCTTTCATCAAATGAGACAACGCTGAATTCAACGAACTTAATAAACCGAGGGTTGATTGATGGCGTTAACACCGTTATCAAGAGCTCAGCCGTAACAAATATCGGCACAGGACGAATTTACGGTGATCATTTAGCAATTAATGCTGCAACAGTCGAAAACTTGGCCGAAACCGTCAATGGAGAGACGAAAGCGGCTACGATTGCGGCGCGGGACAGACTCGATTTCGGTATGGGAAAATTGATTAACCGTGATCACTCTCTGATTTTTAGTTCAGGCAGACTCTCCATTGGTGGACTACTAGATGAAAATCATTATGCAATCGGCAAAGCGACGCTTGTAGATAACGGTAGTGCGACTATTGAGGCGCTTGGAGACGGTAAAATCAATGCTGCACATCTATTAAATCAAGATCTTTATGTGAAAAAAGGAATTGATACTAAAGTTGAGCATATTACTGAACATGCATTAGGGGAAAATGCCGACCGTTACAGAGAAGGACGAGATGGTATCTATTATATTAATAATGGTTCTAAACGTCGACATTCTTTTTTCCTCTTAAATGATGGTACACGAAAAGAAGGGTTTGGTTGGTATTCTTGGTTTTATAAACAAACGACCAATACAACCACTCTAGAACATACTGATCCGTCAAAGATTTCTATTGGAGGCTCTCTATTACTTGATGGGGATGATTTACATAATAAATATAGTCAGCTTTTAGTGGGTAGACAGCTTTGGTTGGGAGATACTGCATTTGAGCAGAATACCCAAAATAGTTCTTTGGATAGCGGTAGAGTAAAACTCCATAATGAAGATATCCAAGGAGAAATTAATCGCCAAGACAATGGTACTTACAGGGTTGAATATCGTATTCGTCAAAAACGAGGCAAATATTCTCACTACCACTATAATAACTTGAAATATGGCCCTTATGATCACCCGACGGAGCATTTCACATTTAACAGAGTACTTAACACGATCGGCACCCCAATCACATCCAGTGCCACCGTGGATGATAAAACCCAAGTAAAAGATATTCAGTTAGATACAGTCTCTGTTATGTCAAATAGTGCGGAGAGCCCAAATGGGATTTCTATTGAACGATCACCATTAAATCCGTCTATCGGCAAGCATACCGAAATTACACTGACACAGACCACAAATAACCATAATGTGATAAGTTCTGGGCAGGTCATCGCTAAATTACAGACCGCCGTTGAAAAATTTGATCCTCAAGACTTATCTAGCATGACCGTGCCAATGGTAAAAACCCATTTGACAGAAGTGCGTTTACCACAGGCCAGTCTGTATAAAATCAACCCGGATGCTCCGAACGGCTATCTGGTCGAAACTGATCCAAAATTTACCGATCGTAAACGCTGGCTCAGTTCCGACTACATGTTTGAACAGCTTCGTTACAATCACGATAACGTACATAAACGTTTAGGCGACGGCTTCTATGAACAGCGTTTAATCAATGAACAAATTAACCAGCTCACCGGTCGCCGTTATATTGAGGGTTACAACAACGATTTAGCCCAATATCAAGCGTTAATGAAGAGTGGCGTGGAATACGCCAAACAATTTAACCTTGCGGTGGGAGTGGGATTAACGGCGAAACAGATGTCGGAGCTGACGACCGATATGGTGTGGTTAGTCAATAAAGAAGTCACGCTTGCAGACGGACGTAAAATCACCGCCCTTGTTCCACAAGTGTATTTAGTTGCACGAGATAGCGATATTAGTTCCCGAGGTGCAGTGATTTCAGCCAATCAAATAGTGGGCAATGTGGGTGAGCTAAACAATAGCGGTGTAATAGCCGGACGGGATTTAACCCGTATTTATACCAATCAATTAGAGAATCAAGGCACGATTTTAGGCGAAACGGTTGATTTATCTGCTCAACAAAACCTGATTAACCTCGGTGGACGCATTGAGGCGGTAAAATCCCTCTCGCTGTCGGCGGGGAAAAATTTAGACATTAGCAGTACGCTGTCTTCTTCAGAAAGTGCTGACGGCAATGTTGCCCGCACGGTGTTAGACCGTCTTGCCAGCGTGAAAGTCACCGGTTCAGGCGGCCATTTGGCATTACACAGCAATGAGAACCTGACGATAAAAGCGGCCGATATTGAAAGCCAAGGTAGTTTAAGCGCAACGGCAGGGAACATGTTAAACGTGACGACATTAACGGTGAGCAATAAAGAGTATTACAACGGCGATGCGGATAACTACTATCGTTTAGCGCAACATTCGGAAGTCGGCAGTACCCTTAAAGGCAAGGATGATGTGAGTCTTGTGGCGAAAAAGGATGTCCGGATACGTCAATCGAATATCGGTAGCGAAAAGGGCAACGTGCTGATTGGTTCACAACAAGGGGATATACAGGTTGAAGCCGGGCGCGAAGAGGAACAACTGGCAAGCGCGTCAAAATCCGTGAGCAGAGGTCGCTTCGGGTTAAGTAAAACAACGGAGATACGTCGTCATGAACACGATATTGTGCAATCGGTGAGCAGTAACATTGACGGAAAAACGGTAAATCTTATTGCCGGTCAAGGGAATGTGACGGTGCAGGGCTCAAATGTGGTGGGAGAAAACGGCTTAACGGTGCAGGCGAAAAACATCGACATCAAAGAAGCGGAAAACAAATTTTATTCCGATGATTTTCACAGCAAGAACAAATCAGGCATGTTGGGCAGAGGCCTAGGGGTTACGTTTGGTGCCCAAAAGCAAACGCTAGAAAGCGATAAAACGAAGTTTTATGCCCAGGGCAGCCAAGTGGGGAGCTTAAACGGCAACGTCACCCTCATCGCAGAGAATCATTACACTCAAACGGCAAGTCTGGTGAGTGCAATCAAAGGCGGCGATGTAAATATTCTGGCGAAAAAAGTTGATATTAAAGCAGCAGAGGATAAATATGAAACCAATACCAAACAAACCTTTGAACAAAAAGGTTTAACTCTTGCTATTACCTCTCCTGTTATTTCTGCTGTTCAAGCAGTACAAGGCGCAGTGCAATCAACTAGACAAGTAGGTGAGAGTAAGCATGGTCGTGTAAATGCGATGGCAGCAGCTAATGCTGGTTTTGATGCTTATCGGGCAGCTCAATCTGTAGGACAAGCTACAACTGATGTCAGAAAATTTATGAGTGACACAGGAAATGTAGATTCTGTGATTGGTGTACAAATCACTTACAGCCAACAAAAGAGCGAATCACGCACGCATACTGAAGGAAAAACCGCAGCCAAATCTCAAGTTAATGCGGGCGGCAGAGTAAATATTGTGGCAACGGGTGCAGGAAAGGATTCGAACATTAATATTGAAGGTTCAGACATCTCAGGTAAGCAAGGCACGATATTGATTGCTGATAACCAAGTCAATATCAAAGCAATCGAAGAAAACCACCAAGAACGTAGTACCAATAAATCGAGAGGTTTTAATGCAGGGGTAGCCATTAAAGTGAGTAATGGTGAGGCTGCTGGGGTTACTTTCGGCGGTAATTACGGAAAAGGTTACGGTAATGGTGACGAAACCACTTATGTTGCTAGTCATGTGGGAGATAGCCAAAGTAAAACTGTGGTTAAAGCAGGCGGAGATGTAACCCTTGCGGGCAGTCAAGTTAAAGGTAAAGGTGTCGAATTAGATGCAGAAAATCTGAAAATTGAAAGC
>PPYF01458338.1_pt1 | contig 12103 bp, 14 predicted proteins | sample 1559871 | NCBI WGS metagenome assembly PPYF01 (sample SAMN08240021, study PRJNA423297) | Human gut metagenome, whole genome shotgun sequencing project. | reverse complement strand
ACTATCAAGTTGATTATGAACCAGCTGCGCCGGTGCAAATAATTTCAAACGCGTACAACGAAAACGCCAAGAAATTAGGGCCGGCGATGGCGTTAGTGAACCAGCGTACCCTAATTTTACCAATGAACACTGATCCAAAATACGGTTGGGAATCGCAATATTATTCAATTAAAGAGAAATTATTCAAACGGATTTTAAATCAGATCACGGACTTGGATTACGTCATTGAGATGCCAGGGACGAAACTAACGGCCGTTGCCGACCAAATGGTTTTATCAAACTTTACGATCGATGACCAAGCGCAAATTCAGTTACACCTTACTAAAGCAAAGGTGAACCAACACTGGAAGCTCTACTTCCACGAAGGCGCGCAGTTACAGAGTATGGAGGTTACCGCTTCACCGGATTCAAACGGGATGTTGACCATTCCGTACCGCCTCAAGGGCTTAGAAACAGTAATTTTATTAGCGGAGTTTTAAAAAAAGAAGGAGTGAGTAGGATGGCAATTACAGCAGTACGAATTGACGGACGTTTAATTCACGGCCAAGTTGCAAACTTGTGGACTACCAAATTAGGCGTTACACGGATTATGGTAATTGACGATCAAGTTGCAGCTAGTGACATTGAAAAGGCGGGATTAAAATTAGCGCGTCCGGCAGGAGTAGATTTAAGTGTGCTTCCTGAAAAGGTGGCGGCTGACCATATTAACCGGGGCGGTTATGATTCCCAAAAGGTATTCATCGTGGTTAAACGCCCACAAATCTTGTTAGATTTAGTTAACGATGGGGTAAAGCTTGAAGCCGTTAACGTGGGTAACATGTCCCAAACTGACGAAACTACCCAATTGACTAACTCCATTAACGTTGTGCAAGTAGACGTGGATGCATTCAACGCGTTGCACGAAAAGGGAATTAAGCTTACTCAACAAATGGTTCCCGGTGACCAAGCAAACGACTTTATGGAAATTCTCAAGAAATTTAAACCAAAAAACTAATTAAATAAGGAGGGATTCTCATGGGTTCAGGTATTGCAATTTGGCAAGTTATTATATTAACAATTTATTCAATGTGGCAAATCATGGATGAATTGACCGTTCAAACCAGTTTGAGCCAACCAATTTGGGCTGGGATCGTCGCTGGTTTAGTAATGGGCGATTTAAAAACTGGTTTGTTAATCGGTGGTAGTTTACAATTAACCGTTTTAGGTGTCGGAACTTTTGGTGGCGCTTCCAAGATTGACGCCAACTCCGGAACTGTTTTGGCAACCGCGTTTGCGATTGGTACCGGGATGAAAGCGGAAGTTGCCGTAGCAGCTTTAGGGGTTCCGGTAGCTAGTTTGATGATTCAAACCGATATTCTCGCACGGTTTGCGAACACCTTCTTCCAGCACAGAATTGATAAGATGATCGACGAAGAAAACTATAAGGGAATTGAACGGAACTTCCTCTATGGTTACCTTCCATGGACGTTATCACGTGGTATCCCAGTATTCTTAGCACTTGCATTTGGTGGCCCGTTCGTACGGACAGCCGTAGATTACATGAACACCAACCTTTCATGGTTAAGTAATGGTTTGGCAACCGCCGGCGCATTACTTCCAGCAGTTGGTTTCGCAATCTTGCTTCGTTACCTACCAGTTAAGAAACATTGGCCATACCTCATTTTAGGTTTCGTAATTACTGCAATGCTTTCAACTCTTTACACCAACATTTCTACTTTGGGAACGACTATTGCGGGCATGAATGCTAAGTTCACTACCGTATTTACAAACTTACCAATGTTGGGAATTGCCTTGATTGGATTTGCACTTGCAGCAATGCAATACAACCGTTCGGTAAAGGAACAAAATATGGTTGCTGCAGCACCGAAGTCAGCTGATAACGCGACAGATTTAGATGAACAGGATGGTGAGATTCATGGCGACGAACTCTAAAAATAAAGTAACTTATAAACTAAACGATAAAGACTTCAAACAAATGAACATCCGGAACATTCTTTTCAACCAAGTTGGATGGAACTACGAACGGATGCAAGGTTCATCATACCTGTACCTAATCTTGCCGCAATTGCGGAAGATGTATGGTGACCATACTCCCGAATTGAAAAAAATGATGAAGATGCAAAACCAATTCTTCAACACCAGTAACTTCTTTAACACCATTATCGAAGGGATCGATATGGCTTTGGAAGAAAAAGAAGGGGTCGACTCGCTCGAAACCGTTGCTGGTATCAAGGCTGGTTTAATGGGTCCGTTCGCCGCAATTGGGGACTCGATTTTCGCAGCCCTCGTTCCCGCAATTATGGGTGCGATTGCCGCGAATATGGCGGTTCAAGGAAATGCCTTTGGCGCAATCTTATGGATGCTGGTTAACTTCGTCATCATGTGGTTCCGGTGGATTCAATTGAAGTTTGCTTACAAACAAGGGGTTAGCTTGGTTAACGAAATGCAAGGCCAATTAAACGCATTGACTGACGCAGCAACCCTTCTAGGGGTTTACGTTGTGGGTGCCTTAGCAGCTACCATGGTTAACACCCAAGTTACCCTCGTGGCGCACTTAGGAAAGATGACGGTTAACTTCCAAGATAAGATTGACATGATTATGCCGAAGCTAGTTCCTGCATTAATTGTTGGTGCAATCTACTGGATGCTCGGTAAGAAACGGATGACTTCTACCAAGGCAATCTTTATCGTAATTATCGTGGCAGTTGTACTATCTGCACTAGGTGTAATCGGAAAAGCAGCTTAATTTGCAATTTTAGTATCCGACTTTCCTGAATCTGGTGTATCATATTGTCATTATGAAACCGGTTTAGAAAGAGCGGAATGGTTATGGAATTTAAATATAACGAAAAACGTCCCGTGTACAGTCAACTCGTGGACGTTTTGCGAAAAGAAATCAAAAATAATTATCAACCAAACGATAAGCTGTTGTCTGAGCGCGAAATCATGCGTAAGTATGCGGTTAGTCGCAATACGGTCCGGGAAGCGTTGTCTGAATTAGAAAACATCGGCTACATTTATCGACAGCGCGGCAAGGGAACCTTCGTAGCCAACATGATTGATTACACGCAGAAAATTGGCGACGAATATAGTTTTACCGAGCAAATGAAGTCGATGGGGCGCAAGCCCGAGACTCGAATTTTGGAAATGTACCAGCGGGATGCGGACGAGTACTTTAGTCAAAAACTAAAGGTTCCGGTGGGGACTTGTTTGATTAAGCTGAAACGTTTGCGTTTAGCAGACGGGCAACCGATTATGATTGACCGAACCTACCTTCCGCAGGCTAAGTTTCCTAATTTAAGTCGGGATGATTTAGAACTTAAGCAACGTTCACTGTACGCAATCTTTTTGGAGGATTACGGTGAAAAAGTAAAAGTTGCTGACGAGCGTTTGTCAGTGGGGATTATCAGTGATGAGGATGCTAAACTACTGAACGTTGCTTCTAATACTGCCGGATTTTTGGCGCGGCGAACGACGTACAATCATAAGAACGAAATCATCGAGTACACCATTAGCAGTGCTCGGGGCGACCAGTTTGTTTACAATATCAAGTATCGACACTGAAGGATTGAGAGGAGAATTACTTTATGTTTAACAAAACAGATGATGAGCTAACCAAGATGGGAGCGGTGATTACCACTCGTGAGATTCAACAAGAACCGGAATTGTGGGAAGAGGCTTGGCAAAACTATCAAGCTACAAAAGCAACCATTACGGAATTTTTAGAAAAGATTGAAAACGAATTCAACGAACCGGTCGCGATTGACACAACCAAAATTGTGTCGACGCCTAAACAATACCTTGAAAAAGACACTCCGACTTTGTTAGTTTCCTTTGCCCGGAGTGGAAACAGTCCTGAAAGTGTTGCAACGGTTGATATTGCTGAAAAGTACGTTCGTCACCTTTACCAATTAACGATTACTTGCGCACCAGAAGGTAAATTGGCTCAACACGCACAAAGCGACGAAAATAACTTAGTTTTAATGCAACCCGCGCGCTCAAACGACAAGGGTTTTGCCATGACCGGTAGTTTTAGCTGCATGTTGCTGACTGCGTTATTAGTCTTTGATGTAAAACATACGGACGACCAAAAGGAAAGCTACGTGAAGGCCATTAGTAAGATGGGGCATGAAGTAATTGATCGGGTGGACGAAATTCAAAAGATTGTCGATACTGATTTTGAAAGAATCGTTTACCTAGGTTCGGGAGCCCTTGGCGGATTGACTCGCGAAACCCAACTAAAAGTTTTGGAACTCACGGCTGGTCAAAAGGCTACCGTCTTCGATACTTCGATGGGCTTCCGTCACGGTCCCAAATCATTTGTTAATGAAAAGACCCTCCTCTTTGATTTTGTTAGCAACGAAGCTTACACTCGTCAATACGACGTTGACATTTTAGACGAAGTGGCTGGAGACGAAATTGCGCCAGTAGTGATGGGAGTTGGAGTGAAGTCTGACAATAATTTTGCCGGTGCAAACTTCACCTTTGCTAACGGAAACGATCAAATTCCAGATGGCTACATGGCCTTCCCTGACGTAATGTTTGGACAAACGGTTGCGCTATTGTCATCGATTAAAGTTAATAACACCCCGGACACTCCTTCGGCAACTGGAACAGTTAACCGGGTAGTTAAGGGCGTAACCATCCACGAATTTAAAGGTTAGGAGCGATATTTTGGAATACTATATTCACGCAGCAAAATTTTTCTTAGGCAGCAACGTCGAAATGGGCGGCTACTTGCCAGTGATTGACGGTAAGTTTGGGCGTTACCAAAAGGAAAAGCCTACCGGCAAAATTGTGGACTACGGTGATCAATGGATAGCTCCCGGATTGGTTGATACTCACATCCATGGTTTGTTGAATCATGATGTGATGGATGCCGATGCTGAAGGGATCAACGCCATGTCTAAGGGATTGTTGGAATGCGGGGTAACTTCGTGGCTACCGACTACTTTAACTGCTAGTTCAGACCAATTGAAGCAGGTGGTCCAAACGATTAGTGACCACGTGGACGACTTTGAAGGTGCCAAGGTTCAAGGGATCCATTTTGAAGGACCTTACTACACCGAAAAACACAAGGGTGCCCAAAATCCAAAGTATTTTGAAAATCCGAGTGTTGACGAATTTCATGCTTGGCAAAGCGCCGCCCAAGGGATGATCCGGAAAATTTCGATTGCTCCTGAACGAGACGGGGCGGTAGAATTTACTGCTAAGATTAGTTCCGAAGGCGTGGTGGTTGCCTTAGGGCACAGCGATGCGACCTTTGATCAAGCCAAAGCCTGTGTAGAAGCGGGTGCGACGATGTTTACCCATACCTTTAATGGAATGAGTGGACTTAATCACCGCGAGCCAGGGATGGCCGGCGCGGCAATGAGTTTAGATGGGGTGACCGATGAATTAATTTGTGACGGGCACCACGTTAACCCATACGTCGTTAAAATCTTGATGCAAACCAAGACTTACCAAAACGTTGCTTTGGTAACCGACTGTATGAAGGCGGGCTTAATGCCGGACGGCGACTATATTTTGGGAGAATTCCCAGTTAAAGTAGCCAACGGGACGGCCCGGCTAACGGATAGCAGCAATAGTTTGGCTGGTAGCATTTTATTGCTGAAGGACGCGGTTAAGAACGTGGTGGATTGGAATGTAGCCACACCTAAACAGGCAATTACCATGGCTTCAGCTAATGCTGCCGATAGTGCAGGCGTTGGTGATCAATGTGGCCATATTTTATCAGGTCGGGATGCCGACTTCATCGTACTTGACCACGAATTGAACTTGAACAAGACGTATTTAGACGGGGTTAAAGTATTCGGTTAACAAATTACCTTAATCACGCGAAATGAAGGCTGGGAAACTCCTGCAAGGGGGCTCCTAGCCTTTTTAGCGTTGCATTAATTAGATTCCTTTGATCAATAAAAAGAGGTTGGTATGTATAGTACCAACCTCTTTAGCGTTGTCCCAGTATGAGACAGGACTTCAGTTTGAAGAAGTCTTATTGAAAGAAAGTAAAAAAAGGAGATGAAGTAGCCAACTCCTTGGGTAGAAGAATCAGCTACAGGAAAAAATGATATAACTTAAACACTCAGTACAGGGAACGGGCTCTCTGTACAACTAATAATATAGCGTGTTGTAAAAACGTTGTCAATAGATTTTATTTATGTTTTTATTAATTATTTTCTTATTATAGTACGATAAGTTTTTCTTTAAACAGCGGGATTTCATTTGATTAACGGGATTTTATTTTTATGCGGTAATCGAACTGACGGATTTGGCTGTATCAATAATCCTCAAAAACAGTGACAAATTTTAGAAAACAGGTTTACTTTTTTGCTGCTCGATTGTTATTAGTAAATGTAAGGCGTCGCGACACTTACTAATTCAATATTTAAGAAAAGAGGACAGTGAAATGCAAAAAACTTGGTTAAAGACGGGAATCAACTTCACAATGGAAGGAGTAGGACACGATAAGAAGGTGCGCCGTTCCTTTGCCAACGTGGATAAAGACGTCAGCGCTGTACAAGTGGAAGAATTAGCACGGGCGCTCGAAATGCTTTTGGAAGATGAAGTGACGGAAGCACAAGTCGTCACCACAGAGCAAGTAACTTTAAATTAAAATAATCGGAACGTTGATTTATATATCGCATAAAAATAAATGGGAGGATCATTTGATGAAACAACTAGACTTAGAATTTTTGAACGCTGCGGGAAAGACGCAACACTTGAAGTTAAAGTATGCAAAACAAGACCTCGACGAGGGTACGGTACGTTTAGCAATGGAAAAGATGATTGACACTAAGCTTTTCCAAAAAGAAGGCCAATTGCTTTACGTGACCCCCAAAGCGGCCCAATACGTGGAAACCTTGCATGAACCAATTTTCGATGACAGCAAACTTTAGAAAATAAGTAAAGCGGTTAGGAAGAATCAGATGGTCCTTTCTAACCGCTTTTTTGTAGAATGCGTATAAAACATCTCGTGGATTATTCAGGTTATGAAGTACCGGCACAATTTGGGTATTTTGATTATCAAGAAAAATAACGTTTAAGTTCAAGAAGCGGAAACGGTTTATCTGCAGTTTTCGCTTCTTTGTGTTTTGGGGACTGATAAACCGTTATCATACCCGACAAATACACAACCAAAACAAACCAATTTTATATATTAACAAATCGCCCAACCAGTGTTATAACAGAGTCGTGGGGTGCAATAATAAAATGAACGGCATGGTTAGGTTTTAACCATGGTCACCCAGTTTATTGGAGGCTTTTATTATGGCAGAAACATTGAAGACACAACTTTTGGATAAACAAATGAAGGAAGTATTTGATTGGAGTGACGATTCAACTCCAGTACGTGATGCAATGTGGAACCACGTTATGGATTCGAACGGTCACAACACGGTTAAGACAATTGCGGAAGCCAAGAAGTGGGAAAGCATGAGCGATGCTGACCTAAAGAAGACCGCCGAAGATATGTTAAAGTAAAGCACCTAAGCACCACTGTCTCGGACAGATAAAAATACCCTTGAAGCAGCGATATCTCGTAGCTTCAGGGGTATTTTTTTACATGCAAAAGTTGCGTGCTGAAAATAATACTTTGACAAGTTAATTTTTAATAATATTAACTTGCAAAATATCTAATAAAAATCGTATACTTAAGAACGATAATTTAGTCGTCGATATCGGGGAAATGGTGCAATTTTGCGCCACTAAACTGATAACGCAATGGGTTATTACAAAGATTAGTTTTTATTGGAAGATTAAGTTTTGATTTTGGCAATGTGGAATGTTAGAAATGAGCCTTTGCATTTAGTGTGGGTAGGGAAGATTATGTATAATTTTCTTGCGCTAAACGAAGGATACCGGTTATTTCGTTGTTAACGACTACGTGGACGCCTTGATTAAAATAGCAAAAGAATAGGAGATATTAAAATGCCTTTTAGTATGGTTGTAAGTCCAATTGGACAATGGTTTGCGCGTTTTTTTAGTTTTAATACGTTGATTATTGCTGCAATTACGATTGGTGTTTTATGCATTTTAACGTTGGTTTCATACGGGATTGACCGCTTTTTTGGCAGGTACGAAACCAACACGGCAATTTATGAAGAGATTAGTTGGTTTGTCAGTCTGTCAGTCTAGCAATTGCCATGCTTTTTATGCAGGCGACTTTTATGGCCCTACATGCGGATATTGACAATAGCCAACTGGGTTGGCAGTACTCTAATGCGCAGTTCATCATCTTGTTTTACTGCCTATACATTGTGCATCGCAAAACGGTGCTTTTGTTTAACATGGGTTTGCCAATTTATATTTATGGTTTGGCAATTATTCGGCACCAGACGCAGTTTAATATTTTAAATTTGTTGGCGATGCTGCTTTTAATCGCAATAATTTGGGTGGTTTATCGGAATAGTGAATGGCTAATTGATAGCGCCTGGTATTATGCGACCCAGTTCTTATTTGGGGTTGCCTGGTGGTCAATCTTGAAGGGGATTCGCACCATGACGGTTAGTCAAGTACTCTTGCTAACGTTCGAATTTATGCTGATGATGACGATTGTCCATTTCGGAAATATCGAAATTCGGGCAATGATTAAGCGGTATATGAAATTGGAAAAGGATAACGGCTACGATTTCTTAACCGGGGTACGTAACCGGCGGACCTTTAACGAGGTGTCCAATGAGGTATTTGAAGTTTACTCTAACAATGATTTACCGGTAGCGATGGCGATGTTTGACATCGACCACTTTAAGCTTTTTAACGATCAATATGGCCATCAAGTGGGCGATCGTGTTTTAAAATACGTTGCTCAGCTATTCTCGGATGAATTATTCGAACGTAAAACCAACGCGCAGCTTTTCCGAGTTGGTGGAGAAGAGTTCACGATTATCTTCCGTAACCGGACGTCTGCCGAAGCTGCACCGATTGTGAAGGCGATTCGTGATATTCTAGTTGAGAAGACTTTTGAAGTTAAAGACGGCCTTGACGTCCGGATTACAGTATCGATTGGGGTTACTGACCTTAAGAAGAGTGATCAAAGCGCCAAAGACTTTTATAAACGAGTTGACAAATATTTATATCAAGCTAAAAATAATTCTAGGAATAGTATGTCTGTAGAGGGGGATGTTTCGTCATTAAGTTAGAGAAGGACAAGTTGGATGAATTAGAAGCCGCAGTGGATAAGTTATGTTTTTACGAACAACCAATCTTTGCGGTGAATAACGAGAATACCAAGGGGAAGCTCCAAGAGTATGAATTATTGTTACGTGAAGCTGGGGAAGATAATAAGTTTCCAGCGGCCCTCTTTAAAGAATACATTCGTGATAACGAGAGTAATCGGATTTTCTGCAATTGGATGGCCAATGAATTAAAAGAGTTGGTAAAAAATAAGCCAGACCAATATTTTAGTTTTAACATTGACCCGCAACAATTATTATACCCAAGCACTATCGAGGCTTTGAAGGCTTTAATTCCATACCAAAAGACCTTGATGGTGGAAATCACGGAAGCAATCCCAAGTAAACGGTATTTCGACCAATATTACAATAACTCAATGATTGAACCAATTAAGCAGGTTCACGAGCTAGGTTTTCGCATCGCAATTGACGATGTTTCTAGCGGAATGAATAGTTTTAATATTGTTCGTGAGTATGGTGAATATATCGACCGGATCAAGTTGTCATTGTTGCAATTACGCAACGTAAGTAAAGATCTAGTGCAAGAAACGGTGATGTTGTGGCGCTCAATGGCAATTGATAACCAGATTGACTTAATTATTGAGGGAATCGATAACCTCTCGGTAAGTGACTGGTTAGTAGACAATAGTATTAAGCTACAGCAAGGATACTATTGGGGAAGACCGCGGGCGATTGAAAAGAATTAGAGCACGGAGCAACCCGGGTAAGACTCGAGGATTAACGATGTTACGGCGCTAGTCGCGTTTTAGGCGATTAGCGCCGTAATGTTGTTAACCGGAAAGTCTTGGGTTGTGGAGTGCGTTTCGGCTACGTAGCAGAAAACTAACATACATGTAATAAAAAATAGCGCCTAGAATTTCTAAGTGTAAAGTGAACCCCCGATATTGGTCTAAATCCAATCTCGGGGGTTCACTTCAGTGTGCTAATTTTGTTTTATTTATGCGATGACGCACCATTCTTTAACAAGAATAAGTAAATTACAATTTTAGTTATGTTAATGATTGACCAATAGCATAAACATATAAAGGCAATTACTCCAATGATAAGATTTGAATTGACCAATTGATAAATGGAGATAAATATCCAAAACATGCAAAAAGAAAACCATTCGATAAAGACTAGTGTTTTATGGTCAGAAAGGTGGTTAAGATGATTTTCATGTACACTATCTACTTGATCAGTAGAGTTGTCTTCGAAACTTAAGATGGCCAAAACCAGAAAAATGGCGGCAGTCACCCCATCTTTTATGACGGGCGACGCAACTAGTAAATCTTGGATAGTAAAAAAAGAAAAGATAATAACCAATAAACTAAGAGCTATAGTAGTTAATTTGTTCATCATGTTTCTCCTAACGATATATTGTTATAAAAAAATAGGAATTTCCGGTTTTTCCGAAAGTTCCTATTTTGATTTTCGATTAGTATTGAATATTAAAGATTCTTATCCATATTAAACGTCAATTTCGAAAGCGTTAATCCAGTAGCAAGCAGATCGTTAAAATGTTTCATTGTGCGCTCTTTCATCGCAGCTACGGTTTGATGGTTGGCTTCGGTTAAGAACTTGGTTAATTCTTCACCAGACAATTCAGCGGCTTGACGATCAATTTCAGCAACCCGGCCACGCAAGAATTCTTTAGAAGCAGTTACGTAGTCCACGTTCTTTTGGATGAATTGGCTATAGTGGCCTTCCACAACGGAACCAACCGCGCGGTACATCCAGTAAGCGTCGTCCAAATTCATGGTTTGCTTAGTAGCGCTGTAGCTAGGATCAGTATCCGTAGCGTTGTTAAAGAACGGCACGTATGGGCTAAATGCTGGGACACCGAAGTTAAGCCAGAAAATTGCGGAACGATCTTCAGGCACGTCGTTACGAATTTGCAAAACGTGCGAATTTTGGGTCCGGTTCATTGAAATTGGCCGGAACTTCAAGCGATCCTTGTCATCACCATGACCAAACGGATCGTATTTAGTTTCGTTGTAGTGCGAACTCAAAATGTTGCCCACGTCTTCAACCGTAATTTTACGGCTTGCTTGACGAATGAACGGTAATTCTGAAGATTGTGGGTCCTGTTCGATTTCTGGGTTAAGGTAAAGTTGTCCATACCAAACTCGAGGAGTATTGTAATGCCGGTCTTTTTCGGTGTCGGTACCGAAGATGTGACGGAAGTTCCAACCTTCATGGTCAGGATTCAAATGGTATTTTTCAACGAATTCTTGAATGCCTTCCGACCACATAAAGTTGTCAGGGTCGTTGAAGTCAACTTGTTGAATTGCCACTTGGTTAGCAGCTACGGCGTAAGAATCGTCAGGAATTCGTTGAGCAACCCAGTGATGCCCCGTGACGATTTCCATGTACCATACGTCATCCTTGTCACTAAAGATGACGCCGTTTCCTTCAGGAGAACCATACTTAGCAATTAACTTACCTAAATATTCTACGCCCATCCGCGCGGAATCAATGTAAGGAAGTACCATGGTTGGCATGGTGTCTTCGGCAAGCCCATTAGGAACGAGCGGGTCGTACGCTAGGGTCTTAGGGTTTCCGTAGACACTTTCGGTGGCACTCATGGCAACGTTCTTTTCGTTAAAACCACTTTCGTCATAGATTCCATCACGATCAGGATCGATGTTAGGAACGGCGCTATGACGGTAGCCATTGGCAGGTAATTTTGCTGTAAACCCGTTTTGTGAGGAGACGATGGTTTCGTCTACGCCACTTTCAGCGGGATGCATGTAAAAACGGTGCGGTGCGAGTGGCAAGAAAGTGTCGTCGTTACGAGCGACCATGGTTGAACCATCGATTGAAGCTTTCTTACCAACTAAAACGGTTGTGCAGGCTTTTTCAGTCAAATTCAGGACTCCTTTATATTAATTATCTTCTATTCTAACGCAAATCTAATAATTTTAGGC
>PPYF01671588.1_pt1 | contig 12110 bp, 16 predicted proteins | sample 1559871 | NCBI WGS metagenome assembly PPYF01 (sample SAMN08240021, study PRJNA423297) | Human gut metagenome, whole genome shotgun sequencing project. | reverse complement strand
ATAAACCCATAAATACATATATACATAAAACCATAAATACATATATACATAAAACCATAAATACATATATACATAAAACCATAAATATGTATAATTTAATTACTTTTAAATTCAAAGTATTTTTTTTAGTTTTAATTTAAAAGTATTATATGTAATTATAGTGTAAAAAATTTATATAAATTGAAAACGTTTTCATGTCAAAAACTATTGCATTATTTATATTATTGTGATATAATATTTATGTAAGTAGTTGAGCAACACCAATATATTAGGAGAGCTGCTACCAGGAGGAGAGCTGCTACCAGGAGGAGAGCAATACCAATATATCGGGTTAGCTGCTACCAGGAGGAGAAAAAAATGAGATTAATTAACATCAAAACAGTAAAAAAAGCCATTATTTACGGCGCACTTAATAACAAGTGTTTTGCAATAAAAGCCACACCTTGTGAGTTTGAGGTGCTAAAAGAAACGGGTGTGCTAGTTGAGGACATTTCAGTTTACGACACTTTTATTTCAATCACTTGTCGCGTAAACAGTGAGAGAACACAGGATTTAATTTTAAAAGCTCAAGATATGGGCATCCAGGTAAATTATTTTGCCTGATAAAAAAAAAAGACGGAGGTAAAAAAATGAATTTAAGAGATTTTAATTTCAATTTTAAGCCTAAAAATACAATTAGGCTTATAATTAATAGCGAAAAAAATTTAGATTTTAAGGAACTAATTTTCAATTTTAGAGAACATGACAACCAGGGGTATAATTATTTGGCTAGAATATATGGTTCGTGTATGTTTATCGATAAAATAGAAATATCTATGTTTAACGAGCTTACAACAATAGAGGTAAGCTGTAATAATATCGATTATAATCATATACTTTCATTTCTTGCCGGCATGGGGTGTTACTAATGGCTATTTATTATCGCAGTATTTTGAAACGTGAACCTATCAACAGATGGGGTCGTATAGGTTACCGAGAATATTTAGAGATTGTCCAAACTGAGGACATCTCTAAATATAATTATAGAAAGAAAATAAAATTTAAATTATATAACCAGGATGAAAGAATTTTCATTGCTGAAGAAAAACAAGCTTATTTTGAAAATTGTTTAAAGCTTGTTAAAAATAGCAATAAAATTTATTCCTTTTCATTAAGTTGAAAAGAGGTGAACGCATGTATAGACTATATTCGCACATATTAAAAAATGGAGCAGGGATAGCCGGTTTAATATCGGATAAAATACATACTGAAGTATCCGATATTACTATTAGTATTAATCATTTAACATCATATGTTCCTATCCCAGCGTCAGACATATTTAAGTTTGTAAATGAGTTAACAATCAAAATAAAAGAAGAATTTGAAAACTTAATTAATTTAGAAACAACTATTTTTTATGTTACTGTGGTTAGAAAAATATCAAGAGTGATGACATTTCTTGATTTTGAATACAGAACTTATCCTAATTTAGTAGCTGAAGTAACTTTAGAAGTACCTAGATTTGGTTGGGATTTAATATTTACCTTAACTGAAGAAATAAAAGATTTCTTCCAAGAAAATTTATGTTAAAGGAGGTGAAGAAAATGTGAATGATATGCAAATTTTTTTAGACAAGAAGTCTTACGATTGCTTAAGAAGAAATAATACTGTTTCATTCCATATGAATGGCTCGTTTTATACTTTAAGTTATAGTAAACGTAAGAGTTTATGCTCGTTATCTCGCTACGATGATAAAGGCAAGAAATACTTCGTAGGTATCTTTGAATACCCAATTTGTTTAGAATATCAAGAAGAATTAAATTTAAAGAAAAGAAAGGAAATTTAAAAAATGCTAAAAAAAGAAAATGAAAATTTAAGAGGTTTAGACACACCGAAATTAAGAGAAGACTACAACTTGGTTAGATTACCGGTTTCAGTTAGAGAAGTAGTCACGGATAATAATAAGTTTTGCACTTATTATGCTAAAAATAAAAACAATGATTATTTCATTGTAAAATTTAAAAAAACTAATTTATGTAGACCGCAAGAAAAGGGTCACTATGTTCTATATGCTGATTACAACGAGATTAATTTTGCGAAAGAACGCAAAAAATCAAAAGATAACGATAATATCTACATCCATAATGTTATTTGGGTTGGTAGAGTAGAAGATTATGAAATAGATGAAGAGAAAATAAAAGCGATTAAAGAAGCCAACGATAAGGAGTTAAACAAGTTCCTATCTGATAATGTTAATAACCTCCCATTTTAGGAGGTTTTTATGTCAAAAAGAATTAGGTTAACTGGAGAGGAAAAAGCTCTCTTTGAAAAGTTAAAAAATACGATGTCGAAAGCAAAAGCAAAAGAATTTAGATATGAAATAAGAGATTATCGTAATTTTATAAGAGAGGCTAATAAAAAAATTGAAAAAGATAGTTTCTATAGTAATATTAGCAAAGGTTATCGAATGAATACGAAAACCATCGATAACTACGCTATTTTTAAAGACAGATTATCGAGAGTTGAAACATTCGTAAATACTTCTAAAGAAGAGTTTATAAATAGATATAAGGATAACCTTGTAAATAATTTGGATACTATTTTTAATGTCGATTACTCAGACATTATCAATAGTTTATCCGATGAACAATTCGCTGAATTATTCAATGATTTTAGCGTATTGTACACTTTATTCACTCCATCACCTAAAGTTGGTGATATTCAAACAACTTTTTCATTATTGTTTGAGAAAAAAGAAGACTTTGAGGAAGTCTTAAAATCATATGCACAAGGTTAAAAACATTTACACAATCGATTTTGAAACGAGGAACTCTACGCTAGATTTAGCAAATAAAGAAACAAGCGTTTGGTTGTGGGATATCTGCTCTTGCGATACTTTCCAACATCGCTATGGCACCACTTTAGAGGGTCTATTCCGCTTTGTTTTCGATGAAATAAAGGAGGACGTTATCTACTATTTTCATAATTTAAAATTTGACGGTTCCTTTTTAATTTCATATTTACTAACGCACGGGTATACTTGGTCGGATAAACCGTTTAAAGAAATACAGCCCTATTATTTTAATTCTTTAATTGATAGTAGAAAGCAGTTTTTTTCTATTACAATAAGAAATAAAAATAATAGTAAAATTGAAATTCGAGATAGTCAGAAAAAAATTTCTTCATCCGTTGGTGAAATCGCCAAATCTTGGAAGTTACCAATATTAAAAGGTGAAATAGACTATAAAATGCATCGTCCGATAGGCTATATCCCAACGGATGAAGAGATAGAATACATCAAACATGATACTGAGATTATGGCTCGCGTTTTGAAAGAGTTCCACAAGGAGGGTATGTCATCCCTAACTTCAGCAAGTGACAGTTTCAAAGCATATAAAAAGACAATGACAAAGAAAACATTTGCTGAGTTATTCCCTGTACTGGATAAAGAAATCGATGACTATATCAGAAAGTCATATTTAGGGGGTTTATGTATTGTGAATAAAAAATATAAAAATATTTTATTACGTAACTGTAAATGTTACGATAAAAACTCGATGTATCCATCCAAGATGGAGAAAGAATTATTTGCATACGGTGTCCCTATTAAAGGAGACGGTAAATATGTAGAAAATAAAAAATATCCCGTCTATATCCAACACATCAAATGCCAAATTAAGTTAAAGGATAACCATATCCCTTGTTTGATGCTAAAACGCTTTTTGCAAATGAAAAATGAATATATAGAAGATACAGGAGATGAAATTATCGAACTATACCTCACTATGGTGGATATGATAATTCTATTTGATGCGTACGATATTCAGTATATTGAATTTATAGACTATTTAATGTTTAGGGGTTCTAGAAAACTTTTTACCGAGTTTATAGACACAAACTATCTCCTAAAACAAAATAGTGAGGGGGCAAAACGGCTACTAGCTAAACTTCGTTTAAATTCATTTTATGGTAAATGGGCAACAAACCCCGTGCATTATGTAATAGAACCCTATCTTGATACCGAGGGTATATTATGTTTTAAGTCAATTAATAAAATAGTTGACGAACCAATATATACAATTAATGCATCGTTAACAACCGCATATTCGCGTTATGATTTATATATTAATATACAAAATAACTACGATAATTTTGTGTATTGTGATACTGACTCGATTACAACGGTTGGAGATGCGGTAGGTTTAGAAGTGGATAAAAAGAAACTCGGCGCATGGGACCTGGAAAAAGAATATAAACTTTTCAAAGTAATTGCCCAAAAAACCTATTATGGTGTGTTAAATGATGATAGCGTCTTGATAAAAGCGTGTGGTGCACCCAACGAAGTTAAAAAACAGATTAACTTAGATAACTTTAAAATTGGTGAAACATTTACAGGTAAACTACGTCCTGTACGTGTAAAAGGCGGTTTAATTTTAGCAGATACCACTTTTACTTTTAAGGATAGATAAATTCTTTACAAAAATAAAAAAATATGATATAATAAGGATGGTGATAGTATGGATTTAGAAGAGTTACAAAGTAAATATAATGAATTAGCGAATGAAAATAACCGATTAAAAAACGAGAAAAAGGAGTTAGAAGAAAGCGTCGACAAAATAAAAGAAGAACTAAAGAATAAAAAAGATAAATATGTCGATGACTACGATTTTTTAGGAGGAATGGAAAATGATTATTAAACCTATGCGCGATAAAAAGTCAAAAAAGGTCTTAAGCAATGTTGAAATATGCAGAAGAATGTATGCGACATTGTCAACAATGAAAGAAAAAAGCGAACCGTCAGAATATTATGGTATATTTGGTGGTTCTCCCTCGACAGAACAAGAGGTAATGTCATTTTTGAAACAAATTAATGATGAAAAAGATGACAAGGCAGCACAACAGATGGTGCAGAATTACATACTACCCACAATTATGAAAGGAGTAAAATAATATATGCCAATTACTTTAAATGCCAATAAATTTATTGGTACACTATCAAATTTAATTTGTTATACTTTTTATAAGGATAACTACCATTTAGGTGATAATATTGACGCTTTATTAGAAGCATTTAGAAGTGACGATACCGTCAACGGCGATGGTAAACTTGTTTTAACTAGTGATTTACCGGTTGTAAAAGATTTAGTGGTAAATACATCCACTTTGTTAACAAGCGTTCCACCAACAATTCAGGAACAATATATTCCTGTTACAAAATTCAAATATATCCAGTTAACAGTAAATCGATATTTAATGCGGGGTGGGTTTGAGGATGAATACGCAATGGCTATTCTTATCTCATATTTACTCAATAATATGCGTATTGCAAAACGTCTACAATTAAAATCCGATATTGAAGCAGTTATTGCTGAAATTTTAACAAATAACCCAACAACGCAAACCGTTACAGGTTTAGCGCGTCCTACGGGGACACCAACCGCGGTTGAATTAAATGCCGTGAGAACTTATAACACGAATTTAATCTATCGTACGATTTTAACGGTTATTCAAATGTTAGGGTTAGGATACGAATTAAATGTGACAGATGTAACAACTGGCAACAACACTTTTAAAGCATACGAGAGACCCGATAACATAGTATGTCTTGTAGAACCGTCAACAATGGCTTCAATGGATGTTGACACACTCGCAACATTGCTAAACTCAAATAAAATTACCCAAAAAATTAACGTGAATTTTATCGAAAATGAGGCAATTCCTGAGGGTGAAGTATTATTGTTATCAAAGGATAAAATTCAATATGGCTTCTTCTATCAAGTAGCTACATCATTCTTTGATGCGTCTAACTTAAACCAACAAGATTTCTTACACTTTTCTTATTATTGCGACCAGATAGAACGTGCACCGGCGGTTTTAATCGAATGTACTAATTTTCACGTTGAGTAGGAGGTGCTAAAATGGCACTTCCTTTTAATATATATTTAGCGAATATCCCTTTTTTAAATAAAAATTATTTAATAACAAATGGTAAAGAGGTTAAAGATAGAGGAGTCTATAATTCTGTTGAAATAATTAATGTGAATTTTATTAATAATATTACGTATAATCATAATTATTTGAACGTGGAACCGACCTCTATATCATTCATCATTGATATAGACGACAACTCGTTCTTTAACGTATTATGGAATAAATACAACGCTGTTTATTTTTCAGACAGCACAGATGAAAATTATCGTATATACAGAATTGAAAAATTAATGTATGTATCTTCAAAAAAAGTGCGTGTTGAGGCAGTAGAAACAATATATAATATAATTAAATCATCTTTTGAAGTTACTTCAAATATTAATGTATCACTGTTAAAATCACATGAGACATTCATAAGATATGGATATGCATATGATAGTATTTTAAACACATCAGGAACGGCAAATTTTTCTATAAACGGAGATACCGATTTATATACTCCTATCGGTGAAGAAATTGTGATGCCTTTAACGAGAGGTTTGAAAGCAATAGAACAAAACTATGGGTTAGAAACCTTAACAAGTTGGCTAAACAATAATGTTAGATTTTGGGTTGTTGTTTATTTGCAACCTGATACCTATACAGTTGATACAAAATCGATTGTTTTAAACAAAAGTACGTATGAAGGTATGTCGTTACCATATGCGGTACTATCTTGTCCATTTATACCGAATAACGTGTATAAATTAATCAATAGGAATACGGGTTTAGATGATGAAACAATAAGCGTTGAAAATTTATTCACCTTTATTAATGCTATCGACCAAAGCAAAATATATACTATCAAATGTTATCCTTATTCTATGTTTATGCGTGCAGGTAGTGCATCGATAGATGATACAAATTTAATTATTAGTAATACAACTTTTGCAAATACATACGGTACAGGTTTAGGTTTCTTTTACGTAAAATATTTAAATGGAAGTTTTATATCTAATCCTGTAACAACCGATTTCACAGGTTATCCAAAAATGTGTGATAGTAGTTATGCATTTACTAACGATGATTTAGCTACAACTGAAAATCCCTACATAGCAGGTAATACCAATATGCTCGCGATTAATGATTTTATGGGCAATAGAAAAAATTTAAATTTGATATGGCTAGGTAGTTACACACAGTTATTATTCAAAGTTGTAATGCCACAGTTATTAGAAACATCCACGTATTATGTAGATTTTGCATCTAACTCAAGTAATTCACTATATAAAAATGTTCCATCCAATCAAATGAATTATTTAGTCGGTTCTATGAATTTTAGCCTTTCTTATACAATAGATGCTCTCAATCGTTTTTTAGGAAGTAATACCAATTGGTACAAATCAAATATGAATACACTAAAAAATAATTTATCCAAAATAATCGTAAAGGGTTTTAGTTCTCTAGGTGGTTCCGCTGAAAAAGCAGTCAGTGAACCAACGTTACTTCAAGCAGCACAAGATGTTAATGCGAGCGCTACGTCATTTAGAACTAACTTGTTAACAGGTGCAATGGACTTTGCTACGGCAAAAAGAAATTTAAATTATCAACTTGAAAACATTGAAAATTCACCTGATGAATTAATACAGGTATCAAGTGATATTATGCTATATAATAGTGTACTAAAACCACGTGTTTATTTAGTGTGGTATTCTGCAACAGAACTACAAAAGGAATTGTTATTGCGTAATTTTTTGTATAGGGGTTTGCATTTAAACAAGTATATTTCTAGTGATAGTGTGAACAAATACATAAATATTACTAGTAATAAATACGATAAAACATATCTAAAATATGTCGAGGGTGATTTTGATTTATACTATAATCAACCAAATCAACCAAAGGATGCTGGTATGTTAGATTACAAACAATTGGATAAATTATCACGGTTATTTAGTGACGGATGTAAATTAGTACGTTATAATACGAATTCTTACACCCTAAATGATAATAATTTCAATGAAAATAACATCCAAAATATAATAGATGAGGAGACATTCAATGGGTAAAAAGAAATATTTAACTTATGAAGAAATGATAAAAAATCAAGGGATACAAATCGAAATGTTGAAAAAAAGATTAGGAAGTTATAAAGTTTTAAGTCAACCGATTAATAGAGACTATACTAACTCCTTAATTGATTTGGACGTACAACAATTCGTATCTCGCTATAAATGGAACGGGCTTCCAAAAAATATACCGCCAATGTATATTGAAAGAATGTTATATTATAAGGGTTCGTTAGTAGGTTTTTTCAACGGAGGTAATTTTTATATTTTGCCGTACGCAAACGGTGGTGATTTAAATACATTTGGATATCCAACGGAAGTACAACCTGTTGCGGTAAACGGAGAACCGTTTCCTATTAAATCTCTTGCTACATATCCAAACGGTGAAGTAAATAAAAATGCAAAAGCAGTAATTTTGCATGACAGGAGCCCACTTCTAAATTCTGGAATGGTTGTACCTCGTATTGTACTACAAAGAGATATTATAGAGTATATGTCAAGTATACTTTCTAAAAGTGAAATTAATTTAATCAATGCTGTGAAAAAACTAATGTATGGTGTTGAGAGTGAGGACCAAGTAGAGCAAACAAGAAAAGATATTTACTCGTCCATTAACAGTGACGAACCGGTAATCGTCGCGGTAAACGACGGTAATATGAAAAACTCAATTTTTAACACAGGCATTGAATTAGAGGTCGAAAAAATTATGCAGCTATTCTCTTCTATCAATAACTATCGATGCTATAATATGGGAATCAAAAATAACGGAATGTTTGAAAAAATGGAACGCATCGCAACGGGAGAGTTAACAGGTAACGAGTACCAAACAAACCTTATCCTTGAAACAGGTTTACAACTAAGAAAAGAATGGTTAGAAAATTTAAAAGAAATTTATCCTGAATATAACGACGTACTAAGCAAAATCACCGTTGAAATAAATGTAGAACCGTATAAAAATAAGGCACCGAACAACGATATAGAAGATAGTACATACGCAGAACGTGAAGGAATGACGAGCAAAGGAGGTTTAAACAATGAGTAAAAAATTAACATTTAATTTAATTGATATTTATACCGATATCAATACATTTATTAGTCAAATGATATTGGTTGTCAACGAAATGTTAGACGAAGACTATATTTTACCGACTGAGTTCGGAGTATACATTTTCACGCCGATTTGGAGACGTTTTAAAAATAGTAATGCTTGCTTTGAAAACTCGGAAGAAGGGATAGCATCCTTTAAGGATAATTTTACAAACCAAATACAAGAGATTGGTTTTGATTTCTTTAGTTGGTGTAAGGCAAATATCGAATATTTTAAAACTATAACAGATGAAACCAATAAAAACAAATCATTCAGTAAACAGTTAAACACAGGAATTTATCCTGTTAATGAAAACCTTCAGCAAACCGCTACACAAACACAGTTTGCAACAGGTACAACTAATCAAAACATTGTTGAAATTATTAGTAATGGCATCGGATGGTATAAAGCATCACAACAGTTTATGACGCCACAGAAAAAGAATGATATGTTAAATTCCTTTAAATGGCTATTCATCAAATATAGCAATGCAACTAAAAATGAGTATACAGTTTTAGAAATCGATAAAACCGGTTTAATACCCGTTGGTGATGCTGACTATGTTGAAATCGCTGATGATAATCTAAAAAGTGAAAATATCAAAACAGGGGTTGAAATATTAGGAATTGAAGGGAGTGCACCTCTTCCTAAAGAGGAGCAATCAAAATCATTTAGCGTTACACAAAATCAAATTTTAAACGTGTATCCTGATACAGGTAAAGTGTTAAATGAAGTGGTAGTTGATGTTGCGGTACCGTCTACACCAACAGAAGAAAAAACGGTAAATATAACGGATAATGGAAGTACTGTTGTTATACCTACCACAGGTAGTGTTTTAAGTAAGGTTACGATTAACACAAACGTTGAAACAATACAATATATCCCGTTTAAATTGCTATGCGAATATAATTTAGATAGCTCGAGAACTTTCACAGAAGATACAGGTTTTAATGTAAGTTTACAAACATTATTGATACAGTTACAGGATACATATAATTGCATATATCAAACATTAAATGTTGATACAGGACAATATAATAATATAACTATAACAAATAACAATGTAAGTAATTTATATACTAATACTTTAACTACAAACGGTACATTTAAATTCAGTACTATCTTTGGTTTACCTGTATTTCAATTATTAGTACCCTTATCAACTTTTAAAAATACAACACAATTATGGCAGTTAACAGTGGGTAGTTACACAGGTAGTGTTGGTTCACTTCAATTAACAATCGCGCCGTTTGAAAAAGGTGTTTTTGTCGGAATTACTATTAACGCAGGTTTATGTATAGGAATATCGGAGGTTGATTAAATGAATAATATATATAAATCATTATTAGATTTTACTATTTTAAGTTTTATTCCTACTAACGAATTTTGGGAGGAGATAATACTAGCGTTTATCGTTATAATTATGAATTGTTTAATTATACCGTTAATCAAAAAACTATATGCTAAACTAAAACTCGGTAAAGAAAATGAAGAAAAATTAGATAAAAAACTCGATGAGATTGAGGATAAGTTTAATGATTTGACAAAAAAGAATAAATAGTGTATAATTATAGTAGTGGGTGTATTACTTAAGTTATACACTAGATGATGCGTACGTATCACGAGGAGTGAGCATTTATAGTAATAGCAATTGTCGACGGATGATTGCGTATAACAGTTTTACATCTCTAATTTTGAGGTGATAACATATATGAAATATGATAATATATATTTAAACGCAAATCACCTGTTTAGCTATTATTCAGGTGGATATAGAATATTCATTATTGTAGGTGCAAGAGGTAGAGGCAAAAGTTTTTGGGCTAAAAGATACTGTTTAAAAAGGTTATTTAAGCAAAAGAAAAAATTTACTTGGATACGTCCAACCGAAAGTGCCGTTGATACGTTAAAGGAATTTGACGGCTATAAATTCTATGAAGATATTGTAAATGCAAATACATTTAACGAAAGATACGACATTAAAATAAGTGGTGACGGTACAATTAATTATAAACTATTTGATGACGGTGAAGAGGATATACCGTTTGAGCATGCAGGGTATTTAATGGCACTTTCAACATTTCACAAATTAAAGGGTAATACCTTTACCGAGATTAAAACTATTGTGCTTGATGAATTTATCCCTGAAGTTGGTGAAGTAGTGCGAGGGGATAGAGCAAGACAGTTCGTAAACACGGTTGAAACTATCTGTAGATTAAGTAAGGATACTGTAATTATTATGCTGGCAAATGCTTTGGATAAAGGAGATAGAATATTAAATTTATTCTTTCAAAATATAAAGGAACACGGCTATTATTTCAATAAAGAAAAACTAGCGTGTATGTTATATTTACCTGATAGCAAGGAATTTAACGATAGAAGATTTGAGAGTATATCAGGTAAAATTATAAAAAACACTCCTTACGAGGATACGATAGCATCCAATAAATTTTTATCGCTGGATGATTTGTATTACGATAGAAAACCGCCTAATCTACCTTTATTCTGTGTATTGGACATGCCTACGTATAGAGTTGCTTTGTATGTAGGTGACGTGATATATGTTGAAAATAGGCAAACATTAAATTCAAGTAAGGTATTTTGTCGGAATATAAACGAGATGACGGATAAGTCTAGGTTAATACCTAAGCATATATTGGAGCGCTTGATAGTTTTATATGATAGAAAACGTATAAAATTTGATAGCGAGTATACTCGGCAGATATTTGTTGAGTTTATAGGGTCTAAACACTAGTGATAGTGATTAGATATAATTCACATTTTCTCCTCTTTTTTAATTTTATCCCTCTTTTTTATAAGATACTCAAGTGTAATACTTGGGTATTCTTTTTTATTGTTAATAGTTTGAAGTTAAAAGTAATTAGTTTGAATTTAAAAGTAATTAGTTTGAATTTAAAAGTAAATTTATATAAAATACTTTGAATGTAAAAGTAATTTAATTATACATATTTATGGTTATATGTATATATGTATTTATGGTTTTATGTATATATGTATTTATGGTTTTATGTATATATGTATTTATGGTTTTATGTAAAATGTCC
>PPYF01370882.1_pt1 | contig 12110 bp, 10 predicted proteins | sample 1559871 | NCBI WGS metagenome assembly PPYF01 (sample SAMN08240021, study PRJNA423297) | Human gut metagenome, whole genome shotgun sequencing project. | reverse complement strand
GTATTTGACACCATCTCGGACAATGCCGCCAACGCAGGGGTGATCCTCGGCGGTCGGCCGATCAAGCCCGATGAGCTGGATTTACGCTGGATCTCCGCGCTGCTTTACCGCAACGGCGTCATTGAAGAAACCGGGGTGGCCGCCGGGGTACTTAACCATCCGGCTAACGGCGTGGCGTGGCTGGCCAATAAGCTGGCACCTTACGACGTCCAGCTTGAGGCGGGGCAAATTATTCTCGGCGGCTCGTTCACCCGGCCGGTTCCGGCGCGCAAGGGCGACACCTTCCACGTTGACTACGGCAACATGGGCTCCATCAGCTGCCGCTTTGTATAAGGGATAACGTCATGATGAAGAACCGTTTTAAAGAAGCCATTCAGGCCGGGCGTCCGCAGATTGGCCTGTGGCTGGGGCTCTCCAGTAGCTATAGCGCCGAGCTGTTAGCGGGGGCGGGGTTTGACTGGCTGCTGATCGATGGCGAACACGCGCCGAACAACGTTCAGACCGTGCTGACGCAGCTGCAGGCGATTGCGCCGTATCCCAGTCAGCCGGTAGTCCGCCCGTCGTGGAACGATCCGGTGCAGATAAAACAACTGCTCGACGTGGGTACGCAAACTCTGCTGGTACCGATGGTGCAAAACGCCGATGAAGCGCGCGCCGCCGTGGCCGCGACTCGTTATCCGCCGCAGGGCATTCGCGGCGTCGGTAGCGCGCTGGCGCGGGCGTCGCGCTGGAATCGCATTCCTGATTATCTCCATCAGGCCAACGCGGCGATGTGCGTGTTGGTGCAAATTGAAACCCGTGAAGCGGTGAGCAATCTGGCGCAAATCCTCGATGTGGAAGGCGTTGACGGCGTGTTTATCGGCCCGGCGGATCTCAGCGCGGATATGGGCTTTGCCGGCAATCCACAGCATCCGGAAGTGCAGGCGGCGATTGAGAAAGCCATCGTGCAGATTCGGGCGGCGGGGAAAGCGCCGGGCATTCTGATGGCCAATGAACAATTGGCAAAACGCTATCTCGAGCTGGGGGCGCTGTTTGTCGCCGTCGGCGTTGATACCACTCTGCTGGCGCGCGGTGCGGAAGCGCTGGCGGCCCGCTTTGGCGCCGGTGTATCTGCCGCCGAGTCGGGCGTCTATTAATGCCTGACTTACCGCCAGCGCTTTAGCGTAAAAGCAAACCTCAGGCCGGATAAGGCATCGCCGCCGTCCGGCAAAAAGTTGTCGTACCCTACAAAAAATCCCATTAGAGGAATAGCCATGAGCGACACATCATCTGCCATCCCGGAGCAGCGCAATCCTGCTGACCAGCACAAGCAGCTAACGGCAGGCCAGCAGTCGGTTATCAATAAGCTGTTTCGCCGCCTGGTGCTGTTTTTGTTTGTGCTGTTTATCTTCTCGTTTTTAGACCGTATCAATATCGGCTTTGCCGGGCTGACGATGGGGGCCGATCTCGGCCTCAACGCCACCATGTTTGGCCTCGCCACCACGCTGTTTTACGCCACCTACGTGATTTTCGGCATTCCCAGCAACGTGATGCTCAGCATCGTTGGCGCGCGCCGCTGGATAGCCACCATTATGGTACTGTGGGGGATCGCGTCTACCGCCACCATGTTTGCCGTCGGGCCCAAAAGCCTGTACGTGCTGCGTATGCTGGTGGGCATCACCGAAGCCGGGTTCCTGCCCGGTATCCTGCTCTATTTAACCTACTGGTTCCCGGCATTTTTCCGCGCCCGCGCCAATGCGCTGTTTATGATTGCCATGCCGGTGACGACCGCACTGGGTTCGATTGTCTCCGGCTACATTTTGTCGATGGACGGCATGCTCAGCCTGCGCGGCTGGCAGTGGCTGTTCCTGCTGGAGGGATTCCCGGCGGTGCTGCTGGGAGTGATGGTCTGGTACTGGCTGGATGACTCTCCGGCGAAAGCCAAATGGCTGACCGACGAGGATAAAAAATGCCTACAGGAGATGATGGATAACGACCGCCTGACGCTGGTGCAGCCGGAAGGGGCCATCAGCCATCATGCGATGCAGCAGCGCAGTCTGTGGCGTGAAGTGTTCACACCCATCGTGATGATGTACACCCTGGCCTATTTCTGTCTGACCAACACCTTGAGCGCGATTAGTATTTGGACGCCGCAGATCCTCAAGAGCTTTAACGAGGGCAGCAGCAATATCACCATTGGCCTGCTGGCGGCGATCCCGCAGATTTGCACCATTCTTGGGATGATTTACTGGAGCCGTCATTCCGATAAGCATCAGGAGCGTAAGCACCATACGGCGCTGCCGTTCCTGTTTGCCGCCGCCGGCTGGCTGCTGGCGTCGGCGACGAGCCACAGTCTTGTACAGCTTTTGGGGATCGTGATGGCTTCCACCGGCTCCTTCAGCGCGATGGCGATCTTCTGGACTACCCCGGATCAATCAATCAGCCTGCGTGCGCGTGCGATCGGCATTGCGGTGATCAACGCCACCGGCAACATTGGCTCGGCGCTGAGTCCGTTTATGATCGGCTGGCTGAAGGATATCACCGGCAGCTTTAACAGCGGGCTGTGGTTTGTCGCTGCGCTGCTGGTCGTGGGGGCGGTGGTGGTTTGGCTTATTCCAATGAAATCGTCCCGTCCGCGGGCGACGCCATAGGAGGGGCGCTATGTGTCAGCAGACGATTACCAATATCGATATCAGCACCGAGTATGAAGAGAGCCTGGGCAGCAAAGACGTGCACTATCAGTCTTTTGCCCGGATGGCCGAGTTCTTTGGCCGCGATATGCAGGCGCATCGCCACGACCAGTTTTTCCAGATGCACTTTCTCGATACCGGGCAGATCGAGCTCCAGCTCGACGATCATCGCTATTCGGTACAGGCACCGCTGTTTGTCCTGACGCCGCCTTCGGTACCGCACGCCTTTATCACCGAGTCGGACAGCGACGGGCATGTGTTGACGGTGCGCGAGGATCTGATCTGGCCGCTGCTGGAGGTGCTGTACCCTGGTACCCGGGAGGCGTTTGGCCTGCCGGGGATGTGCCTGTCGCTGGCGGATAAACCGGATGAGCTGGCGGCGCTGGCGCACTACTGGCGGCTGATTCAGCGCGAGTCAACGTCGCAGCTGGCGGGGCGCGAGCACACGCTGGTACTGCTGGCGCAGGCGGTGTTTACGCTGCTGCTGCGTAACGCTCCGCTGGATGATCACGCGGGGAGCGGCGTGCGCGGCGAGCTGAAGCTGTTCCAGCGATTTAACCAGATGATCGACAATCACTATCATCGTCACTGGACGGTACCGGACTATGCGGGCGAACTGCATCTTACCGAATCGCGGCTGACGGATATCTGCCGTCGTTTTGCCAATCGGCCACCGAAGCGACTGATCTTTGATCGCCAACTGCGGGAAGCCAAAAGGCTGCTGCTGTTTTCCGATAGTACGGTGAGCGAGATTGCCTGGCAGCTAGGGTTTAAGGATCCTGCCTATTTTGCCCGCTTTTTTAACCGCTTAGTCGGATGTTCCCCAAGTGCGTTTCGCGCCAGCCAGATTCCGGTGTCGTAATTTTCCCCTCACCCTAACCCTCTCCCCATCGGGGAGAGGGGACCGATTTGAGCACGTTTCTCGCTTTCTCCTATGGAGAGAGGGCTGGAGTGAGTGGGGATTACCCGCCAAACCTCGCCCAGATCACAGAACCTAACCTCGCCTGAAAAGTACCCGCTGTTGTCGCAAACGTCCCTTCACGAACACCCGCTCAAACGCTTCAATTACGGAACAAAAACAAAACATAAATTTAACAAATCCGAAAAAATACTGGAGTGTACCTTATGAAACCTGAAGATTTCCGCGCAGACACCAAGCGCCCGTTAACCGGCGAAGAGTACCTGAAAAGCCTGCAGGATGGCCGTGAGATCTACATCTACGGTGAGCGGGTGAAAGATGTCACCACGCATCCGGCGTTCCGTAACGCGGCAGCATCCGTTGCGCAGTTGTACGACGCGCTGCACAAACCGGATATGCAGGATAAGCTGTGCTGGAATACCGATACCGGAAGCGGCGGCTACACCCACAAATTCTTCCGCGTGGCGAAAAGTGCCGATGATCTGCGCCAGCAGCGCGACGCCATCGCCGAATGGTCACGCCTCTCCTACGGCTGGATGGGACGCACTCCGGACTATAAGGCCGCTTTCGGTAGCGCACTGGGTGCCAACCCGGCGTTTTACGGCCAGTTCGAGCAAAACGCCCGCCATTGGTATTCACGCATTCAGGAAACCGGCCTGTACTTTAACCACGCCATCGTTAACCCGCCTATCGATCGCCATAAGCCAGCCGATGAAGTGAAAGACGTCTATATCAAGCTGGAAAAAGAGACTGATGCCGGGATTATCGTCAGCGGTGCCAAAGTGGTCGCCACCAACTCGGCGCTGACCCACTACAACATGATTGGCTTCGGCTCGGCCCAGGTGATGGGGGAAAACCCGGACTTCGCGCTGATGTTCGTTGCACCGATGGACGCGGAGGGAGTGAAGCTGATTTCCCGCGCCTCCTACGAACTGGTCGCTGGGGCCACCGGATCGCCATATGACTACCCGCTTTCCAGCCGCTTTGACGAGAATGATGCGATCCTGGTAATGGACAAGGTGCTGATCCCGTGGGAGAACGTGCTGATCTACCGTGATTTCGATCGCTGCCGTCGCTGGACGATGGAAGGCGGTTTCGCCCGCATGTATCCGCTGCAGGCGTGCGTGCGTCTGGCGGTAAAACTCGACTTTATTACCGCGTTGCTGAAGAAATCGCTGGAGTGCACCGGCACTCTCGAATTCCGCGGCGTACAGGCCGATCTTGGCGAAGTGGTGGCCTGGCGTAACATGTTCTGGGCGCTCAGCGACTCGATGTGCTCGGAAGCGACGCCGTGGGTTAACGGGGCTTATTTGCCGGATCACGCAGCGCTGCAAACCTATCGCGTGATGGCGCCGATGGCCTATGCCAAGATCAAAAACATCATTGAACGTAACGTCACCAGCGGCCTGATCTACCTGCCGTCGAGCGCTCGCGATCTCAACAATCCGCAGATCGATCAGTATCTGGCGAAGTACGTTCGCGGCTCCAACGGGATGGATCACGTCGAACGCATCAAGATCTTAAAACTGATGTGGGATGCGATCGGCAGTGAGTTTGGCGGCCGCCACGAGCTGTATGAAATTAACTATTCCGGTAGCCAGGATGAGATTCGCCTGCAGTGCCTGCGCCAGGCGCAGACCTCCGGCAACATGGACAAAATGATGGCGATGGTCGACCGCTGCCTGTCGGAATACGACCAGCACGGCTGGACGGTGCCGCATCTGCACAACAATGCTGATATTAACCTGTTGGATAAGCTGCTGAAGTGATTCGCAGCGGGAGGTCACAATGCAATTAGATGAACAACGCCTGCGTTTTCGCGATGCGATGGCCAGCCTGTCGGCCGCGGTTAACGTCGTTACCACCGAGGGTGAAGCCGGCCGCTGCGGGATCACCGCCACCGCCGTGTGCTCAGTCACTGATTCACCGCCGTCGGTGATGGTCTGTATCAATGCCAACAGCGCCATGAACCCCGTCTTCCAGGGCAACGGCAAGCTGTGCATTAACGTGCTCAACCACGATCAGGAGATCATGGCGCGCCATTTCGCCGGGATGACCGGCATGGCGATGGACGAGCGCTTTAGCCTCAGCGGCTGGCAGCGCGGGGCATTAGCTCAGCCGGTGCTGCACGGCGCGCTGGCAAGCCTTGAAGGTGAAATTCGCCAGGTGCAGACCATTGGCAGCCATTTGGTCTATCTGGTGGAGATCCAGAATATCGCGCTGGGGGAAGAAGAGGGGCATGGGCTTATCTATTTTAAGCGCCGCTTTCACCCGGTTATGCTAGAGGCCGAAGCGTTAGCGTAAGCGTTCGGCGGGCGGAAAAATATCCCACGGGTGGTCAAATTGGCCGCCCCTTTTTTTGCACTATTGTGCCTGAATCCAACGCGTTAATTGCTGCCGGCCGGCAGGATGAGATCTACTGATAAAAGATGATGAGATCATCTCTGAGAGTGACAAAATAATATTTATGATTCCGTAGCGATTATTTTAATAGAGGGTTGGTGTATTTATTTATTCGGTTTTTTAGGCAGTGTCGCAAGTGCTTCAATAATCATCTCTTCGGCTTTGCTTTTGGCAAATTTAACCAACGCCGCCTTGCTAAAGGCCGTGCCACAGGCCTGACATGCCAGAGGATATGCTTCCTGTGAATTTTTAATATTCTCAATGTTGGATATTTCGGTAATTCCGTTGCATCCAGGGCATAAATATTTAATTGAAATCACAGGCATGCCTCCTATATTTTGTTATAAAGTATCCTGGCAGCACAAATTGTTAAAGTACTTGTGGTCACTAAATAACAGGTCATTCAACTCCGGTTGACCTATTGGTTGTTTATTGACCACCGGTCAGCAAATGGAAGAGGACGAACAGCAATGGATAAGCAGCTCGCACAAGGGAATAGAGGCGATTCACAGAGGCTGGCGGAACTTTTACACCACAACACCGACTGGGTGTGGGAAGTGGACGCGGCAGGCCGCTACGTCTGGGTATCCGACGTGGTTAAAAACCAGCTTGGCTATACGCCGGAAGAAGTATTAGGCCGCACACCCTTTGATTTTATGGCACCGGATGAAGCTGAGCGCCTAAAGAACGTCTTTAGTGAGGTTCTGGCTACGCAGCAACCTTTCTCCGGCATGATTAACCGCAACCAGCGCGCCGACGGCGGCGTGGTGGTGATTGAAACCAGCGGTATCGACCGTGACATCACGCAGCTGAGCGAGCGGGTGCTGCAGCTTGAGTCTATTTACCAGAACACGCCATTGGCACTGTGCGTGATCAACCGCAGCGGCCAACTGACCAAAGCGAATAAAGCGATGGGACAGCTTGTCGGCGAATCAGAAGAGACGCTGGTGGGAAAATACCTCAAAGCGATCATGCCGGAATGGCATTTACTGTTTCAGCAGGATTTTATTCGCATTGACAGCGGTGAAGAGCTGACCAGCAAAGAGGTGTTTTATTACGGTCGTTATTTTTACATCAAGCCGCTGCCGGTGTACGACGCGGGTGGGAACGCGGCGGGGATCTCGGCTGCGTGGATGGACATTACCGATCGTAAACTGGCGGAGCAACAGCTCGCCAGCGCCAATCAGGTTTTGCTGCAATACGCCGAGCGCGATCATCTCACCGGCCTGTTTAACCGGCGCTATATGGACGATCGTCTGAGCTACGAAATTAGCTGTGCGCAGCGCGAAGGCACTTCACTGTCGCTGTGTATGGCGGATATTGATTTCTTCAAACACTATAACGACACCTACGGCCATCAGGCGGGTGACCGTGTGCTGCGTGCGGTCGCGGAGGCGCTGGTGGGGGCGCTGCGGCCGGGCGATTGCGTCAGCCGCTACGGCGGAGAAGAGTTTTTAATTATGCTGCCGGATACCGACGCCAAAGGCGCACGCACGGTGGCTGAACGCCTGCGTGAGCGGGTCATGGCGCTGGAAATTGAGCATAAAACCAGCCTGATTAGCGGTATCCTCACCATCAGCCTTGGCGTTATGACCTGGGACTCGCCGAAGTTTGTGTGCAGTATTCAGAGTCACGCCGATATCGGTGCTGAGCTTATCAGTAGCAGCGATACGGCGCTGTATCAGGCAAAACAGCGGGGACGCAACCGGGTAGAGGTGGCGTAATTATGCTGCGACCTTAGGACGCGCCGTCAGGGCAATGGCGGTGCTGGCGCAGGTAAATAGCGCTATCACCCACGCCATTGTCCACGGCGTGCCGTCGCTGAGCATTGCCAGCATGAGCGAGGAGATAATCCCGCTGCCATACTGCAATGCGCCAATCAGCGCTGAAGCTGAGCCCGCGACGTTGGGAGCGGCATCCAGCGCCGCGGCCGTGGAGGTTGCCGCAATGATGCCGTTCATCGAGAACAGAATAAAGATAGCGGCAACGATCAGAATCAGCCCGCCGACCTGGAACCATGCCCCGGCCGCCAGCACCAGTGCGGCCACTCCCGCCACGCTGGTCGCCACTTTCAATAACGTCTCCAACGCGTAGCGCTGCACGATGCGGCGATTGACCACGCTCATCACCATCACGCCCACGATGTTAAGGGCAAACAGCCAGCCGTAGTGCTGCGCTTCAACGCCAAAATAGCGGATATAGACAAACGGCGAACCGGTAATAAAAGCGTAGATCGCCACGTAGTAGAAGGTCAGACATAGCGTATAGCGCATAAACGCCACGTTGGTCAGCAGCAGGCCGTAGTTTCTGAAAACACCGCCCAGCGAGGCTTTCTCGCGCTTATCGAGCGGCAGGGTTTCCGGTAGCCAAAACAGCATAATAAACATGACGATCCCGATAAGCGCCAGTAGCCAGAAAATCAGATGCCAACTGGCAAAAAGGATCATCTGACCGCCGATCAGCGGCCCAGCAATCGGGGCGATGGCCATCATCAATATCAGCGTAGAAAGCATCTGCGCGGCGCGAGTGCGGCTGAACAGATCGCGGATCATCGCTCGCGCCAGCATGGGGCCGGTGCAGGCGCCCAGCGCCTGAAACACGCGCCAGAACACAATCTGACTGATGCTGGTAGACAGCGCGCAGCCGACCGAGCCGATAATAAACAGGCCAATACCGATAAACAGCGGCAGACGGCGGCCTAAGCGATCGCTGAGCGGCCCCCAGATCAGCTGTGCGATGCAAAAACCGATTAAGAAACCGGTGATGGTGAGCTCGACGTTGCCGTTGAGATCGCGTGCCATGGCGGGCATGGCGGGAAGATAAATGTCGGTTGAGAGTGAAGTGAAGGCCATTAAGGCGCTGAGTATGACGACAAAAAGCAAACCGTGAGGATTGCCGTGGGCGGGCGTCGCGCGCGCCGATGAGTGAATCATAGTTTTCCGTCGGGGCAGTGTTGATGACCTATAGGATAGCCTGATTATTTGGCGCGAATAATCCGGCAAAACCGGATGCCGCTATGAATGCGATTCATAAGTCCGCATCGGCAATTGATTCATCACAAGGCGCGGTGCTGGGAGCCCTCTTTATAATCAAGCCTACTTCTCCACTCACGGTATGAATCATGGCTTATCAACTGAACCTTAACTGGCCGGAATTTTTAGAAAAATACTGGCAAAAGCAGCCGGTGGTATTAAAGAACGCGTTGCCGAACTTTATCGACCCGATTACGCCGGATGAACTGGCCGGTCTGGCGATGGAGATGGAAGTCGACAGCCGCCTGGTGAGCCATATCGATGGCGTCTGGTCCGCCAGCAACGGGCCGTTTGAAAGCTTTGACCACCTGGGCGAAAACAACTGGTCGCTGCTGGCGCAGGCGGTGAACCATTGGCACGAGCCTTCCGCAGAGCTGGTACGCCCGTTCCGCGTTCTGCCGGATTGGCGCCTGGACGATCTGATGATCTCCTTCTCCGTGCCGGGCGGCGGCGTGGGCCCGCATATCGATCCGTACGACGTGTTTATTATTCAGGGGATGGGGCGCCGTCGCTGGCGCGTGGGCGATGCGCTGCCGTTAAAACAGCACTGCCCGCATCCGGCGCTGCTGCACGTTGAGCCGTTCACGCCGATTATCGACGTGGAAATGGCGCCGGGTGATATTTTGTATATTCCGCCAGGATTCCCGCACGACGGTTTCACCTATGAAGCGACGCTCAACTACTCCGTGGGTTTCCGTGGGCCGAACGGTCGCGAACTGATCAGCAGCTTCGCTGACTACGTGCTGGAAAACGATCTCGGCGAGAAGTACTACACCGATCCGGATTTAACCTGTCGTGAACACGCGGGAAAAGTCGAAGAGTATGAGCTGGAGCGCCTGCGCACCCTGATGATCGATATGATCCGTCAGCCTAACGATTTCAAACAATGGTTCGGCAGCTTTGCTTCTACCCCGCGCCATGAGCTGGATGTTGCGCCTGCGGAGCCGCCGTTTGAGCCCGAAGAGGTGGCCGCGGCGCTGGAAGACGGTGAGATTCTGCGTCGCCTCAACGGCCTGCGGGTGCTAAACGTGGGCGGCAGCTTCTTTATCAACAGCGAACGTCTGGAAAGCGTTGAGCCGCGGGCGGCCGATGCGCTGTGTCGCTATACCGAGCTGGATAAAACCCATTTCGGCGAGGCGCTGCAAAATCCGGCGTTCATCGCCGAACTGACCGAGCTAATTAACCAGGGATACTGGTTCTTCGACGAGTAGTCTGTTCTTTACTGAGACGTCACTTCTCGCAACGGCCCTCTGCCTATTCAGGTTGAGGGCCGTTTTGCTTTGCCATTCCCCATTTTTGGTACCGCTGCCGTTTTGCATATTGCTAACGATCGTTGTATAACTGCTTTCTTATTTGGATGTTTAGATGTCCATACGTTTAGAAGGTAATAATGCAAAACACAGACACAACACAACAACAAGGTGGGCAATTAAAGCGCACCATGAAAACTCGCCACCTGATCATGCTGTCGCTGGGTGGCGTTATTGGCACAGGGCTGTTTTTTAATACCGGCTATATCATCTCGACGACAGGCGCGGCGGGCACGCTGCTGGCCTATCTTATCGGCGCGCTGGTGGTTTGGCTGGTGATGCAGTGCCTTGGCGAGCTGTCGGTGGCGATGCCGGAAACCGGCGCTTTCCACGTCTACGCCGCGCGCTATCTCGGCCCGGCAACCGGCTATACCGTGGCCTGGCTTTACTGGCTGACCTGGACGGTGGCGCTTGGCTCAAGCTTTACCGCCGCCGGATTTTGTATGCAGTACTGGTTCCCTCAGGTACCGGTGTGGATTTGGTGTCTGCTGTTTTGCGTGCTGATTTTCGGCCTTAACGTTATCTCCACCCGCTTCTTTGCCGAAGGGGAGTTCTGGTTCTCGCTGGTGAAGGTGATTACCATCATTGCGTTTATTATTCTTGGCGGTGCGGCGATCTTTGGTTTTATCCCGATGCAGGATGGTTCGCCGGCGCCGGGGCTCAGCAATATCACCGCTGAAGGCTGGTTCCCGCATGGCGGCCTGCCGATTCTGATGACCATGGTGGCGGTAAACTTTGCCTTCTCCGGCACCGAGCTTATCGGCATTGCTGCCGGTGAAACGGAAAACCCGCACAAGGTGATTCCAGTGGCTATCCGTACCACCATCGCGCGGTTGATTATTTTCTTTATCGGCACCGTGTTTGTGCTGGCGGCGCTAATCCCGATGCAGCAGGCAGGGGTGGAGAAAAGCCCATTCGTGCTGGTGTTTGAGAAAGTCGGGATTCCGTATGCGGCCGATATCTTTAACTTTGTGATCCTGACGGCGATTCTCTCCGCGGCTAACTCTGGGCTGTATGCCTCCGGGCGCATGCTGTGGTCGCTCTCCAACGAACGCACCTTGCCGCGCTGCTTCTCGCAGCTCAATAAAAACGGCGTGCCGCTGGTGGCGCTGTCGGTCAGTATGCTTGGCGGCCTGCTGGCGCTGTTCTCCAGCATCGTTGCGCCGGACACGGTGTTTGTCGCGCTGTCGGCGATTTCCGGCTTCGCGGTGGTGGCGGTGTGGATAAGCATCTGCGCCTCGCACTTCGTCTTCCGCCGCCGTCATCTTCAGCAGGGCAAAGCGCTGAGCGAGCTGCACTACCGTGCGCCGTGGTATCCGCTGGTGCCGGTGCTGGGGTTTGTTCTGTGCCTGGTCGCCTGTGTGGGGCTGGCCTTTGACCCGTCGCAGCGGATTGCGCTATGGTGCGGGCTGCCGTTCGTGGCGCTGTGCTACGGTGCCTACTATTTAACGCGTTCACGCCAACCTCAACAGGAGCCGCAGCATGCCGCAGAATAATCCTTTAACCGCCATCCTGGCTGAGAGCCCGTTCGTTCTGCTGGATGGGGCGATGGCGACGGAGCTGGAGGCGCGGGGCTGTGACCTGGCGGACAGCCTGTGGTCGGCGAAAGTGCTGATGGAAAACCCGCAGCTGATTTACGACGTGCATCTGGACTACTTCCGCGCCGGTGCCCAGGTGGCGATTACCGCCAGCTATCAGGCGACGCCGGAGGGTTTTGCTGCCCGTGGGCTTGATGAGACGCAGTCGCGGGCGCTGATTGCCCGAAGCGTAGAGCTGG
>PPYF01066499.1_pt1 | contig 12111 bp, 8 predicted proteins | sample 1559871 | NCBI WGS metagenome assembly PPYF01 (sample SAMN08240021, study PRJNA423297) | Human gut metagenome, whole genome shotgun sequencing project. | reverse complement strand
GAGAACACGAACTTGTCCTGATGAAAACCCTTTTACATAAGGATGTTTACGCTTAGTCACTTTTCATCCCGAAACGCCGGAAATCCCTTGACAAAGGCTTTTCAATGTGCTATCTTTGTGGAAACAACAACTAAAAAAACAATAAAATCATGATGAAAGAAATGATTCGGAAGGTGATGGAATGGTGCAAGTTATGGAACGGTGAAGCTGCAACGGCGAAACAGGCGGACCCTTCTTCGGATAAAAGGGAAAAAGAACAGGCTGCGGATAACCGGGAGGTGCAAGACCGTCTGGAGAACTACTTGTGGAAACACTATGAGTTCCGTTTCAACGTGTTGACGGAACAACCCGAATATTGCGCGAAGGGGCAAGGGACGGACACACCTTATAAGATGGTGACTCAGCGTACCTTGAACACCTTGTGCCTGGAAGCGCACCGTCATCGCATCAATTGCTGGGATAAGGATGTGAGCCGCCTGCTCCATTCGGAACGCTTGGAAGACTATCACCCTTTCCTTACTTATATGGATACACTGCCCCAATGGGACGGGGTGGACCGCGTCACTCCGCTGGCGCAGCGCATCTCGAAAAAAGCCTTCTGGATAAACGGCTTCCACCGCTGGATGCTGGGAATGGCCGCCCAGTGGGCAGGACGCATGGACCGTTGCGCCAATGCAGTGGCCCCTATGTTGGTGAGCCGTATGCAGGGCAAGTGTAAATCTACTTTTTGTCAGTTGTTGATGCCCGACGGGTTGAGAGATTATTACACGGACAGTTTTGAGTTGACGGGGCAGTCGGGCTGCGAACAGAAACTGGCGCAGTTCGGGCTGATTAATCTGGATGAGTACGACCGTCTTTCTCCTCAAAAACTGCCGTTGCTCAAGACACTGATGCAGATGAAGAAGTTGGATTTCCGTAAGTCGCACCGTTCATCCTACAGTCACCTGCCCCGCATGGCTTCGTTTATAGGAACCAGTAATCATAAGGATTTGCTGACCGACCCCACGGGCAGTCGCCGTTATCTTTGTGCCGAGGTGAAAGAGAAAATAGACTGCACGCCACTGGAGCACAAGCAATTGTTTGCCCAATTGAAGGCGGAGCTGGAGGGCGGCGAGCGTTATTGGTTTTCGGCCGAAGAGGAAGCGGAACTGCAATTGCGCAACCGCGAGTTCTATGCCATGCCCGTAGAGCAGGAGGTGTTCTACCGTTGTTTTCGCCTGCCTGAGGCGGGAGAGGAGTTCAAACTCTATTCGGCCTCGGTCATTTTCACCATTTTGCAGAGCCGTTATCCTGCGGCTATGCGCGGCATGACGGTGGTGCGTTTCGGCAAGATGATGAGCGCCATGGGGGCGGAACGGATGCATACGGAGAAAGGAAATCTGTACAAGGTGGTGCTGGCGGCATAATTCCCGTCCATCAGGCCGGCTGAAAGGACTGACAGGAGGCTGAAGGGGCTTCTGTCAGTCTTATTTGTTGTGTGACAGTGTGTTAACCGTGCTGAATGGACTGAAGGCGGGGTGCATGAATGCCAAAAAACATACTATAAGAATCTTTTTAAAGAGCCGTTTTCTCAAGAATTTGTACTAAGTTTGCAACCAAACTACATAATTAAAAAAACTATGATTAACAGATTTGTATTGAACGAAGTATCTTACTTCGGTCCGGGTGCGCGTGAAGTGCTTCCACAAGAGATTAAACGTTTGGGCTTGCATAAGGCGTTTGTTGCTACAGACAAGGACTTGATTAAGTTCGGTGTAGCTGATAAAGTGTTGAAAGTCTTGGAGAATGCAGGTATTCCTTATGAAATATTCAGTGAAATCAAACCGAATCCTACTGTAAGCAATGTAAAGGCGGGAGTTGAAGCTTTTGCAAAATCAGGAGCGGACTTTATTCTGGCTATCGGCGGCGGTTCGTCTATCGATACTTCGAAAGCGATTGGTATCATCACTAATAATCCAGACTTCAGTGATGTGGTGTCACTGGAAGGTGTGGCTCCTACAAGGAAAAAGTCAGTGCCTATCATTGCACTGCCCACTACCGCCGGTACTGCCGCCGAGGTGACTATCAACTATGTCATCACGGATGAGGAAAACCATAAGAAGATGGTTTGTGTAGACCCGAACGATATTCCCGCCATCGCTATTGTGGATGCGGAACTGATGTACACTCTGCCTAAAGGGCTGACTGCTTCTACCGGTTTGGACGCACTGACCCACGCCATCGAAGGGTTGATAACCAAAGGCGCTTGGGAAATGAGCGATATGTTCGAGATCAAGGCGATCGAAATGATTGCCCGTTATCTGGAAACCGCTGTCTTCGAGCCTACCAATGCGGAAGCCCGTAACGGTATGGCCGTGGCACAGTACATTGCAGGTATGGCGTTCTCTAATGTAGGCTTGGGCGTGGTTCACGGTATGGCTCATCCGTTGGGAGCTATCTTCGATATTCCTCACGGTGTGGCTAATGCACTGTTGCTGCCTGTCATCATGGAGTTCAATGCTCCGGCTGCTTTGTCCAAATATGTAGATATCGCCAAGGCGATGAATGTGTACAAGGATGGCATGAGCCGGGAAGAGGCTGCGAAGGCTGCTGTTGAGGCGGTGAAGGCATTGTCTGTCAAGGTGGGTATCCCTCAGCATTTGTCTGAACTGGGTATTAAGGAAGAAGACTTGCCCCGTCTGGCCGCTTCGGCTATTGCCGATGTGTGTACGCCGGGCAATCCTCGTGAAGTGACGGAAGAAATTATTCTGGAACTTTACAAGAAGGCTTTCTAAGCGTAATTCTTTTGTAATAAAAGCATAGGTGGTGTGTGGATGTGCAGGGCATATCCACACACTTTTTTTATCTCCTTTCTGTTTTTTGAATTGTTATGTGAGTTTCATCTTTTTGTATTTGGATTGAAATGTGCAGTTCGTTTCTTTGCGGCAGAAAACAATAAACTTAAAGTTATGAAAAAGAAGTTCATTTTAACCGTTGCTTTTTTGAGTATCAGTTTGTTTGCCCAACAGATGTGGGCTATGCCGTTTTATCCGGTACGTGATAAAAAAGAGAATGTGAAAACGGATGCATCTTCGGCTAAGGTGGAAACATGGGAGTTTTACTCTACTGTTGAAACCCCTTCTTCCGAAGAGCTGGCTGCATTGGTTTCTAATCATAAATTAGGTAAGAAGGTAGCCTTCCTGTATGATTCATTTAAAGATACTTATGTGGTGAAGGAAGAGGTGGTACCCGGAGATCCGACGCGTCGTACGGTGATTCGTAAGCCGGAAATCTACAATGCAGTACGTACCATTGAAAAAGAACTGAACCGTCAGGTAAGGAAAGACCTGCTGCCGCAGGATAAGGCGGAGCAGGAGTTTACAGGGGTGCTGAAAGTGGCGTTGGCCGCTATCGACTCGGATACGGAGTCTTTTGAGACTGCTTTACAAGAGAATAAAAAGGACGTATCTCATTTGTTGGGTGTATTCCGCCGTGTCAGCCTTAAAAGTATCTATTGAATTCTTTCTTTTCAGGATAAACTAACAATTATATATAAATGAAAACTAAACAGTGCTTGGTCATTGTTATGACCTTGCTATGCCTTTGCGTGAAGGCGCAGAATCTCAGAGTGACCGGTGTGGTGCGGGATAAGTCGGATGTGATTATCGGTGCCAGCGTAATGGTTAAAAACTCAACAGTGGGTACGGTGACAGATATGGATGGGCGTTATTCAGTGGAAGTGCCCGCCAATGGTGTATTGATTTTTTCTTATATCGGATATACTCCGGTAGAGAAACAAGTAGATGGACAAACGGTGATTAACGTGACGATGAATGACGATGTGCAGGCCATTGACGAAGTAGTGGTAACTGCTATCGGTATCAAGCAGCAGAAAAAGAAGTTGGGATATACTACCCAACAAGTCAATACCGAGGCTTTAGACCAGCCGGGTACGGTGAATGTTGGTAATGCCTTGTCGGGTCAGGTAGCCGGTTTGACGGTAAATAATCCTACCGGTATTTTTCAGGCTCCTTCGTTTTCCTTACGTGGAAAGACTCCGTTGATGGTGATTGACGGTGTGCCTGTGGAGTCGGATCTTTTTGACGTATCTCCCGAAAATATAGAAAGTATTAATGTTTTGAAGGGAACTGCCGCCGCTGCTTTGTATGGTTCGCGGGGTAAAGACGGTGCTATTTTGATCACTACCAAACTGGCGAAAGAGGATGGATTGACTGTTACGGCCGGATTGTCCAGTATGGTTTCTGCCGGATTTACGGTCTTTCCTGAAACTCAGACAGAGTTTGGTTCGGGCTCTAATGGTCAGTATGCCTTTTGGGATGGAGCAGATGGTGGTATCTCGGATGGAGACATGACCTGGGGACCTCGTTTTGCCGGGCAGAAAATAGCACAGTGGAATAGTCCTATCCGTAATAAAGAAACAGGAGAAACGATTCCTTGGTGGGGGGATGTTTCCGGTACGATTTATGATGACCAGTCTAAGTACGAACGGGTGCCCATCGCATGGGAGCCTCATGATAACCTGAGGGACTTTTTACGTACCGGAATTATTACAAAAGCGACTTTTTCAGTGGCAAGCAAAAGTAAAAAAGCTAACTATAATTTTAACGGTGATTTCTCCAATCAGCGCGGACAGGTTCCCAATACTTCGGTTTATACGGGGGGATTGAACTTTAACAGTATGTATAACCTTAGTAACTCGGTTACTTTATCAGCCAATCTTTCTTATAACAAGGTATATTCTCCCAATTATCCACGTTATGGATATGGACCGAAAAATCATATGTATACCATTTTGTTATGGATGGGAAATGATGTAAATGGAAAGGAGTTGGCCGAGCATTATTATCGTCCGGACTCTGAAGGTACACGTCAGGCCAACTACAACTATGCGTGGTATAATAATCCTTACTTTGCTGCCAATGAACTGACGCAAAAGCATGACCGTAATACAATGAATGGACAACTGAAACTGAACTGGGATGTAATACCGGGGCTGAGTTTGCAAGGACGGGCTGCGGGACGTTTGGAAAGCACATTTGAAGATATGTCTGTTCCTAAGTCTTATATGAACTATGGTGATTCGCGGAATGGCGACTACAAAACGTGGAATACTGATCAGCTGGACATCAATGCGGATTTTCTTGCTACTTACACACGTGCTTTCAGCAGGAATTTTACGTTGACTGTCAATGCCGGTACTTCACTGTATTACCGTCAGATTCGGAAGCAAAGCCAGTCTACAGACGGACTGATCGTGGCGAAAGTATACAATTTGGGTAATAGCCTGAATCCTGTAAGCGCTACCAACTCGATGAACGAAAAAGCTATCGAGAGTGTTTATGGTTCTGTGAATGTAGATTTGTTTGAGTCTTTGTTTCTTACATTTACCGGGCGTAATGACTGGTCTTCTACTTTGGCAAAAGGGAATAACTCCTATTTCTATCCTTCTGTGTCATTAAGTACATTGGTTAATGAATATGTGAAACTGCCTTCATGGATGGATTATCTGAAAGTAAATGGTGCATGGGCGCAAGTTTCCAGTGACCTTGATCCTTATTCTTTGTATGCTACTTATTCCAATGGCACACTGTATGGCAGTATTCCGTCCGTGACTTATCCGGGTACGTTACTCAATGCGAATATATTGCCGCAAAAAACAACCTCGTATGAGGTGGGGGTTTCTACTTCGTTTTTGCATAATCGCATTGGAATTGATCTGACCTACTATCATATGCTGGATGAGAACAGTATTATAGAACTGCCCATATCATCTGCCTCGGCATTTACCAAACGTTATGTGAATGGTAACGAATACACAACAAACGGTTTCGAGCTGATTGTTTCCGCCACTCCGGTAAAAAACAAAAACTTTACCTGGAATGTAGCTACCAATTGGAGTAGTAATATTCGTAAGCTGACCGGGATTTATGGAGACCAGGAGAAGTTCGGCGATTTGAAAAAAGGTGACCGGGCTGATGCTATGTATGCTACCGAGTGGGAAAAGACACCGGATGGCCGGTTGATATTGGATGCGAATACGGGTTTGCCCACTCAGAGCGCTTTTAAGACCAAAGTAGGAAACCAGTCTCCTGATGTTCGTTTCGGATTGCAGAATACTTTCAAGATAAAGGATTTTACTGTCAATATAGATATGGACGGAGCTATCGGAGGAACGTTGATATCTACTACCACGCAGAAAATGTGGTGGGGAGGAAAGCATCCCAAATCTACCATGTATCGTCAGGAAGAATATGATAATGGTGGCAAGCCTGTTTATGTGCCCGAAGGTGTCAATATAGTAAGCGGTGAGGTGACTTATGACGTGAATGGGAATATTGTTTCCGATACCCGTGTCTATAAAAAGAATGAAACAGCGGTAAACATACAGACTTGGGCCCAGAATTATCCTTATCGTGCCGTGGTGCGTACAGAAGAAAGCGAGTTGTTTGCTAATACGTTCAGCCGTTCTTTCCTAAAACTGAGACGTGTTGCAGTGACGTATGATTTGACTAAGTTCATTCAGTCACAGTTTATAAAAGGGCTGGATGTCACAGTGTTTGGAAACAATCTGGCCGTGCTGAAAAAGACTCCTTATTTGGATCCGGACTTTGGTGCCAGTGATGGAGATTTGCAGGATCCGTCGGCCCGTTATGTAGGAGTGAGTGCTAACATTAAATTTTAACGTTTATTCAAAATATGATGAAGAAGTATATCAAATACATGGCATCTCTTCTTGCCGTATCCTTTGCAATGAGTGCTTGCATTGATTTGGAAGAGATGAATGTGGATCCTAATAATGCCACTACTACCAATCCTTCCCTGTTGTTGACCGGAGTTGCTTATAGTGCTTTCAATCAAACCAGTTCGGATGCTTGCCATGCAGCCAAGATGCTGATTCTGACTTCGGGAGAAAGCAAGTATCAGGTTTATAAATGGACGCGTGGGGATTTTGATTATTATAGCAATTTGCGTGATGTGACCAAAATGTCAGAAGAGGCCGGAGAAGGAAGTGCTTATCAGGCTTTGGCTCATTTCTTCCGTGCCAATTATTTCTATCAGTTGACTCTGGACTTTGGAAGTATTCCCTATACGGATGCGCTTAAGGCAGAAACAGATGCGAATTACCAGCCGGCATACGATTCGCAGGAAGTTGTGCTGGCCGGCATTTTGAAGGAACTGGAAGAGGCCGATAAAATGCTTGAAGGCAGTGATGAGATTATTTCGGGAGATATTATCTACAATGGCAACTTGGTTAATTGGAGAAAATTGATTAATGCTTACCGCTTACGTATTTTGATGTCTTTGTCGGGAAAAGAGAAGGTAGGTGATATAGATGTTAAATCGGAGTTTTCAAAGATTGTAGCCGACGGACCTTTAATGGAAAGCTTGTCGGATAACGGGCAGTTGATCTATCTTGACCAGCAGGATAACCGTTATCCGTATTTTAATGACAGCGATTTCGGTTCGGGGCGTTTTATGGATTCCACTTATATTGCTGCATTGGCTACACGGCAGGATCCGCGTTTATTTGCTGTTGCCACGCAAACTCCGAATGCTGAAAAAGCCGGAAAAGCGATTAATGATTTCAGCTCTTATGACGGGGGTGATCCGGCTGTTCCTTATAGTTTGGTTAATGATAAGGCGGTGGCTGGAAACTGTTCCAAGCCTGCTCCCCGTTATTACCAGACTCCGACCAATGAGCCTATGGTCTTGTTAGGTTACGTTGAACAGCAGCTTATATTGGCTGAGGCTGTAGTAAGAGGATGGATTCAGGGAGATGACAAGATTTATTATGAATCGGCCGTCAAGGCGTCTTTTGAGTTTTATCAGAAATATGCTGTGTCGGTAGCTGATTATCTCACTCAGGATGCAGCGGCAGAATACCTTCGAAATGACAAGGTGGCTTATTCCTCTTCCCTTTCTACTGATGAGAAGATAGAGCGTATTATTATGCAAAAGTATTTGCCGACATTTTTGCAGGGAAGTGTATGGCTACCCTACTATGAGGCGCTTCGTACGGGGTATCCCGATTTCCGCCGTGCCGCAGGAGTTAGTCTGCCTTATCGCTGGATGTATCCGCAGGATGAATATAATAACAATGCCACTCATGTGGAGGCTGCTTTGAATGAGCAGTTTGGTGGAAGTGATAAAACCTCGGATAAGCCTTGGTGGTTGCAGTAATCAGTTTAAATAAATTTTTAGGATGATGAAAAAGATAAAAACATTATGTGGTGTGTTGGCTCTGCTTTGTGTAGGGATGATGCCGGTAAGCGCGCAAAATGTGCTGAAATTCAATGCAGACAAGAAGTTTAAGATTGTTCAGTTCACTGATGTTCATTGGGTACCGGGAGACTCTGCCTCGGAAGAAGCGGCGGAGCGAATGAATGAGGTCTTGGATGTTGAGAAACCGGATTTGGTGATTTATACAGGTGATTTGGTGTTTGGCAAGCCGGCGAGCGAGGCATTGTCTAAAGCTTTGGAACCTGTTGTTTCCCGCCGTTTGCCTTTTGCCGTGACTTGGGGAAACCATGATGATGAGCAAGATATGACCCGTATTGAGTTACTGGAATATATCAAAGATATGCCGGGTAATCTGACCTCTACCACGGCAGGGATTTCGGGAGTTACTAATTATGTACTTCCTTTGAAGTCGGAAGACGGAAAGAAGGATGCAGCTGTGCTTTATGTCTTCGATAGCAATGCGTATTCGTCTTTGAAACAGGTAAAAGGGTATGATTGGATAAAGCCGGATCAGATAAATTGGTATGTTGAGAGCAGTGTGGGATATACGGAACGTAATGGTGGCAAGCCACTGCCCTCGTTGGCTTTCTTTCATATTCCTTTTCCGGAATATAATGAAGCGGCGCAAGATGAAAATGCGTTATTGATAGGAACACGTAAGGAAAAGGCTTGTGCTCCGTTGATTAATACAGGTTTGTATGCTGCTATGCTGAATGCAGGAGACATAATGGCTACATTTGTGGGGCACGACCATGTGAATGATTATGTAGTTGATTGGAAAGGGATTTTGTTGTGCTATGGACGGTTTACCGGAGGGAATACCGTTTATCACGATATTCCGGGAGGAAATGGGGCACGGGTCATTGAACTGACACAAGGAGTGCGCTCTTTCAAGACATGGGAGCGTTTGGAGGGAGGAAAGATTATTAATGAAGTAAATTATCCGTCTGATTTCCAAAGAGAATAATAGTCAGTTGGGCAGGATAGAGGTATTCTCAGTACCTGTCCTTCCGGTGACAAGACTGTTTCGTCATTTGTTATACATAAATTATTGTCACAGCTTCATACATCCCTGTCGGCATTCTATGGATATAGTTAATAATGGCCGGCAGGGTGATAGAATATTATGACCGTTTCAGATATTCGTACCCTATCCGGCAATACAGGCATTTTTTCTTATCGCAATATTCTTTCTTTAATTGTATCAAAGCTTGGCTGTCGGCGGCATTGGAGGCTTTCATTCCGCATTGTTCCCACATGCGGGTGATATAATTGTTCTCCGCTTTCAATTCTTCCAGAAAACTGCCGGCACGTGCACAAAGTACACGATTCCCTTTATGCAGTCCGTAAGCATAGAGAAATGTCACTACCGTGTTGATAATGAGTAAATCCAGTGAGGTGTTACTTAGAGTCTTCGGACGGGAAGGGGAAGAACCGCCAAATGTATAATGAGTGAGCCAGTATTCTGACGTTCCTCCTTTCAGAATATCTCTGACACCTTGTAGTGTCTCCGTTTCCATGATGCGAGAGAGCAGTCCGTAGGCACGATGATAAAGACATGCCAACTGTGCAATCCGTATATGCGGAAAATTAGCAGGACGTAGCCGGAGAAAACGCCATAGGGAAGCATCCATCGGGATAAGTCCGAATTTATGCTGTAGATAGGTGTACTCTTTTTTTAGCCGGAGATAGTATCCGTCTCCATCAGAATCTTCCAGAATGCCGGCTTGTCCAAAGAAGATGGCTTCTATCTGTAAAAGGTCGTTCCGATGCTTGTCTACCGCCCGGAAGGGAAGCCGATGAGCCCAGGTTTCGAAAGCGTCTCCGTTCAGCCCGAAACCGAAATTACGTGCCAGTGTGATAAAAAAAGCATCTTCCCAATTGCCTTGACAACGTTTTAACCGTTCATTCAATAAGGTCGCTTTTTGCTCGAATCTTTCCATCTGTAAGGCAGTCATCCATGAGTGGGCGGTGAAAGGGGGGAGTGAAGGAATGATGCGGTAACAAGGGGGGTAGCTGTCTGTTTCCAACAGTTCCTTGTAGTTGGTGCGGACCGCTTCCGGGCAGATGAGTTGTATTTGGGGGATTCTTTCTCCATTGCTCCTGCTGATTTCCGTATCTATTTCGGAGGCTATATGCAGAATGACAGAGTTGTAACCGGTATCTGCATGATGTCCGTGTTTGAACCAGTCTGAAGATCTTTCATGTATCTCGATATTGCCTATCCAAAGCACACCGTCCAGCTTGAGCTTGGCATTAAAAAAATCGGGACCGGCGTCGGTATTCGCCAGTCCCGTATCTATAACTTCCACTTGTTGGCCGGTTGTCGTTTTCAGTTCTTTGAGAGGAAATATTTTATGTTTCCATACATAGTGTAATAGTTGTTCCATGTTAATGAGGTGTAAATGTTTGGCAAATGTAATGGTTTACAACGAAAAACGCTATCTTTGTGGCTGAAATAACATTCGTAATTATGAAAATAGCATTAATAGGATACGGAAAGATGGGCAAGGAGATTGAAAAGGTTGCAGTTGCCCGCGGACATGAGATTGTGAGTATTATAGATGTTGATAATTTGGCTAAAATAATGAATAACTTTCCCGCTTACGAGGTTTCCATGACCGAAACTCATCATATTCATAAACTGGATGCGCCCAGCGGAACAGCCATCACGCTGGCCGAAGGAATTCTGGAAAATATGAACCGCAAGAGTAAATGGGTGAAAGGGACCATGGTGGCACCGGATGGAACCGTGTCGGGAACATCGGAATGTGCCGAGAATGAGTTTCCTGTAAATTCGATCCGTGAAGGGGAGGTGTTTGGTATTCATACTATCCGCTATGACTCTGAGGCGGACAGCATCTCAATTACCCATGATGCCAAGAATCGGAAGGGGTTTGCCTTGGGAGCTGTTTTGGCGGCGGAATATACATCCAGGCATGAAGGGTTATTAGGAATGAGTGATTTATTTCAGTTTTAAGATATGATAAGAGCAACACGTACACAGTGGATTAAGTTTGCCGTTGTTCTGGCGCTTTACCTGATATTTCTTGTCTGGTTGAGAAGCTGGCTGGGATTGGTGGTTGTACCGTTTATCTTCGATGCGTATATCACAAAGAAGATTCCATGGACTTGGTGGAGAGAGTCCAAGAACCGTCATGTAGTGACTGTCATGGGATGGGTGGATGCTATTGTATTCGCACTGGTGGCGGTATACTTTGTCAACCTCTATTTCTTCCAGAACTATGTGATTCCTTCTTCTTCGCTGGAAAAATCATTGCTGACGGGTGATTATCTGTTTGTGAGTAAAATGAGTTATGGGCCCCGTGTGCCTCAGACTCCGCTGCACATGCCGTTGGCACAACACACACTGCCGTTTTTTAATTGTAAATCATACCTTGAGCATCCACAATGGGATTATAAACGGGTGAAAGGTTTGGGGGATGTACAGTTGAATGATATCGTTGTCTTTAACTTTCCGGCCGGAGATACAGTTGCCACCGGTGTGCCCAATGATGATATTTACCGTCTGAGTTATGGCGCAGGCAAGGAGCTGGCAAAACCGGTGGATTTGGCTTCCATGACTCCGGAGCAGCAACGGGTGGTCTATGATTATTATTATCAGTTGGGACGGGAGTACCTGAAAGAGAATCCACAGAACTTCGGTGAGATAATCAGCCGTCCGGTAGACCGCCGTGAGAACTACGTGAAGCGGTGTGTGGGTTTGCCCGGACAAACGCTGGAGATAAAGGATCGTATTATTTATTTGGATGGTAAAGCTAATAAAGAGCCTGATAATGTGCAGTATCGTTATCTGGTGAAAACCAAGCGTCCTATTCCCGATGACCTGGCTCATGAACTGGGTATCAG
>PPYF01103411.1_pt1 | contig 12112 bp, 10 predicted proteins | sample 1559871 | NCBI WGS metagenome assembly PPYF01 (sample SAMN08240021, study PRJNA423297) | Human gut metagenome, whole genome shotgun sequencing project. | reverse complement strand
TAAACAATGGAATGATAATGAATGAAACAGCCCAGAATAAGTAAGGTCCTGCCAAAAGTTTTTTCTTATTCTTCAATGATAACAGCCTCCTCATCTTCGGATTCCGGTTTTTTCATAATCTGGATATCGAACGGATCCACTTTAATGCCGACCGGTGTTCCGACAGGAACCATATCTGTACTGTGCACCAGCCATTCGAAATTATTTGCAGTGACTTCCATCTCATAATGGACGCCTTTGAAAATCAAATGTGTGACAATTCCTTCCAGAATACCTTCTTCCGGCTTGACTAAATCAATATCTTCCGGACGGATGACCGCATCTACCGGTTTGTTTTTTCCAAACCCAGTATCCACGCATGGAAAATTCACGCCGAGAATTTTTACCAGTTTATCTTCGACCATGATTGCAGGGAGAATATTACTTTCACCAATAAAATCTGCAACAAATGCATTTTCCGGCTCGTTGTAGATGTCTTCTGGTGTCCCGATCTGCTGGATGTAACCCTGATTCATGACAACAATAGTGTCAGACATTGTAAGCGCCTCTTCCTGATCATGTGTAACATAGACAAATGTTATGCCGAGTTCGTTCTTTAAGCGGATCAACTCATACTGCATATCCTGGCGAAGTTTTAAATCCAGTGCGCCCAAAGGCTCATCCAACAGTAATACTTTCGGTTCGTTTACAATTGCCCGTGCAATGGCAATTCGCTGCTGCTGACCTCCGCTTAGGGAATCCGGAGTTCGATTTTCAAATCCATCTAAATTTACAAGTTTTAATGCATACTTGATTTTATCGTTGATATAAGCTTTTGATTTGCCTTTGATTTTCAATCCAAATGCGATATTCTCAGCAATAGACATATGGGAAAACAATGCGTATTTTTGAAATACTGTATTAAGCTGGCGTTTATTTGGGGCGAGGTTGGTGATATCCTTTCCGTCAAAAATAATTTTCCCGTTGTCTGGAGTCTCAAATCCGCCAAGGATACGGAGCAGTGTAGTCTTTCCGCAGCCGCTTGGTCCCAACAGTGTTAAAAATTTGTTTTCATTAATATATAGGTTCAAATCGTCCAACACAAGGTTGTCTCCGTACGATTTTGAAATGTGTGAAATGTCAATTAATTTTCTCGCCATATAAAATCCTCCTTGTATTAAAAACTCGGTGGGGTTGTCACCCATATAATCTTTGCACCGTTTGTTTTGTTTGCTGTTATATAATGTTCCGAATGGGGAATGAAGTAAAAAGATTCCCCTTTTTTGGCAGTGTGCACTTTCCTGCCTACATGGATCTGAATGCTTCCCTGCAGAACATAACCGAATTCTTCCCCTTCGTGGGGGACGTCTAAGTAAGTGGAGCCTCCAGCTTCCAATGTGAGCAGGATTGGTTCCATCATATTCTTTTGTGCGTTTGGAATGATCCATTCAATGGTGTTGCGAAGTTCTGTGTCCTTTTTTACAAAAAAATCGTCTTTGCGAAAGACAATCTGTTCATCGGACTCTTCGGCAAAGAATTCGGTCAGATTTGTACCAAGGCACTGAAGAATATCAATTAAAGTTGCGATAGAAGGGGAAGTCAGATTTCGCTCTAACTGTGAGATGAATCCCTTCGATAGTTCTGCTCGATTAGCTAATTCTTCCTGTGTCAAATTTTTTTCGATTCGAAGTTCTTTGATTTTATTTCCGATATTCATAAAGTAATCCTTTCTAATCTGCAACAGGGTAGTAGAGTGTGCCTGTAAAAGTAAAAATAAACAAAAAGTTTAGTTTTTATTAACTGAAGGCACACAAATATTATTATACATGAATTGGAGAAAAAAGCAATTGTTGTTCGTGAAATGTAACAATTTTATTAAGTATTATTAATGATTTTGTACTGTACTTTTCCATATGTTCGTATTATAATATCAACATATGGATTAAGGATAAGAGGAGTTATACTAAATGAGCGATAAAGAACGACAAAAAGAAGAAAGATCATCAGACGAGATCGTAGAAGAAACTATGAAAGAAATCATGGAAAGCATTACTGACTCAGAGGACGAAGAGACACCAAAAGCTTCGGAATCAGGGGAGACTGTCGAGTCGAAAGAAGAGGAAGAGACGGAGAGTGAGATTTTCTTCTTGAATGATGACACAAGCTTCGATAAGGAAGTCAAAAACCATGGGAAAAAGCATGGAAAAAAGAAATGTGGCAGAATCATTATCGCAGGCATCTTAGGAACAATAGGTCTTATTTATTTGGGATTTTCCCTCTTTTTTATCAACCATTTTTACTTTGGAACAAAAATCAATGATGTCAGTTTTTCAGCAAAGACTGTGAAAGACGTAGAAAACTATATGAAGAAACAGGTGAGTGATTATACGCTGACATTAAAAGAAAGAGATGGAAAGACCGAGACCATTCAGGGAAGTGCGATTGACCTGCAATACAAGAATGGAAAAGGTGTTGAAGAAGTAAAGGAGAATCAGAATCCATTTTTATGGTTTACGGCATTTTTTGGAAATGACAGCGCACAGGCAACGGTGGAAGTAAGCTATAATGAAGACAAGCTGAACCAGGCAATGGCATCGCTGGAATGTTTGAAAGAAGAGAACCAGACAGCGCCGGTTTCGGCACAGCCTGTTTTTAACGGAGAGCAGTTTGAGATTCAGGCGGAGACGCTTGGAACGCAGATTGATCAGGAAGCATTTTCAAAAGTTTTACATGATTATGTAGGACAATTTAGAGCAACATTAGATTTGGACAAAGAGAAGTGCTATGTGGCACCGAAGTTCACTACGGAATCAAAAGAAGTTATTTCTGCAAAAGACAGCATGAATAGTTATTTGAACGCTTCTGTTACATATACGGTAGAACCGAAAACAGTTGTAGATAAATCTCTAATCTCACAGTGGATGACGGTAGATGAGAATATGAATGTCACATTCTCGGAAGATGCGATGGGAGCGTACATTGATGAACTGTGCAATCAGTATAATACGGTTGGAAAAGTCAGAACGATTACAACACCGACGGGAAAGACTGCAGAGGTGTCCGGTGGAGGATATGGCTGGGAAATTGATAAAGATGCGGAATACGAGACTTTGGTGAATAATATCAAGTCCGGTGAAGCGGTAGAAAGAGAGCCGGTGTATTCGCAGACAGCGGCATCACATGGTGCGCAAGATTTTGGAACGACATATTTGGAAGTAGATTTGACGACACAACATATGTGGTACATCGTGGATGGGACTGTGAAGCTTGAGACGGATGTAGTGACCGGAATTCCGGTACCGGAACGTGTGACGCCACAGGGTACATATACTATTTTGGAGAAGATGAGAAATAAAACACTCCGCGGTGATAAAAAACCGGATGGAACTTATGAATATGAGACACCGGTAGAGTACTGGATGCGAGTTACATGGACGGGAATTGGGTTCCATGATGCCAAATGGCAGACAGCGTTTGGCGGTGAGATTTATAAGACAAGAAAAGGTTCTCACGGCTGTATCAACATGCCGCCGGCTTTGGCAGGACAACTGTATGATATGTTGGAAGTGGGTTGTCCGGTCGTGATTCATTATTAAAAGTAAAGAGGTAAAGACATGTATAAATTATTAAAACGAGATGGACTCGCAAAACGAGGCGAGTTCCATACAGTGCACGGGGTCATTCAGACCCCTGTATTTATGAATGTAGGAACTGCGGCGGCAATCAAAGGCGCCGTATCAACAGAAGATTTACAAGGAATTAAGACGCAGGTAGAATTATCCAATACGTATCATCTGCATGTGAGACCCGGAGATCAAGTGGTGAAAAAGTTAGGCGGTCTTCATAAATTTATGGTATGGGATAAGCCGATTCTGACAGATTCCGGTGGGTTTCAGGTGTTTTCGCTTGCGGGACTCCGTAAGATTAAAGAAGAAGGTGTGTACTTTAACTCTCACATTGATGGTAAAAAAATCTTTATGGGACCGGAGGAAAGTATGCAGATTCAGTCCAATCTGGCTTCTACGATTGCAATGGCATTTGATGAGTGCCCATCCAGTGTGGCGACAAGAGAATATATTCAGAACTCAGTGGAACGTACAACAAGATGGCTTGCAAGATGCAAAGCCGAGATGGCAAGATTGAATACGCTTCCGGATACGATCAACCAGCACCAGATGCTATTTGGAATTAATCAAGGCGGAATTTATGAAGATATTCGTATTGAACATGCGAAAGAGATTGCAAAGATGGATTTGGATGGATACGCAGTCGGAGGGCTTGCGGTAGGAGAATCCCATGAGGAAATGTATCGCATTTTGGAGGCGGTTGTGCCGTATCTTCCGATTGAAAAGCCTACGTATCTGATGGGTGTAGGGACTCCGGCAAATATTTTGGAAGCGGTTGACAGGGGTGTTGACTTTTTTGACTGTGTATATCCGAGCCGAAACGGAAGACATGGACATGTATATACAAATCAGGGGAAATTAAACTTGTTCAATGCAAAATATGAGCTGGATGACGCGCCAATTGAAGAGGGCTGCCAGTGTCCTGCATGCCGCGCATACAGCAGAGCGTACATCAGACATCTTTTGAAAGCAAAAGAGATGCTTGGAATGAGACTCTGTGTGTTGCATAATTTGTATTTCTATAACAATATGATGGAAGAGATCAGAACTGCGATTGAAGCAGGACGCTATAAAGAATACAAAAGAGAAAAACTTGCAGGAATGGGAATTCGGGAAGTATAAAAAAATTATGAAATCTAAAAAAACACTTGATGTATGTCTATAGATTGTGTATGATGGTCATAGTGTTTAAAAATAGTAGGAGGAAATAAGATGAATAATCCAATATTTTTGCTTATTTTTTATGCAGTAATTCTTGGGGGATTTTGGTTCTTACTGATGCGTCCGCAAAAGAAAGAACAGAAGAGAATACAGTTGATGTTATCTGAACTGGCAGTAGGTGATACTGTGTTGACAACAAGTGGATTCTACGGAGTAATCATTGATATTACAGACGAGGATGTAATTGTAGAGTTTGGTAATAACAAGAACTGCCGTATTCCGATGCAGAAAGCAGCGATTACGCAGGTAGAAAAAGCAAATACAGAAGAATAAGCGAATGTAAAGGGAAGGCTTGGCCTTCTCTTTTTTTTGATGTTAAAACAGAGTATACTCTAAAAAAATACACTTTTCCGTATTAAAGGGTTGAAACGTGAATAAAAATACGATATGATTAGACCTATAAACTTTTGCAAGAGAAGGGAAGAGATATATGGAATTGAAAGTTGGAGTTATCAAAGGGGATGGGATTGGTCCTGAAATTGTAGAAGAGGCAATGAAAGTATTAGATAAGGTCGGAGAAGTGTACGGCCATACATACAGATATAAAGAGTTATTGCTTGGAGGCGCCTCGATTGATGTACATGGGATCCCATTGACAGATGAGACTGTAGCGGAAGCAAAATCATGTGACGCTGTTTTGATGGGCTCTATCGGAGGAGATGCAAAAGTTTCACCGTGGTATCAGTTGGAACCAAATAGACGCCCGGAGGCAGGACTTTTAAAGATTCGAAAAGAATTGAATCTCTTTGCAAACTTAAGACCGGCAGTGCTGTATGATGAATTGAAAGGAGCATGCCCGTTAAAAGAAGAGATTACCGAAGGTGGATTTGATATGATGATCATGCGAGAGCTAACCGGTGGACTGTATTTTGGAAATCGAAAGACGGAAGAGATAGATGGTGTTATGACCGCATGTGACGAACTTACCTACAATGAGAATGAGATTCGAAGAATTGCAAAGAGAGCATTTGAGATCGCGATGAAACGAAGAAAAAAAGTGATCAGTGTGGATAAAGCGAATGTCCTTGATTCTTCCAGATTATGGAGAAAGATTGTTGAGGAGGTTGCAAAAGAATATCCAGAAGTTGCTTTGGAACATATGCTTGTCGACAACTGTGCGATGCAGCTTGTAAAAGATCCAAAGCAGTTTGATGTGATTTTGACAGAAAACATGTTTGGAGACATCTTGTCCGATGAGGCAAGCATGGTGACAGGTTCGATCGGAATGCTTGCCTCGGCAAGTTTGAACGATACAAAATTCGGTCTATATGAGCCAAGCGGCGGTTCGGCACCGGATATTGCAGGCAAAGGAATTGCCAATCCGATTGCCACAATACTGTCTGCGGCGATGATGTTAAGATTTTCGTTTGACTTAGATAAAGAGGCGGATGCAATTGAAAAAGCAGTCAGTCAGGTATTAAAAGATGGGTACCGTACCATCGATATCATGTCAGAAGGAAAAGAACAGGTTGGCACTGCGAAAATCGGTGATCTGATCTGTGAAAGAATTGCGTAACGAAGGGAGAGACAGATATGAGAAGTGATACAGTAACAAAAGGAATGCAGCAGGCACCGCACCGTTCGTTGTTCAATGCATTAGGATATACAGAAGAAGAGTTGGAAAAACCGTTAGTGGGAATCGTGTGTTCTTACAATGAGATTGTGCCGGGGCATATGAATCTTGACAAGATTGCCAATGCGGTAAAAATGGGTGTGGCAATGGCTGGTGGAACGCCTGTTATGTTTCCGGCAATTGCAGTCTGTGACGGAATTGCAATGGGGCATATCGGTATGAAATATTCTCTTGTCACAAGAGACCTGATCGCAGATTCCACGGAAGCGATGGCTATGGCACATCAGTTTGATGCGCTTGTCATGATTCCGAACTGTGATAAAAATGTACCGGGACTTTTGATGGCAGCAGCAAGAATCAATGTGCCGACGATTTTTGTGAGCGGAGGTCCGATGCTTGCGGGGAGAGTGAAGGGATGCAAGACAAGCCTTTCGAGTATGTTTGAGGCAGTTGGTTCCTATGCGGCGGGAACGATGACTGCAGAAGATGTACAGGAATTTGAGAGCAAAGCATGTCCGACTTGTGGTTCCTGTTCCGGTATGTACACGGCAAACAGTATGAACTGTCTGACGGAAGTGCTTGGTATGGGATTGAAAGGAAATGGAACGATTCCGGCAGTGTATTCCGAACGAATCCGCCTTGCAAAACACGCAGGAATGAAAGTGATGGAGCTGTGGGAGAAAGATATCAGGCCAAGAGATATTATGACAGAAAAGGCGATTTTGAATGCACTTACTGTGGATATGGCGCTGGGCTGTTCGACAAACAGTATGTTACATCTTCCGGCGATTGCACATGAGATTGGAATGGATTTTGATATCACATTTGCAAATGAGATCAGTGCAAAGACCCCGAACCTCTGTCATCTCGCACCGGCAGGACACACGTATATGGAAGATCTGAACGAGGCAGGCGGTGTGTATGCAGTGATGAATGAGTTAAATAAAAAGAATCTTTTATATACAGAGTGCATGACCGTAACTGGAAAAACAGTTGGTGAGAACATTGAGGGCTGTGTCAACAAAGACCCGGATGTCATAAGACCAATTGAAAATCCATACAGTGAAACAGGTGGTCTTGCAGTGCTCACAGGAAACCTTGCACCACATGGCGGCGTTGTAAAACGTTCGGCGGTTGTGGAAGAGATGATGGTACATGAAGGTCCGGCGAGAGTGTTTGACTGTGAGGAAGATGCGATTGCCGCAATCAAAGGCGGAAAAATTGTCGCAGGTGATGTGGTTGTCATTCGCTATGAGGGACCGAAAGGAGGACCTGGAATGAGGGAGATGCTCAATCCGACATCGGCAATTGCCGGTATGGGACTCGGCTCCAGTGTGGCGTTGATTACGGATGGACGTTTTAGTGGCGCATCAAGAGGTGCATCCATCGGACACGTGTCTCCGGAAGCAGCAGTGGGAGGTCCAATTGCGTTAGTGGAAGAAGGCGATATCATTAAGATCAATATCCCGGAAAATAAAATAGAGCTGGCTGTTTCGGATGAGCTGCTTGCAAAAAGAAAAGCAGAGTGGAAACCAAGAAAACCAAAGGTTACAACAGGTTATTTGGCAAGATATGCGGCGCTGGTGACATCCGGAAACAGAGGAGCTGTATTAGAAATCCCAAGATAAAGAGAAGGAGAAAGACAGATGCAATTAACAGGAGCAGAAATCGTGATCGAATGTTTGAAAGAGCAGGGAGTGGATACTGTATTTGGGTATCCGGGAGGTGCGATTTTAAATGTATACGATGCGTTATATAAACATAGCGATGAGATTTGTCATATATTGACTTCCCACGAACAGGGAGCTGCACATGCAGCAGACGGATATGCAAGAGCAACCGGGAAAGTAGGTGTCTGCCTTGCAACAAGTGGACCGGGAGCCACGAATCTTGTGACCGGGATTGCGACGGCGTATATGGATTCCATTCCAGTAGTGGCGATTACCTGTAACGTAGGTGTTTCCCTGCTTGGAAAAGATAGTTTTCAGGAAATAGATATCGCAGGCATTACAATGCCGATTACAAAGCACAATTATATCGTCAAAGACGTCGATAAATTGGCGGATACGATTCGAAAAGCGTTTTTGATTGCAAGGACAGGAAGACCGGGACCAGTTCTGATTGATATTCCGAAAGATGTGACTGCAAATCTGAGTGAATATCAAAAAGTAGAAATTGACGTCACAGATATTCAGAGAAAGAAAATCGATGAAGATGAGATTGAAACAGCGGTGAAAATGATTCAGAGAGCCAAGAAACCATATATTTTTGTGGGTGGCGGAGCAGTTTTGTCAGGAGCAAGTGAGTCTTTAGTGGAATTTGCACATAAAATTGATGCGCCTGTGGCGGATTCTCTGATGGGAAAAGGAGCATTTCCGGGAACAGATGAGCTGTACTCTGGAATGCTTGGAATGCATGGAACGAAAGCGTCAAATTTTGGAGTGAGCCAATGTGACCTTTTGATTGTGGTCGGTGCAAGGTTCAGTGACCGTGTGACTGGAAATGCAAAGAAATTTGCACATCATGCGAAAATTCTGCAAATTGATATTGATCCGGCAGAAATAGATAAAAATATTCTCACAGATGCGAGTGTGACCGGAGATATCAAAGAAGTTCTGACAATCCTGAATGAAAAGGTGGAACAGCAAAGTCATGAGGAATGGAAACAGCAGATTGAGGAATATAAAGAGAAACATCCTCTGACGTATCATCCGGAAGGACTTACAGGACCGTATATTGTGGAAGAAATATACAGACAGACTAACGGAGATGCAATCATTACAACAGAAGTAGGACAGCATCAGATGTGGGCTGCACAATTTTATAAATACACAAAACCGAGAACGCTTTTAACTTCGGGAGGTCTTGGAACAATGGGCTATGGACTTGGCGCTTCGCTCGGAGCAAAGATGGGGATGCCGGACAAGACCGTGGTCAATATTGCCGGAGATGGATGTTTCCGAATGAATATGAATGAGATTGCAACAGCGGCAAGATACAATATTCCGATCATTCAAGTCGTGGTAAATAACCATGTACTTGGCATGGTGCGTCAGTGGCAGACGCTGTTTTATGAAAAGCGTTATTCTGCAACCGTGTTAAATGATGCGGTAGATTTTGTAAAATTGGCAGAAGCAATGGGGGCGGTCGGAATACGTGCGGCGACACGGGAAGAGTTTCAAAAAGCTTTCCAGGAGGCGCTGGCTATGGAGAGACCGGTTGTGATTGACTGCCAGATCGACAGTGATGAAAAAGTATGGCCGATGGTTGCACCAGGGGCTGCGATCAGCGAGGCATTTAGTGAAGAAGATTTAGAAAAATAAAAATGAAGTGGAGGAATAAACAATGAGCAGAGTGTATAATTTTTCAGCAGGACCGGCAGTATTGCCAGAAAGTGTTCTAAAATCAGCAGCAGAAGAGATGTTAGATTACAAGGGATGCGGAATGTCGGTTATGGAGATGAGTCATAGATCGAAAGCGTTTGAGGAGATTATCAAAACGGCGGAGTCGGATTTAAGAGAGCTCATGCATATTCCGGATAACTATAAAGTGCTGTTTTTGCAGGGAGGAGCGTCACAGCAGTTTGCGATGATTCCGATGAACTTGATGAAAAACAAGGTGGCGGACTACATTGTGACTGGACAATGGGCAAAAAAAGCATACCAGGAAGCAGCAAAATATGGTAAGGTCAATAAAATTGCTTCTTCAGAAGATAAAACATTTTCTTACATACCAGATTGTTCAGATCTTCCAATCTCAGAAGATGCAGACTATGTGTATATTTGTGAAAATAATACGATTTATGGAACCAAATTTAAGGAACTGCCAAATACAAAAGGAAAGACACTTGTAGCCGATGTATCATCCTGCTTTTTATCAGAGCCGGTAGATGTCAGCAAATATGGAATTATTTATGGTGGTGTACAAAAGAATATCGGACCTGCAGGTGTAGTTATTGTGATTATCCGCGAAGATTTGATTACAGAAGATGTGCTCCCGGGAACACCTACGATGCTCAAATATAAGACACATGCTGATGCAGATTCTCTTTACAACACTCCGCCTGCTTATGGAATTTATATCTGTGGAAAGGTATTTCAGTGGCTGAAAGAGATGGGTGGTCTGGAAGCGATGAAAGAGAGAAATGAAAGAAAAGCAAAGATTCTTTACGATTTTCTTGATCAAAGTAAATTGTTCAAAGGAACAGTGGAAAAGAAAGATCGCTCTCTTATGAATGTGCCGTTTGTTACAGGAAGTGACGAGTTAGATGCAAAATTTGTAAAAGAAGCAAAGGCGGCAGGACTTGAGAATTTAAAAGGTCACAGAAGTGTTGGAGGTATGAGGGCAAGTATCTATAATGCGATGCCGGAAGAAGGCGTTCAGGCACTGGTGGACTTTATGAAAAAATTTGAGGAGGAGAATCTGTAGATATGTATAAATTTCATTGTTTAAATCCAATCGCAGAAGTAGGCTTAAACCAGTTTACAGGCGAGTATGAAGCTGAAGGAAAGTTAGAAGGTGTAGACGCAGTGCTTGTGAGAAGCGCTGCAATGCATGAGTTGGAATTTGATAAAGAGTTAAAAGTAATCGCACGTGCAGGAGCAGGCGTGAATAACATTCCACTTGACAGATGTGCAGAAGAAGGAATTGTTGTATTTAATACACCGGGAGCAAATGCAAATGGTGTAAAGGAACTTGTGATTGCAGGTATGCTGCTCGCATCCAGAGATATTATCGGGGGAATCAACTGGGTGCAGGAGCACGAAGAAGACGGTGATGTGGCAAAACATGCGGAGAAACAAAAAAAGGCATTTGTGGGCTGTGAATTGGAAGGAAAGAAACTTGGAGTGATCGGTCTTGGCGCAATTGGTGTTCTCGTTGCAAACGCAGCGGCTCATCTTGGCATGGATGTATACGGTTATGACCCTTATATTTCGGTAGATGCAGCCTGGAAATTATCAAGAAATATTTATCATGCAAAAACAGTGGATGAATTGTATAAAGAATGTGATTACATTACAATTCATGTTCCGGCACTGGAGAGCACAAAAGGAATGATCAATAAAGATGCGATCAGTTTGATGAAAAAAGATGTGGTTGTATTGAATTTTGCACGAGATGTGCTTGTGAACGAAGAAGATATGATCGACGCACTGGAAAGCGGAAAGGTGAAACGGTATGTCACAGATTTTCCGAATCCATTGGTAGCAGGCGTGAAAGGAACGATTGTGATTCCACATTTAGGGGCATCTACAGAAGAATCGGAGGATAATTGTGCAAAGATGGCAGTAAAAGAAGTGATGGATTTCCTGGAAAACGGGAATATTAGAAATTCTGTCAACTATCCGAACTGCGATATGGGATACCGTGATGGAAAGACAAGAATCACGATTCTCCATCACAATGTACCGAATATGATTGGTCAGTTCACAACCTTGCTTGCAGAAGCAGGAGTGAATATTTCTGACATGACAAATAAGAGTAAGAAGGAATACGCTTATACGATGATTGATATTGAAGGCGGATTGAACGAAGAGATTAAAGAAAAATTGGGCACGATAAAGGATGTTTTAAGAGTTCGTGTGATTGAATAGGAAAAAGGCTGCAAGTTCAGAGATGGATTTGCAGTCTTTCTTTTTGGATTAAGAAAACCACGCGATAGTCGCGTGGTTCCATGGAAGCTTTAGCGATGTATTCAGTTATCTTTGCTCCT
>PPYF01507504.1_pt1 | contig 12114 bp, 8 predicted proteins | sample 1559871 | NCBI WGS metagenome assembly PPYF01 (sample SAMN08240021, study PRJNA423297) | Human gut metagenome, whole genome shotgun sequencing project. | reverse complement strand
ATCCAGCTGAGCTACCAACGCATACGTTCCGTTCGGAACATGATGTATTTTATCACTGAACCGGGGTTTTGTCAACACTTTTTCGGAAATATTTTTGAGATTTCCGAAAAAGAACGTCTTTTCATTCACTTTTCTTTTATTTTCTATGCATCAGCCCTGCTCTGCGAGGGTCTGGGCGATACGGACGCCGGTGGGCGTGGCGGCAAGACCGCCCTGACCGGTCTCCCGGAGGTCGGGGGAGAGCAGGCTGCCCACGCGGCCCATGGCGTCGATGACCTCATCACAGGGGATGGCGTAGTCCACCCCGGCAAGGGCCATATTCGCACAGGAGACGGCGTTCACGGCGCCGACGACGTTCCGCTTGACGCAGGGAACTTCCACGAGGCCGGCCACGGGGTCGCAGACGAGGCCCAGCAGGTTGCCCAGAGCCATTGCGGCGGCAGCGGCGCACTGCTCCGGTGCGCCGCCCTTGAGGTGGCAGAGAGCGGCGGCGGCCATCGCGCTGGCAGCGCCCACCTCGGCCTGACAGCCGCCCTCCGCGCCCGCGAGAGTGGCGCGGGCCGCGATGACCTGACCGAACCCGGCGGCAACATAGAGGGCATCGCAAATGGACTCTTCGTCGGCCTCGCCGCTGCGGGCCAGCGGCAGCAGAACAGCGGGCAGGACGCCGCAGCTGCCCGCCGTGGGGGCAGCGACGATGCGCTTCATGCAGGCGTTGCACTCGGCGGTCTTGAGAGCTTCGGCAGTCACTGCGGCGAGGTAATCGCCGCCAAGGCTCTTTCCTTCTTGATGGGCCTGCTCCACCTTGGCCGCATCGCCGCCCGAAAGGCCGCTTCGGCTGCGCTGGGCCGGGTCATAGTCCCGGCTGGTGGCCTGCATCACCTGCCAGAGGTGGTGCATCATCTCCCGGCTGTGGGCCTCGGTGAGGCGGCTCTCGGCTAAATCGCTGCGGAGGATGGCCTCCGAAAGGGAAATATTCTGGCTGCGGGCAGCGGCCAGCATCTCTTCACAGGATAAAAACGACACTTCTCAGTCCTCCTCGCATTCTTCCGGCTCGTCGATGTTCAGGCAGGTGACTTTGCGGATGCCCGGCATCACGGCCATCTGCTGTTCCAGCACGTGGGGGATATGGGAGTCGCATTCCAGCACCATAACGGCGTAGCCGCCCGTCGCGGCGCGGAACACCTGCATGGACGCGATGTTGATGCGGCGCTGGGCCAGCGACATAGTGACCTCGGCGATGCAGCCGGGGGTGTCCTCATTATGGATGATAAGGGTGTTGCTGTCCCCGCCAAAGTCGGCAGGCACACCGTCGATCTCCGTCACGCGGATGCGTCCGCCGCCCACAGAGGCTGCCTTCAGGACGAGGGTCCGGCCCGCCTTACTCTTTAAGGTAAGCACCGTCGTATTCGGGTGGGCGGCACGGAGCTCCACCGGATGGATGGTGAACTTCATGCCGGCCTCCTCGGCCAGCGCGAAGCTGTCGGGCAGGCGGGGGTCATCCGGGCGGAGACCCAGCAGACCCGCCACCAGCGCACGGTCGGTGCCGTGGCCCCGGCCTGTGGTGGCAAAGCTGCCGTAGAGCCCAATGTCCGCCTCGGCGGGGACGTCGCCCAGCAGCTTCTGGGCCGTATATCCAATGCGGGCCGCACCCGCCGTATGGCTGGAGGAGGGGCCGATCATCACCGGCCCGAGAACGTCGAACAGACGCATGAGGTGTACACTTCCTTTCGTTTTGCAGCGCCCGGGAGACCATTCGCTGACAAAAGAACAGATTTTCTTTCTTTTTATTATACCGCTTTTGAGCTTATTGTGCTATAATAACTTCATAATGTTTTGAATCTTGCCCTTTCAGGGGGCAGCACGGAGGGTAGAACCTATGAAACTGGTAAGCGTGGAAACTCCCGAAAAGAGTGTCTGCAAAATGACTTTCAGCGCTTCGGCTGAGGAGCTGGAAGCTGCGTCCAACGCCGTGTACGAGCGCACCCGCGCAACATACACCATCAAGGGCTTTGCCAAGGGCGAGGCTGACCGCGCCCAGATCGAGGCCGACCGCGGCGAGCACACCTTCTGGTACGACGCCATCAACGATTTGATGGACAAGGACGTCCCGGCCCTGTACAACGCAGCGATGGCAGAACACGGCTTCCACGCTGTGGACGAGCCGGTCTACGACCTGGTCAGCGTGAAAAAGGACGAGGGCTTTGTGGCCACTGCCACCACCGCCCTGCAGCCCGAGCTGAACCTGACCCAGACCACCGGCTTCAAGACCGAGTGCGTCACCCCGGAAGTCACCGACAAGGAGATCGACGCTGTGCTGGAGCGCCGCCGCGCCATGGCCGCTGAGCTGGTGCCTCACAAGGGTCCGGCCGTCAAGGGCAACATCGTCCACATCGACTACGAGGGCCTGCTGGAAGGCAAGCCCTTCAACGGCGGCGCCGCCCAGAACCAGACCCTGCAGCTGGGCAGCGGCCGGATGATCCCTGGCTTCGAGGAAGGCATCCTCGGCCACAAGGGCGGCGAGGAGTTTGACATCTTCGTCACCTTCCCGGCCCGCTACCACGTCAAGGACCTGGCCGGCAAGCCCGTGGTCTTCAAAATCAAACTGCACGACGTCTGTGTCCGCCAGCTGCCCGCTCTGAACAGCGATTTTGCCAAGAAGGCTGCCAATGTGGACACCATGGACGAGTTCCGCGCCCAGATCCGTCAGCAGCTCCACGACAACAAACACGCCGCTGCGCTCAACCGCGCCAAGGACGCCATCCTCACCCAGCTGGCCGCAGCCGCTGAGGGCGAGCTGCCCAGCGTTCTCGTCGAGAGCGCCTATCAGCAGGAGATGGAGCAGATCCAGCAGCAGCTGCAGATGCAGCGCCTGAGCCTCGACCGCTACCTGAGCCAGATCCATCAGACCCGCGAGAGCTTCACTGCCGCTGTCCACACTGCTGCGGAGAAGAACACCCGCGCCCGGATGGCCCTGCTGCAGATCGCTCAGAACGAGAACCTCGTTCCCACTGAGGAGGACATCGACAAGACCCTGTCCGAGCGCGCTGAGCGCACCAAGAAGACCCTCGAGGAAATCAAGGCTGCGTCCAACGTGGAGGCCATCCGCCGCAACGAGGGCATCCGCCGCGCTGCCGACTATGTCATCGAGCACTCCACCATCGAAGAGTCCATGTTATCCTTATACAGTGCTTTCAACTGGCTCTGCGCCTGCACCGCTGTGCAGGCGTTTTTTATTGTTCATTTTTTCTCTCTTGACTTTTTTTCTCTGCTGCGGTATTTTTAGGGTGAGAAATTCTATCCGGCCGCAGCTGCGGCCCGGACGGATAAAGTAAAATCTTCTGCGGGACATTCCGCTCATCTATTTTATTGCGACAGGAGGTTTTCCTTATGAAAAAGTTTCTTCTCGCTCTTCTGACAGCTGTCACGGCGGCTGCATTCTTCTGCGGCGCGGCGGCATCTGTGGCCACTTACAGCGCCAGCTATGACGCACCGGCCGGCATCAACGCCATCGTGGTGCAGGACAACAGCGCTGCGGTCATTCTGCAGGCTGCCGACATCGACCACGTCCACGCCGATTACACCTACACCTCGATCTACGCCTTTGAAAGCTCCAAGCTCTACGACTTCACGGTGGCGGGCAGCACCCTCACCGTGACCAAGACCCGGGAGCCCAACGCTTCCCTTGTCATCCAGAGCCAGGACACCCGCAGCTGCACCCTGACGCTGCAGGTACCCCGCCAGACGCTGGCAAACATCACCGTCAGCACCACCAACGACAGCATCACGCTGGACGGCGTTTCGGCACAGACCGCCAGCCTCACCACCGACAATGGCCGCATCGAGGTGTCGAACTTCAACGGCTCCACCCTGAGCGGCACCACCCGCAACGGCAAGATCACCATGAGCGGCGTCACCTCCCAGAATGTGGCTGCCACCATCCAGAACAGCGGCACCCTCAAGCTGGAAAACATCTCTGCCAATGTCTGCAACGCCAAGGTGCAGAACGGCAGCATCACCGGCTCTGTGATCGGCAGCGGCAGCTCTTACGGCTTTGATCTGGCCGCAGGCGGCGGCAAGATCCGCGTCTCCGACGCCAACGACAAGAACTTCGTCTTCTTCGGCAAGGATACCCTGCAGCAGAATGCAGATGCCCCCAACAAGCTGAACCTCGCCACCAAGAACGGCGACGTTGAGGTCGAGTTCGTCCGTTAAAAGAACATTAAAAATGCCTGTGCAGCATCTGCCGCACAGGCATTTCTTTTTGTCCGGATACGGTCAGCTGAGCCAGTTGAAGCCCCTGACCACCACGCCGAGGATAAAATGCTCATGCTTCTCCTTCCAGGATGGCATCCAGATTCTCATTTATAATGTCCATCGTCTCGAAGAACGCCTTTCGCTGTGCTTCGTTGGTGTGCTCCAGCAGACGTGCGCCAAATTCCTCCTGCAAGGCCCGGCCCTGCTCGATGATGGGGCAGGCTTTTTCGGTGCAGCGCAGCAGGGTGCGGCGGCGGTCGCCGGGGTCAGCCTCGCGGACGAGGTAGCCCTCCTGCACCAGACGGTCTACGTTCACCGAGACGAGGTTTGCTTTCAGTTTGCGCACCTCCACCACATCGCTGGCGGTCTGGTAGCCGGGGTTGTTGGCGAGGAACATCAGGATGTCAAAAGCCGTCTGGGGCAGATGGAGCTTCTGGCACAGGGGCTTGCAGAGGGCGGCATAAGCCGCCGAGGTCTTCCGCCCAAATTCGATGCCCGGGGTATTCATGGGGCGCCTCCTTGTGATTCAAAATTGTATCATTCAAATTTGAAGTAATAATAGCACAAAAACGCAGCGATCGTCAAGAGAAAAGGAGCGGCCCGCATCTTGCAGGCCGCTCCCTGTTTCCGTTTTCTTTACAGCATCATGATGAGCCGCGTGCCGAAGGCCGCCAGCCATGCTACGATGCACTGATTTGCCACCATGATAAGCGCCCACTTGCCGCCCAGCTCCCGCTTGACCGAGGCCACCGCCGCGATGCAGGGCGTATAGAGCAGGCAGAACACCAGCAGGGGTGCAGCCGCCGCCGGGGACAGCGCGGCGGCAAAGGCCGCAGAGGAGCCATAGAGGATGGTGAGGGTCGAAACGACGCTCTCCTTGGCCATAAAGCCGGTGATCAGGGCCGTAGACACCCGCCAGTCGGCAAAGCCCAGTGGCGCAAACAGCGGCGCGATCCCGCTGGCCAGCCATGCAAGGATGCTCTGCTGCGGGTCAGCGGTGAGGCTGAGCCGCAGGTCGAAGCTCTGCAGGAACCAGATGATGATGGTCGCCACAAAGATGACCGTAAAGGCGCGCTGGAGGAAATCGCGGGCCTTTTCCCAGAGCAGCTGGACCACATTCTTGAGGCCGGGCAGGCGGTAGTTGGGCAGCTCCATCACAAAGGGGACGGCCTCGCCCTTAAAGACACTGCTCTTCAGCAGGATGGCCATCAGAATGCCCACCGCAATGCCGAGGAAATAGAGGCTGACCATCACCAGAGCCGCGTGCTCCGGGAAGAAGGCCGCCGCAAACAGGCTGTAGATGGGCAGCTTGGCCGAGCAGCTCATAAAGGGGGTGAGCAGGATGGTCATTTTGCGGTCGCGCTCCGAGGGCAGGGTGCGGCTGGCCATGACGCCGGGGACGGTGCAGCCGAAGCCGATGAGCATTGGCACGATGCTGCGCCCCGAGAGGCCGATGCGGCGGAGAAGCTTATCCATCACGAATGCCACGCGGGCCATGTATCCGGTATCCTCCAGCAGAGAGAGGAAGAAGAACAGGGTCACGATGATGGGCAGGAAGCTCAACACACTGCCCACACCGGTGAAGATGCCGTCGATGACCAGCGAGTGGACGGCTGCGTTGACGTTCCACGCCGTGAGGGTGGAGTCCACCGCGGCGGTCAGGGCATCAATGCCCGCTTCCAGCAGATTCTGGAGCGCCAGACCGATGACGCCGAAGGTGAGGTAGAACACCAGCGCCATGATGCCCACAAAGGCCGGGATGGCGGTATAGCGGCCCGTGAGGAACCGGTCGATCCGGGCCGAGCGGAGCTGCTCCTTGCTCTGGCGGGGCTTCACGACGGTCTGATCCACCAGCTGGTGGATGAAGTGGAACCGCATATCCGCGATGGCGGCGGCGCGGTCCAGACCCCGCTCCTGCTCCATCTGGACGATGATGTGCTCGATCATCTCTTTTTCGTTCTGGTCGAGCTTCAAGGCCGCCTCGATGCGCTGGTCGCCCTCCACGAGCTTTGTGGCCGCAAAGCGCACCGGGATACCTGCGGCCTTGGCATGATCCTCGATCAGGTGGATGATGCCGTGGATGCAGCGGTGGACTGCGCCGCCGTGATCCTCCTCGCCGCAGAAATCCATCCGGCCCGGCCGCTCCTGATACTTTGCGACATGGAGCGCATGATCCACCAGCTCGTCCACGCCCTCGTTCTTTGCCGCAGAGATCGGCACGACCGGGATGCCCAGCATGGCCTCCATCTTATTGATGCGGACAGTGCCGCCGTTGCCGCGCATCTCGTCCATCATATTCAGCGCCAGCACCATCGGCGTATCCAGCTCCATGAGCTGCATGGTGAGGTACAGATTCCTCTCGATGTTGGTGGCGTCCACGATATTGATGATGCCCGTGGGCTTCTCGCCGATGATGAACTGCCGGGTCACGATCTCCTCGCTGGTATAGGGCGACATGGAGTAGATGCCGGGCAGGTCTGTGACCTCCGTATTCGGGTTATTCCGGATCGCACCGCTCTTGCGGTCCACCGTCACACCCGGGAAATTGCCGACGTGCTGGTTGGAGCCGGTGAGCTGGTTGAAGAGGGTCGTCTTGCCGCAGTTCTGGTTGCCCGCCAGCGCAAAGGTAAGGGTCGTGCCGTCGGGCAGAGGGTTCTCGCCCTTTTTGGTGTGGTAGCGTCCGCCTTCGCCGAGGCCCGGGTGCTCCACCGGCTTTTCACTTTCTGCCGCCGCCTTTTTCGCCGCCGGGACTTTGGCCAGAGTGACCCCGATGCGGGCGGCATCGTCCAGCCGGAGGGTCAGCTCGTAGCCGTGGATGCTCAGCTCCATCGGGTCGCCCATCGGGGCAAATTTGACCAGCGTGACCTCCTCACCGGGGATCAGCCCCATATCCAGAAAATGCTGCCGCAGAGCGCCTTCGCCGCCCACGGTCCCGACCACGGCAGTCTCGCCGATGTTCAAATCTTTCAACGTCATATGGAATGTTCCTCTCGAGCGCGTTTGTTAGTTTGCGTTAACAACAGTAATATAGGCTAACTTTCCGGCGTTGTCAAGAGAAACGGGGCTGTTCTGAGCTGTTCTCTGAAAAAAATCATGCCGCCTTCCTCGAATATCCGAAAAAGTGCAAAAAATAAGAGCCTGTACCCGGGAAGTACCCGCCGTACAGGCTCTTATCGTTTTTTATTCAGTTCGCGGTGTGGTAGCCGTCAGGGTTCTTCTTCTGCCAGTTCCAGCTGTCGGCGCACATCTCCTCGATGCCGTACTCAGCCACCCAGCCCAGCTCGTTTTTGGCCTTGGTGGGGTCAGCATAGCACTCGGCGATGTCGCCGGGGCGGCGGGCATCGATGACGTAGGGGATGGGCTTGCCGCAGGCCTTCTCGAAGGCGTGGATGACATCCAGCACGCTGTAACCCTTGCCGGTGCCGAGGTTGCAGATGAAGAGGCCGCAGTTCGTTTCCAGCTTCTTGATGGCGCAGACATGGCCGCGGGCCAGGTCCACGACATGGATGTAGTCGCGGACGCCGGTGCCGTCGGGGGTGGGGTAGTCATTGCCGAAGACATGGACCTTTTCCAGCTTGCCCACAGCCACCTTGGCGATGTAGGGCATGAGGTTGTTGGGGATGCCGTTGGGGTCCTCGCCGATGAGGCCGGACTTGTGGGCGCCGATGGGGTTGAAGTAGCGCAGCAGAGCCACGTTCAGGGTGGGGTCCGCCTTGCAGACATCGGTGAGGATGCGCTCGGTCATGGCCTTGGTGGTGCCGTAGGGGTTGGTGGTGGCACCCACGGGGAAGTCCTCGGTGATCGGCACACTGGCGGGGTCGCCGTAGACGGTGGCGGAAGAGCTGAACACGAAGTTGTGGCAGTTGTGCCTGCGCATCACATCCAGGATGACCAGCGTGCAGTTGAGGTTATTGTAGTAGTATTCGATGGGCTTGGACACGCTCTCGCCGACGGCCTTATAGGCTGCGAACTGGATGACCGCCGTAATGTCGGGACACTCGGTGAAGATCTTCTCCACATCCTCGTGTTTGGTCATATCGGCCTGATAGAAGCGGAAGTCCTTGCCGGTGATCTGCTTGACGCGGTCGAGGACCACAGGGGATGCATTATAGTAGTTGTCCGCCACGACGACGTCGTAGCCGGCATTCAGGAGCTCGATGCAGGTGTGGCTGCCGATGTAGCCTGCGCCGCCGGAAACCAAAATAGCCATGTCCAGTACCTCTCTTGTTCCAGATGTTGCTTCGCACAGAGCCCTTGTGCTCTGTCTGACTAAAGGATACCGCTTTTTGCACCGAGAATCAAGTACCGGCTCTTTTATTAAAATGTATTTTTGTTGCATCTTTTCAGCCAGTCTGATGAACTGCAAAGATTTTTAGTCCGCAAGGCATGGAGAGGACACCCAAAAAAACAGCAAAGGGCAGCTCCCGCAAGAGAGCTGCCCTTTGCTGCGGCTGATATTTGCTTACAAACGGCCGCACTGACGGCCGGTGAAGAAGCGGAGCGTAGTGTTGGCGCGGAAGACTTTGCCTGCCCGCAGCACCGTCGTCGGGAACTCCGGGTGAGAGGGGCTGCAGGGGAAGTGCTGGGTCTCAAGGGCAAAGCCGCCGTACTTTTCCAGCGGGACGCCGCCCTTGCCGGGGGAGGGGCAGTTCTGCAGGAAGTTGCCGGTGTAGAGCTGGATGCCCGGCTGGGTGGTGTACATCTTCATGCTGATGCCGGTCTTGTCGCTGGACGCCCATGCGCAGAGGCTCTGGCTGGCACCCCGGGGCCGGTCGAGGACATAGCAGTGGTCGAAGCCGCCGCCCGCCATGGTGGTCTGGTAGAAGCCGGTGTCGAGGTCGCGTCCCAGAGGCTTTCCGGTGCGGAAGTCCATCGGCGTACCGTCCACGGGCAGGATCTTACCCGTGGGGCAGGTCTCGTTGTTGCCCTCGAGGTAGTTGGAAGCGTAAATGCGGAGCTTCTGGCCCAGCACATTGCCGCCGCCGTCGAGGTTGAAGTAGGTGTGGTTGGTCAGGTTGATGATGGTGTCCTCGTCGGTGGACACACGGTAGTCCATCCGCAGGGTGTTGTCCGGCGTGAGGATATACCGCACACTGACCTTCAGATTTCCGGGGAAACCGTCTTCGCCCGCCGGGCTTTCGGTCTCCATCAAAAGGGTGTCGCCGAACATCTTCACATCGTAAATTTTGCGGGGGAAGGTGCCGTGCAGGTGATTTTTGCCATTGTTGGCTTCCAGCTTGTAGGTCTTGCCGCTGAGAGAAAATTCCGCATTTTCAATGCGGTTAGCGTACCGGCCCACGAACGCACCGCAGCAGGTGCTGCCGGATGAGTTGAAATCCGCCTCATAGTCGGCGAGGGTGTCGTGTCCGACGACCACATCCACCAGACCCGTTTTTGTAGGGACGAAGAGATTTTTGATCACACAGCCATAGTTCAGCACGCTGACCTCAAGTCCACCGGGATTGGAGATGATATATTCATCCACCTTATCGCCGTTTTTGGTCACACCAAAGGGCTTGGAGCGGAACTGTGCCATAAGGCTCGCCTCCTTCTTCATTATTTTCGGTCAGGGCAGCGCAGCCCCGGCCTCGTCCATAATTATGATTATAGCACAGTTTTCCAGACTTGTGTGAGAATGCTTTTAGATTTATCTTCCAAAATTTCGAGAGATTTTTTGGATATATTGCGAAAACGCCTTTCATCTTAAAAGGCTCTCCCTTTGGGAGAGCTGGCGCGAAGCGCCTGAGAGGGCAAGGACGCTGCTGCTGTCAGGGAACAAAAGAAACCGCCGCACATCAGACTGTGCAGCGGTTTCGGGGCAGATACTTATTCTATATAGATAGGAGATAGCCTCAGGTCTCCGGCTGGGCGGGCTGAGCCTCGGCGGCGTTCGACTGCGCGATGTACTCGGCGGCATCGTCGGGGATGTCGTCCATTCCGTCGTCACCCACATCGACCACCAGCGGCGGCTTCTTGAAGAGGATGTCGTAGAGGATGGGGACGATGTACAGGGTCATCAGGGTGGCATAGCTCAGGCCGCAGATGATGACGATGGCCATGCCGCTCATGAGCTGGCTCGCCATATCGTTGCTGAACACCATCTGCAGCATGGCCAGAACGGTGGTCAGGGTGGTCATGAGGATAGGACGCATACGGGTCTTGCCGGTGGCGACAAGGGCCGCACGGCGCTCCAGACCGCCCAGACGCAGCTGGTTGGCGTAGTCCACGAAGACGATGCCGTTGTTGACGACGGTACCCATCAGGACGATGAAGCCCATCAGGGAGATCATGGTCAGCTGCTGGCCGGTGACCAGCATGCCCAGCAGGCCGCCGGTGAAGGCCAGCGGCACCGTGAACAGGACGATGAAGGGGGACAGCAGGCTCTGGAACTGAGCCACCATGACCAGATAGACGAAGGGCAGGGCCAGAGCCATCCACTGCACCATCTCATCGACCATCATGTTGACGGTGGAGGACTCGCCGTCCAGCGAGAAGGAGCAGCCCTCGGGCATCTCATCGGTGAGGGCGAAGGCGTCCAGCTTCTTCTGCAGCACGCGGGACTGGACCGTGGTGTTGTAGCCGTCCAGCGTGTCTGCCGTCACCGTGATGTAGCAGGTCTGGTTCTCGCTGGTGATGGAGTCGGGGGCAGTACCCGTCGTCCAGGAAGCAATATCGCCCAGCGTGCAGGTGCCGGTGGTGATGGTGCCGGTGGCGTCCATGACGCTGGTGGTGAAGGTCATGTCCATCATGTTTTCCTTGGTCACAGGGTCAAGATTATCGCTGATCTGGACTTTCATGGTGGAGCCGTCCACCGTGACGGGGGTCTCCGCCGTCGTGGTGGTGGTGAGCTTGGCGGCGATCTGCTGGTAGACCTGCGCAACCGTCAGGCCATAGGCGCGGACCTTGTCGCGGTCGATGTCCAGATTGATGGTCGCATCGCCCTGGCCGAGGCCGGTGGCGGCATTGGTGAAGCCCTCGGTGTCGTTGACCAGCCGGACGACCTTATCGCCCAGTGCGGTAATGGTATCGGCGTCGGGGCCGTAGATCTTGACAGAGAGGCCGCTGCTCAGCTGGCTGGTCAGGTCCTGCATACCGCTGATCTCGACGGTGCCGGTGCAGTTCTCGACGCCGGAAACGGCATCTTTCAGGGCCTGCTCCACGGCGGCGATCCGGGTAGAGGACAGTGACTCGTCCAGCATGACGTTGAACCGGTAGCTGCCGTAGCTGTTGGCGGCGCTCAGCAGGTCGGTGATGGCGCTGGGCAGGCCCAGCTGGCCGATGTCGATGCCGGCCACAGTGGTATCGGTGGTGACGCCCACCTCTTCCACGCCGTCCACGGCCATGACGGCCTCGACGACCTGTCCGGCCACACCGTAGGATTCCTCTTTGGTCAGGCCGTCGTCGGTGGAGAGGGCGATGGTGGCCTCATTGCTGGAAATTTCGGGCAGAAGGACGACGCCCATGGAGAAGACCTTCCAGCCGCAGAAGGCCAGCAGCACGACAGCGGCCAGCAGCGGCAGAGCGCGGTGCTGCAGGCACCACTCGAGGCTGTGGGCATACTTATCCTGGATCTTTTCGAACCAGACCAGACGCTTCGGCTCAGCCTTTTTCAGGACGGTGGAAGCAGCGGCAGGCACGACGGTGATGGCCACGATGAGAGAGGCCATCAGGCAGTAGCCGATGCACATGGACATGGGCTGCAGCAGGCTGCGCACCGTGCCGGAGGCGAACACCACCGGCAGGAAGACGCAGACCGAAGTAAGGGTGGAGGCCACCACCGACATGCCCACCTGACGAGCGCCCTGCACGGCGGCGCGGGCCGCCGGTACGCCCCGGCCCCGCAGACGGTAGATGTTC
>PPYF01660796.1_pt1 | contig 12118 bp, 10 predicted proteins | sample 1559871 | NCBI WGS metagenome assembly PPYF01 (sample SAMN08240021, study PRJNA423297) | Human gut metagenome, whole genome shotgun sequencing project. | reverse complement strand
TGCTCTGGCACTCACAACCCATAGTGAATTGCGTAAACTGAAAAACTTTACTCCACGTACCTGAAACCAACGCCAGAGCAAGGCGATACATTAGAGATGTACCGCAGAACTTGTAAATTTTTCTGGAGAAAGAGAATGTCCCCCTTCTTCCGTCGCATTGAGAAAAACTTATACCTAAACCAATCCCCCCGCAAATCCGTCCCTTTTAAGAAACTCAAAAGACCCCAAACCACACAGTTAACCAGCAATTTAAAAAAGAAGGAATACACTTTTTTCGTGCATTCCTTCTTAATACTAAGAGTAAGGAGATTGTATGAAACTTATAATTATTTACTGTCCCAGTTCATTCTGAAGATCGGACTGTGCCTGATCGAGTGCTGTCTTTACATCCACTCCGTTTTCAAAAATATCATTTAATGTTACCGTTGTAAACTCTGTATTGATAGATGGATAAGAAGAAGATGCATGTGATGCAAGTCCTACGATACCATCCTGGATCTCTTTAAGGACATCAAATGGATTATTTTCAAAGTACTGTACATACATGTTATCTTCGTTATCGGTTACAGAAGCATCACTCCATACGGCTTTGTTACATGGATCAAATCCTAACAGATCCCAGATTTCTGCGGCACCTTCTTTGGAAAGTTTTGCAAATGCAAGGAACTCGGATGCAATCTGTGCATTTTTACTGCTGGCAACAACTGCTGTACCGGTTCCGCCACCACCTACAGATTTTGCTTTGGTGTTATCAACAACCGGTGCCGGTGCAATTGCAATCTTTCCGGCAAGTTCCGGCATATAGCTTGTATATCTGGACATCTGCCACATTGGCATGATCGCGCAGGCGAAATCGCCGCTGTTAAATGCACCGTAAGCCTCTTCCTTATCCGGATTTCCTCCCGGAACCGTTCCGATTGCTTTTGCATCATAAAGATCTTTTAAAATGCCCATTGCCTCGTTCATCTCAGGAGAATTTACGGTTACGGTATCTCCATCTGTGTATTCTCCTCCAAGTTCTGCAAGAAGCAGGTTCTCTGTCCAGAGAGCTGTCGTATCTGCTGTGCCGAGATATTTTCCGGTCTTTTCATAATATGTGCTTCCTGCTTTCTTGAAATCATCCCATGTTTTTATGGTTGTATAATCGATTCCAGCGGCATCCAGAAGTTCTGTATTGTAAAATGCAACGGTTGCTCCAACGTGTGTCGGAAGTCCGTATAACTTGCCGTCTTTGCTGTAAAGATCCAGTCTGGATTGTACGATATCTCCGGTTGAAGTATACGGTTCAGCCGCTTCGGTCAAATCCATAAGTGCCGGTGTACCCTGTGTAAAGTTTGCGAATTTACCCTGCTCAATATCTACAAAATCCGGAGCACCCTCTCCTGAGGTAAGTGCAATCTGAAGTTTGTTGTGCATGTCATCGTACGGCATAACGTTTACATTGACATTCACTTTCTTGTCCGGATTCTTTTCATTCCACTGTGCTGCCATGTTCTGATAAAACTGTCCGTGAAGTTCCACGAATGTCCAGAACTCCAATTCGGTTACGTCATCCGAAGTGCTCTGTGCATTATTTGCTGCCTGTGAATCATCTCCGGTGTTGTTTGTGTCTGCTGTCTTGCTTCCACATCCTGTAAAAGCCCCCATCAGCATAACCGCACTCATCAAAAGTGCCAGTGCTTTCTTTTTTCTCATAGTTTGTTCCTCCTTCATCCAACGACTATGTGGTTTCGTTTATTAAACGTTTTACCTTGTGTTTATACATATACCACTTATAAAAGATCTTGTAAATATGTTTTTACTGTTTTTTGTTGTTTTTGTTATTTTAATCCAAAAACAAGATTATGTTTTTATGCATTTATCACATAATTATACGTTTTACTTCTGCAATCCAAGCCGAATAACATTCCACGATGCTTTTTTCAGTGGGATTTCCAGTTCTCCGGCATCCAGAATACCATCCTGTACCGTTACCGGGGCAACGTTTTCCCCATCCGGTCCGTTTTCCGCTTTCAGGTCATCGTTTGCCAGTACCAGGTGCTCCAGAATCTGATATCCTGCAAAACTGCGCACATCTGCTTTCAGGCTGACATCTTCACTAATATTACGGTTGACTGCAAAAATCGTCAGTTCTTCCTTTTCCTCGTTGTAAACCGCTACGCTGACAATATCCGAAACCATTCCATGCTCAACGGTCTCATGCGCCGGGCCATCCAGCAACGGCTGCAGTACCACGCCGCGTCCATATCTGGATGCATGCAAAAACGGATAATAAATTGTCTGTCTCCAGGCTTTTCCATCCGGTTCGGTCATAATCGGTGCAATGACATTCACAAGCTGTGCCAGACAGGCAATTTTTACACGATCAGCATGCTTCAACAGAGTAATCATCATCAGTCCAACCATCAGAGCATCCTCAAAGTTATAGTGATCCTCCAGAAGCGGCGGTGCAATCTGCCACGGATGGTTTGTTGTGATATCCTCTTCCTCGCTCTTGGAATGGAACCACACATTCCACTCGTCAAAGCTCAGATTAATTGTCTTTTTACTGCGCTTTTTCGCTTTCACAAAATCACAGGTAGAGATGACAGAACGGATAAATGCATCCATATCATCCGATTTTGCCAGATAATCAGCGCTGTCTCCATTGAGGTTTCCGTAATACTGGTGCAGGGAAACGTAGTCGACATAATCATAATCGTACTCCAGGGTTGTTGCTTCCCACTGCGGAAATGTCGGCATATCCATATAGGAACTGCCACAGGAAACCAGCTCAATGGATGGATCAATCAGTTTCATCGCCTTGGCTGTTTCCTGTGCAAGACGCCCGTATTCATGCATGGTCTTTTTGCCCAGCTGCCACTCCCCGTCCATTTCATTTCCCAGACACCACAGTTTGATATTGTAAGGGTCTTTCACTCCATGCCGGATACGCAGATCGCTGTAGCGGGTACCCGACGGATGGTTGCAGTATTCCAGAAGATTGCAGGCATCCGCAATTCCCCTCGTTCCCAGATTAACTGCCATCATAGTATCTGCCCCGGTCTTTTTTGTCCACTTTGCAAACTCTCCCAGCCCAAAGGTATTCGGCTCCAGACTTCTCCATGCCAGTTCCAGCCGTGGTTTACGTTCCTCGATCGGACCCACGCTGTCCTCCCAGAAAAAGTTTGAGACAAAATTTCCGCCCGGATACCGGATAATCGGAACATTCAGATCTTTTACCAGATCAATGACATCCTTGCGAAAACCGTCTTCATCCGCGAACGCATGATCCGGCTGGTAAATTCCTCCATACACCGCTCTGCCCAGATGTTCTATAAAAGAGCCATAAATGCGTTTGTCTACTTCAGACACTTTAAACGCTTTGTCTATCATCATTTTTGCCTGTTTCACGTTTTTTTCCTCCTTTGCCACACGTACTAGCCTTTTACTGCACCCGCAGTCATACCTTCAATAAAATACTTCTGGAAACATAAGAACAATATGAGGATCGGAAGGATCGAGAAGAAAGACCCGACGATCAGCAGATCATAATTATTTCCATACGGTGTAATCAGCGTATTCAGTCCGATCGGAAGCGTATATTTTTCCGAGCTGCGCAATACAAGTAACGGCCATAAGAAATTATTCCAACAGTTCATACCATTTAAAATTGCCATTGCCGCAAACGATGGTTTCATAATCGGCAGTACCAGTTTAAAAAAGATTCCGTACTCCGAAGCGCCATCAATTCTGCCTGCCTCAATGATCTCTTTTGGCATGCCGGTCAGATACTGCCGGAAAAAGAAGATCGTTGATGCATGTGCAAGGAAAGGCAGGAATATTGCCGCATAATTGTCAGACAGATGCATATCGTTGATCTGTACATACAGTGGAAGCATCAACATTTCAAACGGTACGGACATGATCAAAAGCACACAGACAAACAATACATTTTTAAACCGGAATTCATAAGCGGAAAATCCATACGCAACAAATGCACTGATAAATAAGGTCAGTATCACCTGCACAACCGTCAGTCCCACACTGTTTAAAAACCAGCGGAAATAGTTTCCGGAATCCGTAAACAGCATGACATAGTTGTGGAAATTTGCCTTGGAAAAATCAATTTTCAAATTCAGTCCGTATCGGATCAGCATGGTTCCTTCCTGAAATGTTCCCGCAAAAATTGCCCAGAACGGAATCAAAATGATAATTGCCAGCACAATAAGAAATACATATGCCAGAACTTTGACTGCAGTTATTTTCGGTTTCTTCGCAGATTTGCGAACCGGTATATTCATTGTCATATCGCTCATCGTATCATTTCTCCTCCTTCTTAAATGTTCCTGTCGCTGCCAGCTGAATAACGTTAATCAAAAGAACCAGTGCCAGAAGCACAACTCCAACTGCAGACGCATATCCCATATCGTTCTTTTCAATTCCCTGCCGGTAAAGGTATCCGACAATGGTAAGTCCGATGTTGTTTGGCGAATTATTGCCGGCATAGAGCATGTAACTCTCATTGAACATTGCCAGGCCACCGTAAATACTGATGGTCAGCACATATACAATGGTAGGTTTCAGCATCGGAACTGTAATTTTTATAAACTTCTGCCAGGTATTGGCTCCATCAATGGATGCCGCTTCATAATAATCTCCCGGTATGCTTTGAAGTCCGGACAAAAAGTACATCATATTGACACCAAACCAGCGCCAGCATGCCAATAACAGCAACGCAAAAAATCCGGTTCCGGAATTTTTCAGCCATTTGATCGGTGCAATTCCAAAAAATCCTACAACGCTGTTCATCAGTGCGGTATCCATCTCTCCAAAAATCAGACGGAAAACCGTACCTGCTACTACTACAGATGTCAGTGCCGGAATAAATAATGCCGACTTAAAAAATCCCTGAAATTTTTCCCCTACCAGTTTTGCGTTAATGATGCATGCCAGTAACATCGGGATCGGTATCAGCAGAATCAGCGTTGCAATCATATACTTAAAGCTGTTTCCAACTGCCACTTTAAACACGCGGTCCTGGATCAGCCTTGTATAATTTCCCATTCCGAGATGCTGGATCTGTCCCGGCAAAATCTTTTCCGTGCTCATGATCACAGATTTTCCGATTGGAAGAATCCAGAAAATCGCGAATGTCAGAACGAACGGAAGAACAAATACATATGGTGCCGCTTTTTTAGAATACAAAAACTTCTTCATGTTCTCTCCCCCTATCCAAGAAGTTCCTTTAACCAGACAAGCATTTCTCCCTTTTTACGATTTCCCCAATAGCAATATGGGACAGCTGTCAGTTGCACCGGTGTTAATGTCACCGCTTTTTCCTGATACAGCAGATGTTCATCCCAGCCATTCTGCGAAATCTTTTTTCCTTCCAGGTGAATGACTTCACATCCCCCCAGAAGCTGCTCGTCATATGTTTCTGTCAGTTCCTGTTTTGTATCCACCAGAATGGATGCAAGATTGTCTCCATTATCGGTTTCCTCCAGGCAGTACACCAGAGGTCCCTTTACGATGGCGGTCTTTGCAGCATCCGCTCTGACCTGTGGATTTGCATGCACAAATACCGGTGGCGCATCAAAACAGATTTCAAAAACTGTTTTACCAAAAATCCCTTTTATTTTAGCATATCCGCGCTCTATTTTGGTGTCTGCTTTCCTGCCATTCTGTAAAATTGTGAAGTTTCTGGCATATGCGGGAATCCGAAATGCCAGTGTCATTTCTCTTTCCTGCGTTCCCTCCATTACAAAGCGCATCCGGCTATCCCATGGGAAATTTCCTTCCATTGTAATATGAAACGCTGCATCCCCAACTGTGACATCTGTTTCATTTGCGATATACAGATTCAGATATAGTTCGGAATCTTCCTGAAAATACAGATATTGTCCCAGCGATGCCAGTGTCCTTGTGATATTCGGCGGGCAACATGCCACGCCAAACCAGGTCTGGCGAACCGGTTTTACATGCTCCTTTGAAGTCCGCGGAATACAGTTCTTCGGCCACACCTCCAGCGGATTGACATAAAAGAAACTTTTTCCGTCCATGGCAATTCCTGACAATACGGTGTTATACAGTGCCAGTTCTACCGCATCCATATAAGAAGCATCTTTTTTCATCTCCGCCATACGTTTTCCAAACATGGCAAGTGCAATCGAAGCACATGTCTCCGAATAATTACTGTCGTTCGGAAGATCATAGTCAGTTGTAAACCGCTCAAGCAGACCGGATGATCCGACGCTTCCCGTCACATACATTCTCCGGTGTACCATATCATCCCAGATGGTATCACACGTTTCAAGCAATTCCTGATCCTGATATTCATACGCGAGATCCGCCATGGCAGAATACATATAATTTGCACGTACCGCATGCCCCTCTGCCGTCTTCTGTTCCCGCACCGGCTTATCGGACTGGGAATATTTCGGATCATAGTTGGAAAATTCCGGAAAGATCCTCCGATGTCCCGGTCGTTTTTCTTCTTCCAGAAAATAATTTTTTCCTTTGCCACGGATATCAATAAAGTACTTCGCCTGCTCCAAATACCGTTTTTGTCCCGTCACGCGATATAATTTCACAAGTGCAAGCTCAATCTCCTGATGTCCCGGATACCCGTGCAACTGTCCTTCTTCTTTCCCAAAAGTTTCACAGATCAGATCTGCAAACCTGCTTACGATATCTAAGAATTTTTTCTTTCCGGTTGCTTCATAATACGCAACGGCCGCCTCTATCATATGACCTGCGGTGTAAAGTTCATGCCCCTCCATCAGATTGCACCAGCGCCGGTCCGGCTCTTTGATTGTAAAATAAGTATTCAGATATCCATCCGGCTGCTGTGCCCTGCCGATCAGATCAATGGTTTCATCAGCCAGCCGTTCCAGTTCCCCGTCTCTTTCATAGCTGAGTGCGAATCCTACCGCTTCCAGCCATTTCGCCACATCGGTATCCTGAAACACAGCTCCCTGAAATTCCCCCTGTTTTTCTCCCGCTGCAATCTTAAAATTTTCAATACAGTGGCTCGTTTCCACACCTTCCAGACGATCATTTAATATGTCCCACTGATAAGGGATGATTACATCTTTTACGAGATGTACATATTTATTCCAAAACCGATCCGTAATGTGAATATCTTTAAGGGGAATACTCGAATTTGCCGCTTTTCCCATCATCTCTCCTCCTTCATTAAACGTTTAACATTTCGTTTAAAAAATAATTACGGAAAAAGTAAATTTACGTCTTCCGTAATTGTTTTTCTTATAAATTTTATAGCATATCTGCATTTTGCTGTCAATATTCGCGTATATAAAACGTTTAACTTTAGATACTTTTACCAAATTAAAAAGACTTTTTTTGTCTATTTATTTTCCGGAAATATTCTGAACCGATCCGCGCACCAGCAATTTGCATGGCACAGGAAGTTCCACCATCCGGTGCTTTGATTCCGTCTGTTCTCCAGAATCCTGTGATTCAATATCCTCAATCACATTCTGGCAGGAAGTATATCCAATCTCGTACAACGGCAGTTCAATCGTTGTCAGCGGCGGCTGATAAAAATTCGACAGCTCCCGGTTATCAAATCCGACAACCGCTATATCTTTCCCCGGCACAAGTCCCTTTTCCGTCAACCGGTCATATACACCACCTGCCATGATATCGTTCATACAGAAAATTGCCGTAACTTTCTGTTCCAAAAGCTGATCCGTACACCGGTACCCGCCTTCTCTCGTCCATCCTCCCTCTACGATTGCATCGGGATTAAAAACAATTTCATGATCAAACAGTGCTTTCTGGTAACCGAGCAGACGATCATGGGTATGAATACTGCTCTCTTTTCCGGTAATCACACCGATTTTTTTATGTCCCATGGAAATGACATAATTTATAATTTCATATGCTCCGCGCCGGTCATCCACAACGACTGCCGGATAACTGTCAGATTTTGTGTATCCATATGCCATGCTCGCCGGAACCGTCAATTTTTCCGGCAGACATTTCAGTACACGCTCATGAGCGGTCACATAAACAATTCCATCTACCTGTTTCGAGATCAGTTCCCGGATCTCTCTGTGGACTGTCTGGAAAAAGTTCTCATTTTCATAGTAACTGTCTCCAAACTTCTTGTATAAACGGAGATTGGTCAGGAGAATATGGTAACCTTTTTTCTCGCAGCATTTTGTGATTCCGTCTATAATTTCCGGTGCACAGAAGACCGTAATATCCTCAACGACAACCCCAATCGTCTTTGTCCGCTTTGTCTTTAAATTTTTAGCAATATAGTTCGGAGTATAATTCAGTTCTTCAATTGCTTTAAGCACTCTCTGTTTTGTCTCTTCACTGGCGTTCGGTTTCCCGTTGATAATGTTGGAAACGGTCGCAATCGAAACATTACAGTATTTTGCGATTTCTTTAATTGTAACCATAGTACCGCCTCTTTCACTGACTACAAAAATAATATCTTTATTATACGTTATACCTGCACACGCAATCAACCATAAAGCGCAAAAAAGTTTTATTTCGTTGAAAAAAGGCCCATGAACATCTCACGGGCCTTCCTTCGTATTTTGTTACTTTGCAGAAATTTATTTATTTTTTACAGTGACTTTGCACTTATTGGTAATACCATTGGATTTTACAGTAATGGTAACCTTTCCGGCTTTCTTCGCCTTGATCACACCCTTGGAGGATACGGTTGCAATCTTTGTATTAGAAGACTTGTAAGTTACCTTTCCAATGCTTCCTTTTACCGTTAACTTTGCTGTCCTGCCCTTTTTCAGAGTTACTGTCTTTTTATTTAAAGTAGGATTTTTTACGGTAATTTTTACCTGTCCGCTTACACCGTTGTTGGTTGCTGTGATAACAGCGGTACCTTTTTTCAGTGCTGTAACCTTACCGGTTGCATCTACCTTTGCCACCTTTGCATTGCTGCTGGTGTAAGTTGTAATTCCGCTTCCGGATACGACATTCGCAAGAACATTGGTCTTGCCCTTCACATACAGTGTTGTCTTTTCACTGACAACTGCAACCTTTGTGTCACGTTTGATATAACTGATTGATTGTCCGTCAAGTGTGTCAAACGTAAGAATGGTACTGTCACCCTTCTTTGCAATTGTATATTTACCTGCAGTTGTGATCTCATCACTGCCTGTGGAAATGTATACACCGCTGTTTGTAGCTTCGTTTCCATCGTTGTCATACGCAAAGAACGTAAATGCATTTTCTGCATAATTTCCGGTTCCGTTCTGATCAAAATAGGTTACTCCGGTTCCGTCAGCTTTCAGTTCACAGTACATTTTGGAATTCTTATACTGTGCATTATTGGCATATGCAGTCAGATCCGCATCCCATACCCCGGCAAGTGCACTCTGCTGGGCTACAGTTTCTGTAGTTTTCATCCCTGCAAGATTTTCCGTGCAGAATAAAGCGATGCAGTTCTGGATCATTGCTTCATTTTTCTCTGTCAGAGCACTCTTTAACATACCGGAGCCTACCCAGTTTGCATATTTTCCGGTGTTAAGTTTTAACAGTTCTGTCAGATCACTGCCATAACGGAATTCGATATGGTAAGTTGTTGCCGGAGTATCCGGGCAAAGGAATACATATTTGAACTCATCCTCATTCTTATCTGTGCTCTGGAATACATAGCCTTCCATTACACCGCTGAGTGCATCTTTTTTCAGGAATTTGTAGGTATGGGAAACTTTCTTGCTGTCGGTTGTGGTGAATTCCACTTTGCCGCCATCCTGGAAAGAAACTTCTTTTACGTCATTGATAAATCCACAGTAAAATGCGTTTGGATCAGCTTTATCTCCATAAGTGGAAGAACCTACGGAAGCCTTCAGTGTCTTTACTGCCTCCTTTGCTGCGCCGGCACCGACAATGGCTGCCGCGTCATCATTCCAGTACTTATCATATCTGACGTCAAATAAAACGTCTTTAAACAGCTGTACATAATCGCCTTTTACCGCGGTAAATAATTTGTCTGCCTTTGAGCTGTCAGCCTCCTGTGCCGGAACCGTTGGTACGGATGTGTTTGTGCCAGCTCCCATCACCGGCACTGCAGATGTGCCTGCCACTGTAATGGATAATAACAGTGCGAGTAATGCTTTACGCATCTTTTTCATAATTCTTCTCCTTTCAAAATTTCAGAATGTTAGTTGTTTATAACTCCTGTTAGTTTGTTCATGTTTATGGTAGCTTTTTCCATGCTCTGTGTCAAGCAGGTAAAAGCTTAATATTTTTTTAATTTTGACTTTTCTGGAAAAAACAGCTGATTACAATGGACTTATTGCAGTGAGCATAGGATTAGCATTTTCATTCTTCATATCCATGTTTGCGGAGATATTTACATATACATACGATATAACATGGCCTCATGTATAAGTGAATTTAGCACCCAAAAATATCAAAAGGCAAAAAATAAGCTCGCACATGCCCATTTTACCAGACTTTGCGAGCTTTTAAAAATCATTCAAACTCTTTCATAGTTTATACCTACATTATAACAGCTTTTTAGAACATAATCTGCTGCTTCCTGTAAATCTTTTATATTCTTTTATATTCTATTATTACTGTTTCGGATTCACTACATTTCCTTTCACAACCTGTCCCGGTTCCTGTCCTTTTCTCATTCCTCGTACTACCTGCCACCCAGTCTGCCCATTGCAAGGTCAAGGACAGCTCCTGTATGCCACTTAACCGGTGCACCGGAAGCATCTTTCATAGTAAGTACCTGCTGCCACGGCAACACACTATCTGTGACAAGTGCCATAGCTCCGTAAATAAATGCTCCCACAATTAAAGCCGAAATAATCAGTTTCTTACATTTCTGTGGTGGAAAATCATATTCTTCTGCCGCCTGTGGAATACAGTCAAATCCTACATATAAAAAAGGTGCCAAAGCAAGAATTGAAACGTCGGAGCCATAAAACACATCGTATCTGCCTGCTTTTTGATTGCCTCTACAATTTCCGGAAGTTCATGTCCTAAATTGGAACATACCAGAAGAGATGCCATATCTGCATATTTCTTTCCGTCATAATCATAAAAATAAATTCCTTCTGCCCGCTCCACCGGCAGTGCATCCACACCGGATTTTGACCATGACTGCATGACATAATCTTTGTGCATCTGTGCGATTTCTTTTCCTGTTAAACTCATAATTGTATCCTCCTTCATGCATTTCAATTTTTGCTTATTTTTTGATAAACAGACCTTATTTTCGGTAACTGTAAAATAGAAAAAGCGTCCATCTCACAGAATCTTTCTGTGATTGGACGCCTTTGTCTGATCTGCCTTTATGTTAGCGCATAAAAAAACAGATACAATGTTACAAAGTCTAATTTTTTTGTACTCCAGTACAAATTCTATTTGTGAAGGATCTGACAAATGCCAAATCCAAGCATAACCTCAAGCCGGTTTTCTAATCTGGTCAGATCCATTTCCAGAATCTCCGATGCTTTATTGATTTTATAATTCACCGTATCCCGCACATACTCCTGCATCACTTCTTCATCTTTTAGTGCAAACAATATGCGGAAGATTCCAGCATTTTTATAAATAATCATTTTATGCCTGCCATATACCTCTTCACCGGGAATTCTCCCCAAAGCGGATACTTCTGCCATCTGATTTGCCGTCTCATAGCTTTTGTGCAGCTGCCGGAGTTCCTCTGCCTGATTTCCTACACAAAAAACAACCGTCTCCTCTTTTTTTAATTCATTACAGAAATGCTGAAAAATATACGTCAGCACATGTTTGCGCTCCTGCCCTGTATAATCACACAAAACCAGAACAAGCTGCTTTTCCTGCGCACAGCAGAGAATCCGTTTATAATTACAACGCAAATGACTGCCCAGCTCATCACTGCGATCATCAGTCCGGACAACAGTGCCATTACATTAAGTACTACCTTCGCGTCATCCATACCAAGCAGATACATGGATGGCGGCATGGCAAGCACAGTCCCGGCAAATCCGGTAATCGCCTGAATCCATTATAGCATTCGCTGCTTCTGAAATCCAGACTTATTGTTATATGCTATTCTTTTGAAAATTGCAAAGTTTAATTCTACCATCCATTTATACAGTGGAATTCTCTTCTGCACAAGTGGAGTTTAATCTTTCAT
>PPYF01222106.1_pt1 | contig 12118 bp, 6 predicted proteins | sample 1559871 | NCBI WGS metagenome assembly PPYF01 (sample SAMN08240021, study PRJNA423297) | Human gut metagenome, whole genome shotgun sequencing project. | reverse complement strand
GTGATCAGATCCGCTTTTAAGCGCTCGCTCTTCATCTGCTCCTGCACTGCCGCTTTCATTCCCTCTCCGAGCGAATTGACAATTCCGGCAAGCTGAAGGTTGTCTTCCCCCGGCAGCTCCGTCAGGTCAATCTTGTAATCCAGATCGCCCGCAGCAATCTCTTTTAAGCCATGTTCAATCTGTTTTCTTCCGGATGCCTCGCGCAGCAGAAGAAGCAGCACTGCGGCATCCATCACCAGGGTAAGGAATACGCCGAACATTCCGAAGCCGCAGCAGAGAATGATCTGCACGCCGCAGAAAACGCAGAACATAAGGATCGTTCGCTCCGACTCCTGTCTGCCTTCATAGAAGGTTCTTCCGGCAGACACGATCCGGTGGCCGACGCAGTACAAAAACGACTGTTTCCAGACGTTGCGTGCTTTGATCCGGCGCACCAGTGAGCAGTACGGAATCAGTGTGATCAGAAATCCGGCGAGGATGCCCGATGCGGCCACCAGGCTTCGCCATGTATCTGCTTCATTTCCATAGGATCCGCTGTAGATGTAGTTTCCGTCAAAATTCTGGATATAATGAACGCCGCCGTAGGAAAGTTCGATGCAGACAGCAACGATTCCAACTGCTCCCATCACAATCAGGATGGCGGCTGCAGCTGCGATTTCCGTGTACCACTGATCGAAAAAGTAAAGGCGGATTTCTTTGTTTTTTCCATTTCTTCCTGCCTGCAGTGTGAACAGGACCAGGCAGACCAGCGTTCCGATTCCGCCAACTGCAATCATCAGAAGAAGGAGCTGCATTTTCGGAAGCCACTGGCTGTAGATCTCACTGTACTGGGAGAAATAGTCGCTTGCTGCCAGATCCGGATCCAGTGCAACAAAGATCTTCTGATAATTATCTGCAATCTGATTGTTCAGCAGATAGCTTCTCGCTGCTTCCACGGCCGGGCTGTTTTTTCTTGTTGCATAAGAACGGACTTTGTCGGCACCGCCGGTCCGGTCAACAGCAAAGGCGAACGGATAGGACGATTTCTGCGCAATGGCTGTTGTGTAACCATTTTTCCAGGAATCCACATTCGTATAGATATTTCCTTCTTTATCCTCCAGACAGTACCAGAGATTGGCATCGTCCGCATCGACGCTGATGCCGCTCTCCTGGTTTTTAAAAGCAGCAACTTCTTCCGTGACCCCGGAAAGTGTCATATACAGATCGCGGATGGATACCTTTTTCAGATTTGCCGCCGCGTACTCATAGAGGTACGTTCCCGCTTTCGTTTTCTGCGTTTCCAGGTTCATTCCCTGATCGTATAGATACAAAAACTGGGAGGAAACATCAGCAGGATCAATTTTTTTCTCTTTCAGGCTTTTCACTGCATTATCGGAAGGAAAGTAGACCTCGCCGTCCGGGGAAAAGCTGTCAAACGTCTCTGCATCTGCCGCGCTCACTTCTTCGGTGAGTGCGGCTACATCCGTCTCTTCTGTTTCCTGGCTCACGTCAGTTCCATCTTCGTATGCAAGATAGGCTTCTTTGTCAATTCCGGCATCGTTCGTCGCATAATTGTCCGCAGTATACGCTGCCACCTCATTGAGGTCTGCGCTGCTGCCGTCATCGTACATCTTGACAAGCTGGTCAATGGTGTACGTTGTACTTATCCCGCCGCTTCCCTCTCCATCGGTTGCAAAGGCACGGTAATCAATCTCTTTTGTTCCGTCGTATCGACCGTTTGTGCCGAATTTACTCATATCATTATAGTAGCTCATGACGTTATGAAGCTGCCGCTGCACCAGTGTGCCGCATGCGGTGGTTTCTTCAAACGCATACTTTTTTGCTGCCGCATTCGGCGTCAGGCCGACGCTGGAAAGCATCAGTGTCTGAATGCCCCCGAACAGCGCACTGGCGGCAAAAACGATCAGCAGAAGAAAAACGATCAGCTTCCCCGTCAGGCTGTAGAGTTTTCGTTCTTTCACAATTATTCACTCCTTATTATTGTTTCTCAATCTTATACCCAATTCCCCATACAACTTTCAGATAGCGCGGCTCCTTCGGGTTGATTTCGATTTTCTCACGGATGTGACGGATGTGGACCGCAACGGTGTTGTCCGCACCGATCGCCTCCTCGTTCCAGATGCTCTCGTAGATCTGTTCAATCGAAAATACCTTGCCTGGATTTTTTACCAGCAGCAGGAGAATGTTGTATTCGATCGGGGTCAGTTTGACTGGTTCGCCCTCGACGCTGACTTCTTTTAAATCGTCGTTGCTGATTTTCAGCGTCGCACGGATGCCGTCCAGTTTCGGCATCATGACGTCGATAATCAGCAGCTGAATCTCCTCCCTCTCGAGCATCTGGATGGCCTGCATGCCGTCATATGCTTTCAGCACATGATAGCCCTCCTGGGTCAGATAAATCTCAATGGCGTCTACAATCTCTCTATCATCATCACATACTAAAATGTTGTACATTTCTTCTTTCTCCACCTTTCATTTTTTCTTTTCCGGCACTTTTTTTCCGCGCCGGACCTCCCACATGATTCAAAGATGATTGTACCGCAAATTCCCTCAAGTTGCCAGATGTCTTTTGTTTTCATCCTTACTGTACCAAAGGAATCTTTAGGTCCGCAAAGGAAAATCTTAAGTTTCTATAAAGTTTTGTCTGTGAATTCAGAGCTCAAACATTTTTTAGACAATTGCAATTATTTTCTTAGCACATCCTGCTTGCCGTCTATGCGGATCTCAATAATTTAAAGATCATCAACGACCGATACGGGCATGAAGAAAGGGACTTCTCCATCCGCCTTGTCGGACAGTTTCTGCAGGATTCCATCGGCAAACGCGGTGTCTGCGGACGCATCGGCGGCGATGAATTCGCATATCTTGTTCCGTGTTCCGACGAAACAATGTCCAGGGATCTGTACCGGACGCTGCACTCCGCATTCGACATTTTTAATAGAACGAACGAAAAAGCATATAATATTACCGTTTCCACCGGCTTTTATCTGCTTCCGAAAGACATGGATTCCACACTTCCGGAGATGCTCGCGCATGCGGATGCAATGCTTTACGAGGAGAAACAGAAACGAGATAAGAATGTTGCGAAAATTTTACCAAAATAGGAATTGATTTTTTTCTGGAAAGCAGTTAGAATACTTGAGGGATGATTTTTGAATCCCGTATTTCAAGCGAAACAGACCGGCAAAAACGGCTGTTTGATCAAAAAATTTCTAAAAAAAGGCAGGTGAACAGAATGGATAGTTGTGATTCTCATGGGCAAAAAAAGAATGGAGGATAACGAAAAAATGGAAAAACGAGTACAGGATTATACCCAGGAGATCCTGGATACAATCCGCAGTAACTCTTCTCCGGCTGTCATGGGCAGCCGCCTGGAAGATTACCACGAAAATGACCTGGCAGATGTTCTGCCGCTTTTAACGGTTCCGGAGCGATGCAAACTGTACCGCATTCTGGACACGGACATGCTGTCCGATATTTTTGAGTATGCTGAATCCGACAACGTAGCCGAGTACCTCGAAGAGATGGATGTCAAAAAAGCCGCTTCCATCCTCTCCAAAATGGAGACCGATGCACTGGCCGAGGTTCTGCAGAAACTCGACAAAGCAAAGAAAAAACTTCTGATCGAACTGCTCGATCCGGAAGTACGCCACGATATTGAGATGATCGCCTCCTTCGATGAAGATGAAATCGGTAGCCGCATGACGACAAACTGCATCATCATCCGCGAGGATCTGAATGTCAAACAGGCGATGAGCAGCCTGATCGATCAGGCCGCAAAGAACGACAACATCTCTACCATCTTTGTTGTCAATGCGCAGCAGAAATTTTACGGAGCGATCGATCTGAAAAACCTGATCATCGCAAGACGCGACGAGACGCTCGAGGATCTGACCGTAACTTCTTACCCGTACGTATATGCAGAGGAGCCGATCAACGAGTGTATCGAAGAACTGAAGGATTATTCCGAGGATTCTATTCCGGTCCTCGACAATGACAACCGCCTGCTCGGTGTCATCACATCATCAAACATCATCGACCTGGTTGATGATGAGATGGGTGAGGACTACGCGATGTTCGCAGGTCTGACCGCAGAGGAGGATTTAAAAGAGCCGTTAAAAGACAGTATGAAAAAACGTCTTCCATGGCTGATCATCCTGCTCGGTCTTGGCATGCTGGTTTCTTCTGTAGTCGGTATTTTCGAACAGGTTGTCACAACCCTTCCGATCATCATGACCTTCCAGTCCCTGATCCTTGACATGGCCGGAAACGTTGGTACCCAGTCCCTGGCTGTTACCATCCGTGTCCTGATGGATGAGTCCCTGACCGGAAAACAGAAATTACAGCTTGTTTTCAAGGAAATGCGCATCGGTTTCTGCAATGGTCTTCTGCTTGGTGTTCTGTCCTTTGCTGTCATCGGACTTTTCATCTTCTTATTCAAGGGAAAGACCATGATGTTCGCATTTTCCGTTTCCGCCTGCATCGGCATCGCACTGCTGCTGGCAATGCTGATTTCCAGTGCCGTCGGCACCTGCATTCCGCTGTTCTTCAAAAAGATCCACATCGATCCGGCGGTTGCTTCCGGTCCGCTCATCACGACGGTCAACGACCTTGTCGCTGTCGTTACATTCTATGGCCTGAGCTGGCTGTTCCTGATCGAGATGCTGCATCTCGCAGGCTGATCTTTTGATACGACTGAAAAATTTTTAAGAGGCAGATATCAACTTTTTCTGGTTTCGGAAAAAGCTGATATTTGCCTCTTATCTTTTCTCTTCCCTTCTTTACATTCCAAACAGAAACCGATATAATAGCAGGTAACGGTGCTTTTATGCTTTGACGTTTCACAGTGCCGCAAATATTTTGAAATGAGGGTTTTTGAAAACATGATTGTCAATCTCATCACCACAGTCTACAACTTTCTCTGGGGCGATCTTTTTACGATTCCGCTCCCGGGCGGCGGCAGTCTCGGAATCTCCCTTTTGATTCTTCTGCTGATCCCAACCGGCATCTATTTTACGATCCGGACACGTTTTCTTCCTATCCGTCTGTTCCCGGACATGATCCGTGCCCTGTCGGAAAAGAAAAATGAAAAAAGCAGCCTTTCTTCTTTTCAGACACTGATCGTTTCCACCGCAACGCGTGTCGGTATGGGAAATCTGGTCGGCGTTGTCGCTGCAGTCTCCGCCGGAGGCGCAGGTGCTGTGTTCTGGATGTGGGTGACGGCTATCATCGGCTCGTCTACCGCGTTTATCGAAGCTACGCTCGCACAGCTTCACAAAGAAGAAGATCCTCTGTACGGCGGCTACCGCGGCGGTCCTGCCTACTACATTCACGATCTGGTTGAAGACCACCTCAAGAAGAAAAAACGATACGTTCTGCCGGCTGTTCTGTTTGCCATTGCCGGTCTGATCTGCTGGTGCGGTATCAGTCAGGTAATCAGCAACTCCGTGGCTTCTTCTTTTAAAAATGCATTTTCCATTCCGCCGCTTTACACCAGTATCATGCTGGTGATTCTTTCTGCAATCATCGTACTGCGGAAAAATGCAACCGTAAAGGTGCTGGATTTTATAGTTCCTGTCATGGCAGTCTGCTATTTCTTTATCACACTGTTTATCATCGCAGTCAACCTCCGTCAGATTCCTTCTGTGTTTGCACGCATTTTTGAGGAAGCCTTCGGACTTCGTCAGATGGCAGCCGGCGGTTTTGGTGCTGTTCTGATGAACGGTGTAAAGCGTGGTCTGTTTTCGAATGAAGCCGGTTCCGGCTCCGCTCCATGCGCCGCTGCCGCCGCAGAATGTGACCGCCCGGCCAAAGCAGGCCTTGTACAGGCGCTCGGCGTTTTTGTTGACACAATCGTCATCTGCAGCTGCACCGCAATGATTATGCTGCTTGCACCAAAGGATCTGATTAATGGCCTTTCCGGCATGGATCTCTTGCAGACCGCCATGCAGTATCATCTGGGAAAATTCGGTGTGATTTTCATTGCACTTACGCTGTTTTTGTTCAGCTTTTCCACGTTCCTCGGCATTTTGTTCTATGCCAGAAGCAACGTTGCCTACCTGTTCGGTGACAAGTGGTGTTTCCAGACCGCTTACAAGGTTCTTGCACTTGTAATGCTGTTTATCGGCGGTATTGCCGCATACACTTTTGTGTGGGATCTTGGTGATGTCGGCATCGGGCTGATGACAATTTTCAACATTATTGCACTGTATCCACTTGCAGGTGAGGCGCTTTCCGAGTTAAAATCATATGAGGAGTCGAAGAAATCGTAAATCCTGTGGATTGCTGTTTCGGACCGAAAAATGGGTTTTTGAAAAAGGAGGTTTTTACACATGATCATTGAACCATCAAACTACACGTATGAGACAATGCCGGACTACACAGACGCGGTAGACGGCGCCGTGGAAATTCCGGTGACCGGAGAGGAAATTGAGATCCGCTATGCGCATGAAGTTGTCTACGACGAGGCGCACAATCTTCATCTGGAAATTTTCACACCATTCCAGATGGCGCACCCGGAGCGCACCTGGCCGTGCATCACATTTATTCAGGGATCCGCCTGGATGAAACAGTATGTCTACCAGAAGGTCGGCATGATCGCCCGTCTGGCGCAGCGCGGCTACGTTGTTGCAATCGTCGAATACCGTCACAGCGGAATCGCACATTTCCCAGCGCAGATCATCGACGCAAAAAATGCGGTACGTTTTCTGCGTGCGCATGCGGAGGAATACAAGCTGAATCCATCGCAGATGTTCCTGATGGGAGATTCTTCCGGCGGACAGGTTTCTTCCGTTGCCGGCATGACCGCAAAGAGCGGAAAACTTGACGAGCCGATCAATGAGGAAAGCTGCGAGGTATGCGGTATTATCGATCTGTACGGAGCTGTTGATGTGACACTGCCGTACGGCTATCCGATAACGCTGAACCATCAGAAACCAGACAGCCCGGAGGGCATGCTGATGGGCTATGACATTACCGAGCATCTTGAGGAGGCTAAGGCAGCCTGCTCCAAAACATACGTGAACGAGGATTTCCCGCCGATGCTGATCGCACACGGCACCAAGGACACGATGGTGTTCTGCCAGCAGAGTGTCGATCTCTACCACGCATTAAAGGATGCCGGAAAAGATGTACAGCTGTATCTTCTTCGCGGCGCAGACCACGGCGGTGCCGCATTCTGGACCGAGGAAATGATTACCGTTTACGATAACTTCTTCAAAAAATGTTTGGGTGAATAACATGAGAATTGCTTACTGCGAAGATGAACCGGCGCAGCGTTCCCGGATGGAACTGCTGCTCCGCACCTTTGCGGAGCGAAAAAGGCTTCCTCTGACCGTGGAAGCCTTTTCAGACTCCGCCGCTTTTCTGTTCCAGTATCCCGGCTCGTATCCGTTTGATCTCATCTTTCTCGATATTGATCTCGGCGGAATGGACGGCATGGCGCTGGCGCGGAAAATCCGTGAAACGGACAGTGAGGTGCCGATTCTCTTTCTGACGAATCATAAAGAATATGTTTTCGAAGGATATGAGGTGCAGGCGTTCCGGTATCTCTTAAAGCCGGTGACAGAGGATACACTGTTTCCGCTGCTCGAGGAGCTGCAGGCGATGCGCGGACAGGAAAAGCCGCATCTGCTGCTTTCACTTGGCGGGGAGACGCAGAAGCTGTTTCTCTCTGACCTGCTTTTTGTGGAGTCCGATAATCATTATCTGACGCTGCATACGGCCGCCGGCACGGAAACGTTTAAGAAAAATCTGTCGGAGTTCCGCGAAGAGCTTTCCGCCGCATGGCAGGCTTCTGGTGGGACAGGAGAATGTTTTGCGGCCGCACACCGGAGTTATCTTGTGAATCTCGCTCATGTGGAGCGGATCACGCGGACGGAATGTCTCTTGTCGGACGGAACAAAAATTCCGGTCAGCCGCGGATGCTATGCATCACTCAACCAGGCATTCCTGCAGTTTTACCGGCCGAATGCGTTTTAAAGGTTTTGCATTTTTTAATTTCCAATTCCGAACGAACCGAGGTGATGTTTCATGGCGCACATTCCTTTTTTATCCCATTATCTGGAACGCAAAAATATCGAATACCAGAACCAGCTTCTCGCCCGCCAGGTCGAGGAAGTGCAGAATATCTATCTGACAATGCGCGGCTGGCGCCATGATTACCACAATCATCTGCAGTCAATGAAGGCATATGTTGAGATGGGACAGTATGATAAGCTGCAGGAATATCTCGGGCTGCTCGAAAATGATCTCGATCAGGTCAACCAGCTCTGCGACTCGGGGAATGTGAATCTCGATGCGATTTTAAATTCCAAAATTTCACTCGCCGAAAAGAACGGCATCCGCGTGGATTACAAGGCAGCCTGCCCGGTCAATCTTACGGTGAGTGATATTGATCTCTGCGCGCTGATCGGAAATCTGATTGACAATGCGGTGGAAGCATGCGAGGGCCTTGCGGATCCCTATATCCGGCTTTATATTGGTGTGCTGAAAAACCAGCTGTATATTTCCGTTACGAATGCAACAAAGGATACTGTGCGGAAGCTGGACAGCGAGTATATCACCACGAAGCGCGGAAATCACGGGCATGGGCTGAAACGGATCAATCTTGTTGTGGAAAAGTACGAAGGATATATCAACCGGCAGAACGAGCCCGGCGTTTTCGTGACGGAGATTATGCTGCCGCTGTAAAAAGCTCTTTCCAGAATTTTTTGATTTTGTCCGATGATTCTACAGAAAAATTTTGCAGAACGTGAACACTTTTTTTGCTGTTCGCGTTCTTTTTTGTTCCATTTACGTACTTTTCCCCCGTGTTTTGCATGAATATGGTAGGATAACTACAGTTCACGAAAGACATGTGACAGAGGAGGTCTTTATGTATTCATTATGGTCTAACTACATTTATATTCATCGGGAGCTGTGGCATTACAGCAAAAAGCCGTTTCTCTTTCAGGCACTCGAAATCGTCTCACAGGTGCTCACCGACTTTTTCGGGATTCTGCTTCCTGCCGGGATTCTCCTGTTTCTGGAACAGAGCAGCGGCTTTTCCGGATTTGCACTTGGAACGCTCGTTCTCTTTCTTTGCTATGCCGTTGTTTTTGTCAGCCACACCTTTCTGCAATCGCGGAACGCCTGGCAGTATACCGAATTCCGGACCGGCTTTTTTACGCGCCGCCTTCTCTGTCATTTCATGCAGATAGATTATGCGGTTCTGACAGAACCAAAAACGCTGCAGCTCGCCGAAAAAGCCGTCGGAGCCACCTGCAGCAACTGGGTTGGCGTGGAAGGCATGTTCCGATACGATGTCACAATTTATTCTTCGTTTCTTGGGCTGATTCTCTACGCAGGACTGATCGGAACCGTCCATCCGGCTATCATTCTTCTGCTGCTTGTGCTCTCGGTTCTGCAGTTTCTCAGCTACCGCCGCGCGGCTTCTTACGAAGTCCGCCGCAGAGACGATCTGTCTGAAATTGAAGTATCGCAGCGCTATTTCCAGAAACAGTCGTACAACACATCCGCCGGAAAGGATATCCGTCTGTATCAGCTGAACGGATGGCTCGATGGTGTTTATCGCCAGCTCAACAAGCGGTATCAGAAAATTCTGTTCCGCATCCGCAGCGCCTACTTTGCAAATGATCTGCTGACACTTACACTACAGCTTCTGCGCGACGGAATCTGCTATGGCTTTCTGATTTACCGTCTATCCCACGGCACGATGACCGTATCCGGCTTTGTGCTTGCGCTCGGTGCCGTCTCCGGTTTTTCTTCATATTTTAACGAGATCACCGCCGCGCTCTCCAAATCCGTGCTCTGTCTCGAGCAGATCCGCTGGCTGCGGGAATTCTTCGATCTCCCGTTCCCTGCAGGCCACACGCTGCCGTTCCGGCCGGAACTTGCGGAAGAAAAACCGCTGGAAATCTGCTTTTCCCACGTCTCGTTTTCCCATCCGGGCGGCGATAAAAGGATCCTCGATGATGTCAGTTTTACACTCCATGCGGGCGAGCATACGGCACTTGTCGGCATCAACGGCGCCGGAAAATCCACCATTGTCAAGCTGATCTGCGGGCTATATCAGCCAACGGAAGGGAATATCACCATCAACGGCATTCCCCTTGGCAGTCTGAATCCGGCACAGTATTACAAAGCAATCGCGGCGGTCTTTCAGGACCCGTTTGCACTCTCGTTTTCGATTGCAGAAAATGTGAGCTGCTCCCCACTGGAAGAGACCGATCGTAACCGTTGCCGAGAAGCACTCATCCGCGCCGGACTCTGGGAAAAAATTGCAAGTCTGCCGCAGAAAGAAGAAACCTATCTTGGCAAGGATATGGCGGACGACGGCATTACGCTTTCCGGCGGTGAAATGCAAAAACTGATAATGGCGCGGGCACTCTATAAAAATTGCCATCTGCTCCTGCTCGATGAGCCGACGGCTGCGCTCGATGCAATCTCGGAAAATAAAATGTACGAAACCTACAGCACACTGCTGAAAAATAAGACTGCGCTTTTCATCTCGCACCGTCTTGCATCGACACGCTTCTGCGATACGATCCTGTTTCTCGAAAACGGAAAGATCAAAGAATGCGGAACCCACGATGAGCTGATTGCCCTTGGCGGATCGTATGCGCATATGTTTGAGGTGCAGAGCCAGTATTATCAGGAAACGGAGGAAGATATCTGATGAAAATGAAAGAACGGTTTCATGCCATCTGCCGCTTTTTAACTATGGTGAGCCAGGGCAATCACCGCGTGCTGTTCTGGCTTCTCGGAAGCGCTTTTGCAGCTGCAACGCTGCCGTATCTCTCCTTGTTTTTCTCGGCGCGAATTTTGAATTTACTGCTTGCAAAGTCGTACCGCGCCTGTCTGTATACTGTTGTCGTCTTTCTGCTTACGCAGTATGGGCTGGGATTGTTTGAAAAAATCTGCCGTCAGTATCTCGACGGCCGTTTTCGATGCTTGCACTGCTCCTGCTCTGTGGTGTGCAGCTTGCACTTTCCTCCCGCATCAACCGCAGGAGTACGCAGAAAAAGATAGAGCTGAACCAGGGCAACGACCATTCCAACTCGGTTGCCAATTATCTCGTTAATGTGATGCTTGAAGAACGGCGCGCGGACGATATCCGCATCGGTCATCTCGATCATTTTCTCGACGTACAGTTTGGAAAAGCCATGGAACACTTTCTGCCGATGTACCTCGACTTCGCCCGCTTCTCCGCCATCACAGACGGAAAAAACGCGCTGCTTTCGCTCCTTTCCAATTTCGCTGCGTACCTTGTGATCGGCGCCAGGGCTCTGTACGGCGTTCTCCCCATTGGGGATGTTCTTCTGTATGCCGGTTCCGTGACACGCGCCATGAGTGATCTTCAGACATTTCTCGCAACCGGATCGGAGTTCGACTATATCAATTCCTATCTCTCGACCTATGAGGATTTCATTGCGCAGCCGTCTATGGCCTACGACGGTACACTGCCGATTGAGAAACGCGACGACGGCCAGTACGAATTTGCGTTCCACGATGTCTCATTCTCTTATCCCGGTACGAATATTCCGGTACTCGAACATGTGACACTGTCCTTTGCCGTCGGCGAAAAAACCGCCCTCGTTGGCCGTAACGGAGCCGGAAAGACAACACTCATCAAGCTGCTCTGCCGCCTGTATGAGCCAACTTCAGGTTACATCACCCTGAATGGCATTGACATCCGCAAATATAGCTACAAAGAGTACACGCAGGCATTCTCCGTCGTTTTCCAGGATTTCCACCTGTTTTCCCTCCCGCTCGACGAAAACATCGCCGCCGGAACCGAGATTGATGAAGCTGCTTTGCAATCCTCTCTTGCAAAAGTCGGTCTCACCGACCGTGTACAGCAACTCCCGCAGGGCATCCGCACCCGCCTTTACAACAACAACGGCTCCGGTGTCGACCTTTCCGGCGGCGAGGCCCAGCGCACCGCCATCGCCCGCGCCCTCTACAAGGATGCCCCGTTCGTCATCCTCGACGAGCCGACCGCAGCCCTCGACCCGATCGCTGAGGCCGAAATCTACAAACAGTTCAGCCAGATGACCGCCGGTAAAACGGCTGTCTACATCTCCCACCGCATGAGCAGCTGCAAATTCTGCGACCG
>PPYF01188525.1_pt1 | contig 12119 bp, 7 predicted proteins | sample 1559871 | NCBI WGS metagenome assembly PPYF01 (sample SAMN08240021, study PRJNA423297) | Human gut metagenome, whole genome shotgun sequencing project. | reverse complement strand
GGTTATATGGAAATATTATAGGGCCTAAGGATACTGAAGATATAAGAATAGTTTCAAGAATAGTAAATAGTGATAACCTGAATCAGAAAATAGAAGAAGTAATAACAGCATGTTTATATGAAAGAAAAATTCAGATTAAAGTTAGAAAAGCACTTGCACAAATAATTATATCTTCGGTAGCTTCTACAGAAATTTCAACTGATAACGAAGAAAATGAAATTAGAAGTTTAATAAGAAGTATGATAGATGACATAAAAAAATATGCATATATAGGCAGAGTTATATCAATTAAAGATATTACTGAAAATATGAATATTCAGTATGTAAACAGAGTAATTGAAAGAGAGGGATAAAATTTGATTAACGATTGTATTTCTACAAGAAAAAAGATAATAGAGAGAGCTAAAAAAGAAATGCTTGGACCAGGTTCAGAAGATATAGGAGGAGACATTAGATGCGAAATAATTTCAGATTCTCCAACAGATAGGTATTCATTAGGTATTTTGTTTCCACAAAATAATATTTACGGACAAGATGACACTGAAAAACAGAAGAATCTTGAAGAGGTAGAAGAGGATGAAAATTTAGAATATGACGAAGAATATAAGGATAAAATAGAGGCAGATACAAATTCAAAAAAAGAATCATCAGTACCACGTGAAAATGAATCGATAGATGAAGAAATAAGTATGACAAATCAAAATATGCCTTCAGCTATGGGGATGACATGTTTTGTAAAGGGAAATACAGACAAGCTGGTTGTGGAAATAAGCTGTGCTAAGTATAGGGCAAGTAAGTTTAAAGACTGTGCTGTTAAGATTGAAAGTGAAATCAATATTGAAGAGTATCTATTATCAGAGTATGTTTATGAAGAAAGTGGTTATTTAAAACTTAAGAAAAATATTACATCTAAAAATGTTACAGATATGGTGTCAGAAAGAAAAATTAAAAATGAAAGACCAGATATAGTAGCAGCTTTATATAAGCTGGCATCACTGTGTACATCTGAGAATTATCCTAAACATACAGGTTATGTGAGAGTACCATTTTTAGAAAATAGAAAAATAGAGATAAATACTACAGAGGAATTGTCGAATATTTATATAAATGAAGATGGTGAACTGAGTCAAAATGAAGGATGCTTAAAATTAACTGTATTAACTAAAAAATATAGTGAAGATATTTTTAGTTATACTGTAGTACTCATAAATGAATACAAAGCAAAATGCAGATATGACAAGTGCTTTTTTCAGCCTGAAATAAGAATAGATACAAATGAAAATGAATTCATATTTATTGAAAAGAGTGATATAGATAAAAATTATAATAGATATATGGAAGACAGTGAGCTTGTTTTTAATTTATTATATAGAAATAAGAAAAGTTATGCAGTAGGTCATGGAGTAGCTACTGGACAGAGTGTTGATATAAATAATGGTACAGGCCAAGTATTTACTGATTTTTTTCCAAGTTATGAAATTCCACAGTTAGATTTTGAAATAGAGGGTATTGGAAAAGAAAGTACAGAAATATTATCAATGTTTAACATGTCAGACTTATCTAATCTCACTAAAGATGATAAGTTAGAATTATTAACTAAATTTGCAGAAGCTTACAATAAATGGATTGATGAGCAGAAAAAATTAGGAATTGAATTAAAAAAAGTATATAAGCCTGATATAGTAGATAATTTAATTGAAAATTGTGAAGGGTCATTAAAAAGGATACGAACAGGAATATCTATATTGGAAAATAATAATAGAATATATGAATCTTTTATGCTGATGAACAGAGCAATGCTTATGCAGAGAGCACATTCAAAATTTACAGGCAGCGAATATGATAGATTTCCAGGAGATAAGGAAAAACCAGTTATTGAAATTGATTATTTAAATATACAAAAGAAAGATGCAAGCTGGAGAGCTTTCCAGTTAGCTTTCATATTAATGAATATAGAATCAGTATCAAATCCAGAGAGTACAGAAAGAGATATTGTTGATTTGATATGGATTCCAACTGGTGGTGGAAAAACAGAAGCTTATTTAGGTCTTACAGGATTTATTATCTTTTTAAGAAGACTTAACGATCCTGTAAATGGCGGAGGAACTGCCATTATTATGAGATATACATTAAGATTACTGGCATCACAGCAGTTTATAAGGGCATCAATATTAATTTGCGCATGTGAAAAAATGAGGCGAGAGCTAAATAAAAGCGGAAAATATAATCTTGGATCAGATGAAATATCAATTGGTTTATGGGTTGGAGGAGATCCAACACCAAATACTAATGAAAAAGCAAAAGAAGAGTATAAAAAATTGACAAAAGCTTTTAAAAGCAGAAGTGAATTGGATGAAAATAAGAGAGAACACAATAAATTTCAGGTACTTAAATGTCCATGGTGCGGAACCAAGCTGGAAATGGAATATGTGGATGGAAAGAAGAAAGGAATATGGGGATATGAGTATAGTAAGAAAAATATAATTTTTTGTCCTGAACCTAAGTGTGAGTTTAACAAAAAACTGCCTATTCAGGTGGTAGATGAGGAATTATATAAAAACCCGCCTACATTATTATTTGGGACTGTTGATAAATTTGCATCTCTTCCGTGGAGAGGAGAAGTAGCAAATTTATTTGCACTAAATAAAGATAATAACACAAAAAGTCCTGAATTGATTATACAGGATGAATTACATTTAATATCCGGACCATTAGGAACAATAGTTGGATTATACGAAACAGCAGTTGATGCTATGTGTAGTGAAAAAGGAATAAAACCGAAAATAATAGCATCAACAGCTACTATAAAAAGGGCAGAAGAACAATGTAAAATGCTATTTAATAGAAAAGTAATGCAGTTTCCTCCATCAGGTTTAAATATAGAAGATAATTTCTTTTCACATGAAGTATCAACAGAAGAGAGACCAGGAAGAATGTATGTTGGATTAATGGCATCTGGAAAAACAACAACTACAGCACAGATAAGGCTTTATACAGCACTTATAGAATCATTAAATCTGATTGATATTTCAGATGATATTAAGGATAAATACTGGACATTAGTTGGATACTTTAATTCAGTCAGAGAACTGGCTAAAACAACAACTTTAGTAAGTGATGATATTGCAAGTAATATTAAAAGATATATGAAAAGAATAATGAAAATATATTCAACCAGAAGTGTTTACAATCCAAAAGAATTAACAAGCAGACTGTCATCAACAGAAATAGTAAAAACATTAAAGGAGCTGGAGAATGAATATAGTACTGCTGAAATAGAAGGCAAAAAGATTTCTAATATAAATCATGCAATTGATGTTCTTCTTGCAACAAATATGATCAGCGTTGGAGTTGATGTAAGCAGGCTTAACTTAATGGTTGCATCAGGACAGCCTAAGCAGACATCAGAATACATTCAAGCAACAAGCAGGGTTGGAAGAAGATATCCAGGACTTGTATTTACTTTATATAATGCATCAAAAACAAGAGATAGATCTCATTATGAATTATTTTATTCTTATCATCAGACATTTTATAAATATGTTGAACCAACCAGCATTACACCATTTTCTGAACCAGCAAGAGAAAGAGCACTTCATGCAGTATTTATAAGTATGGTGCGTCATATTATAGGATTAAACACAGAAGATGAAGCAAAGAATTTTGATGTTAATATAGATGGATTAGAAGAAATCAAAAATTATATTATAAGCAGAGCAAATGACTTAGATAACAGTCAGAATAAAAATATGGCAGAAGATACTAAGAAAGAGTTAGATGAAATAATCTATAAATGGATAACTAAAATTCAAACAGCATCTTTTGATGAAAAGGTTAATTACTATAAAAAGAATGCTGATAAAAATTTATTAGTGGCTTTTCAAGATAAAATTAACACAAATGCTTTTCCGACAATGCAGTCTATGAGAAATATAGATAGTCAGGCACGAGCTGAAATAATAGTTTTAGGAGATAAAGATAATGAAAGAAATTAAGGAAACAATACCTTTGAACAATGATTCATATAATGTGAGGTTTTCACAAGCAGTTACACCTTTTGGTGTAGGTTCAATGATTGATTTCAAGGATCAGACTCTAATGATGGCAGCTACAGATTACTGGAATGTTACTGTAAATGAAGAAATACATGATGAAAGATTAGAACGACTTCTGAATGTAGACAAGTTTTGTCTTCCGCCTGAAAAATCTGAAATACAAAAGGTGCCTTTTGTCAGATTTCCAAGGTGGTATTTTTGTCCTAAATGTAGCAGGTTAAGACCTATTGAAGAGTGGGAGAAAGATTTTGTACCAAGAAGAGGGGCAAAAAATGAAAAGATGATAACACCAAGATGTATGGAATGTAAATTGAAATTAGTTCCAGCAGGAATATTGGTAGTATGTAATAGTGGACACATTGATGATTTTCCATGGATAGAATGGGTTCATAAAAAGCATAAGTCAGGAAGCGTATGTGGAAATCCACAGCTGCAGATAAAAAATAACAGCAGTTCACTAGGTTTAGAAGGTTTAATTGTTAAATGTTCAACATGTAACGCAACTGCAAATTTAAAGGGAGCTTTTGGTGAAAATGTTTTTGAAAAATTTAAAATAGGATACAAATGTACAGGGAATAAACCATGGTCTGGAGAAAAAGAAAAGTGTACAGAAGTGCCTAAAAGTATTCAGAGAGGTGCATTGAATATTTATTTTTCAAAAGTAGTCAGTTCAATAGTAATACCACCATATTCCAGTGATATAAATCTGCTTGTAAAGGGAAGTAACAAATATTCTACATTACTTGATCAGCTTGAAGATACAGAGTATGTTGAATTAAAAGGCAGGGGAAATATCATTGACAGTTATGCTAAAAAGATTGCCGATGATATTCATCAGCCAGAAACAGTAGTAAAGATAATATTAGATAAAACATTTACTAATGATACTTCAATTGAAGCAGAAACAAAAGAACAATACAGAATAGAGGAATATAAGGCATTAACAGGTGATATTCCACAGGAATGTATGAATGAAAGAGATTTTAAGATAGAAATTCAGAAAAACATATCAGATTATAATATTAAGGGCTTGAATGGAGTTACACTAGTGAAAAAGATGAGAGAAGTACGTGCACTTGTGGGATTCAGTAGAATAAATCCAGTTGAAGCAGATACTATGTCTGGTTTTGATAATAGAGAAAATAATAATGGATTTATTTCTATTAGGCCTAAAGATAAAAATTGGTATCCAGCATATGAATGTAGAGGGGAAGGAATTTTTATTGAGCTTGACAATGAAATGATTGAAAATTGGGTAAATAAAAATCCAGACATATTAAAGAGAATAGAAACTTTAAATGAAAGATATAATCAAAGGGAAAAGAAATATGGAAATAGGGAAAGAAACATTACACCTAAATTTGTATTACTGCATACATTAGCACATTTGTTAATTAAACAGCTTAGTTTTGAATGTGGCTATGATTCAGCATCACTTTCTGAAAGAATATATTGTAATACATTGAAAGGTACACCTGAAATGAGCGGAATATTAATATATACATCATCAGGTGATTCAGAAGGAACATTGGGAGGTCTTGTAAGGCAGGGAAAATCAGATATGCTTCCTAGAATATTTAATGAGGCAGTTAAGAAAGCAGCCTGGTGTTCTTCAGATCCAGTTTGTATAGAAAGCAAGGGACAGGGAAGAGATGGATTGAATTTATCTGCATGTCATGCATGTACATTAATTTCTGAAACAAGCTGTGAAGAATTTAATGTTTTACTGGACAGGGTTTTAATTGTAGGTGAGCTTGAAAATAGAAAAATGGGGTTTTTTAGTGACGTTTTAGACTATTAGTAAAAATTTACAACAAATCTACTTGAAGTGATTGGATAGTATATTTTTCATAGTAGATTAAAAGGATGAAAAAAGTATATCAGAGAAATGCAGATAAGTGTTTTTAATTATATATTCCCTATCATATTACTTTCTGACAGAAAGTATTTCTGAGGTCCAGTTTCTATTTTTGTATTGTTGGATTGTATATTTTCGTATTTTATGGTATTGATACTTTGTTAAATTATCCATTTAATCTTATTATATTAGCATAATATACCTATATAGTTTAGTTAAATGATATAATATTATTTATATGAGTAGATAAATTTGAATGTAGGATACAAGATTAAAACTGTGAGAATTGTGCTGTAATAATTATATTAAAAGATAATAAATCAGTTAAATAAACAAAAGGGGACAAACAATGGGAAAAATAATTTGGAACAAGTTTTCATCTGAAGAAAGAAATCAGTATATAAGTTTCCTTAAAATATTCGGTGCGTTAAGCGGATTGTTTAAGGATAATAAGGAAGGTGCAAATGCAAAAAAGCCATATTTATACTATAGAAATCACGAGCAGCTCTTTGCAAGAGTATTTGAAGTTGAGGATTTAACAAGGAAAGATAGTGCTTTTGATGCACTGGGAGTCTGGGGTAATGAAAGAGTAGGAATAGGACTTAAAACATGGATACATACAAATGACAGGACATACCAGAAAGTTGCAGAATTTAATAAGCTTGCACCTGTAGTATTGACTCCATTAATGGAAAGAGGTACTCCGGAACAAGTTGTGCGTAAAGTTGCAGAATTAAGAAATGACCGTATAATGCTGGATAAAAGACTTTACAGAACAAATCATGATGTATATCATTTTATCACACGTGATGATGATGTTATGAACATAGTAGAAACACCTTATGATCTTATAGATATTGAGAGTATAGAATTCATAAGAACTGATGGAAAAGTATATCTTTTTAAAGACAAGCTTCACAATTATAAATTTTATAAGAGTAAAAGCGTTCTGCTGGAAGAATTTGATGCTTCTCAGGGTGAAATAATTGAAAAAATACAGATTGATCAGTACGATGATCCATTTGAGCTTATAAAAATGATATCAATTCCTGGAAATAGAATAAACTTACTACACTCGCAATATGAACATACATACAATTATGAAGAAATTGACCTGGTAAGTGAAGAGAATAATGAGAATTATGGAGTTTCTGAGAGCAGATATAAACTAAGAAATGTAATTTATCTGCCTCTATATCAGGATAAAAAAGAAATGCCATTTGTTTCAGATTGTTCTGGAATTAATGTCCGACATGGAAAGTCAAAAAGTAAGGGAAGTAATAAACCAAGACCGGAATATGAAATTGAGGTCAGGATAAGTACATGGATACACTATCTGTTTCCTAAATTTTTCGGTATAGATGCATCAGATAAAGATGAAGTGCATGATGCTGTTCTTAATGATTTTGATTTGATACTTCCAGACGGAAGAATACTTAGGGGAAGAATAAAACAGGCAGGAGGCAAAAGCCTTCAGACTGATCCTCAGGGAGCACTTGGAGAATGGATTTTAAAAGATGTACTGGGACTCGGCAACAGAGAAGTTGTTACATGGAGTTATCTTGAGTCACTTGGAATTGACAGCCTTAAGGTAACTAAAATAGATGACAGGCATTTCAAAATAACTGTAGCTGAAACAGGGGCATATGAAAAGTTCAAACTGGATTATAAAGAAGAAATGCTCCAGAAAGGGCTTAAAGGAACACAGCTTCCTAAATTCAGGCCTGATCTTGTTGATGAACTATAATTTAAATAGGAAAAGAATATATACAGGCTCTAGAAAGGATTAATATTTCTGGAGCCTGTATATATTTTGTAAGTAAATAATGAGGATTAAAAATAATAAAATATCAATTGTAAATTGCAATATATATGATAAAGCAGATAATTCTTAATTATATGAGCAGATAAACAGTAATATAATATTTACAAATAAACATATGTTCGCTATAATTAGGAGTATATGAAAAAGATAATAATATAATACTAAACTAGAATAACAGGATTTTTGATGTTATACTAATGTAGTGAAATTTTACATAATTGAAGAAGAAAAGGTGGTATCACATATTATGAGCTGTGTATATAAGGTAGGAAGTCTGTTTGCCGGAGTAGGAGGAGTGTGTCTGGGATTTCAGAATGCACATGTAGAAAATAAAAAGTTTAAACTCGTATGGGCAAATGAAATGGATGAATATGCATGTGAAACATACAGAAATAATTTCAGCCACAAGTTAATACAGGGCGATATTAATAAAGTGCTAGAGCCTGAAAATATAAAAACTGAACTAGAAGAGTATATAAGAGAGCTTAATGATGTCTATGAGTGCAGGACAGCAGTTAATGACGGGGTTGAATATTCTCAGGAGTATTCAAAAGATGAAAAGAAGAAGATTGAAAGTTTAAAATTTGAATATGAATATTATAGTGTTAAAAATGAGGAAATATTGAGTGAAAAGCTGGATATACTTCTTGGAGGATTCCCATGCCAGGCATTCAGTATTGCAGGTGAGAGAAAAGGATTTGAAGATGACAGGGGAAATTTATTTCTGAGCATAATAAATCTTATTAATAAGCTGCAGAATAAGTTTGGTGATGATGGTGAAAATGGTATAAATGGTAAACCAAGAATTTTATTCCTTGAAAATGTTAAAAACTTAAAAGGACATGATGGAGGAAGAACATACGAAGTAATTAAAGCAGAACTTGAAAAAACAGGGTATACAATAAAAGAGCATGTTTTAAATACAATGGATTACAGTGATCTGCCTCAGAACAGGGAGAGAATTTACATAATAGGATTCCTGAATCAGAAAGATGCAGATAAATTTAACTTTTTTGATGATTTAAAATCATATAAGAAAGCAAAGAGCAAGGAAGACAGGGTAAGGGATATAAAAAATATAATTAATTATGATGCGTCAAAAGAGGAATATGAAAAGTATTATTATACAAAAGCTAAATATCCTGGATACTTTTTAACTGAAGATGAGTATAATGAAATACCTGCAGATAAAAGGAAAGCTGAGAGAGTAAATCTTGATGAACAGATAAATGAAATGTACGAATTTTATCAGGTAAGAAGAGGAATGTATGTAAGAAAGAACATGAGCGGGGTATGTCCAACTTTAACAGCAAATATGGGAACAGGCGGGCATAATGTACCACTTATAAAGGTAAAAGATGGAATAAGAAAAATAACTCCAGAAGAAGCATTCAAGCTTCAGGGATTCCCAGTAGGAAACGGATATACTCTTCCATCAGAATATAAAGGAAAGAACTATTCTGATTCACATCTGTATAAGCAGGCTGGAAATGCTGTTTCGGTGCCGGTAATAAGTTTATTAGCAGGAGAGATATTAAAGATATTAAAATAGAACTATATGATTATTGATAGAACCTGAAAAAATATCAGGTTCTAATTTTTTTGCTATCCATACAAATAATGTAATATAATATAAATATAAACAGGAAAACATATTAATGAGGCGTTGTGATGGAGAGGGTAGTAGAAAAACATGACAGAGTTTATGTTACTAAAAAGATTCCGTACAAAAAGATAAAAGAATTTCCAGACAGAATATTAAATAAATGCTTTAACTTTGCATATAACATGACATATGGAGAATCAGGACAGCATAGAAGTTACAGAAGCGGAGGCATAAACCGAAGAAAAAATAGAGAGATATTTATCAATACATTTCAGGGAAAACTTGCTGAATATGGTATGTGGAATGAATTCAAAAATAGAAATTTTGAAATAGGCAGTCCAGATTTATCTGAAGATATGCTGGGAAAATGGGATGAATTTGACTTCATATATAATGGTTATAAGATATCAGTCAAATCTACAAAATTTTATGGCAATTTATTGCTACTTGAGAAAAAAGACTGGACTGAAAAAGGTATTTATATTCCTGACAAAGCAAAAGAGACAAGCTACTATGATTTTTTTGTTTTGTTAAGAATAAGCCCTAATGGTGAAAATATTATGAAAAATAATAAAATATTATATTCTCAAAAAATTCACAAGGAAGAACTTAAAAATATAATGCTACAAAATTGTAACAGATGGAGTTATGATATTCCAGGTTTTATTACACATGAAGATTTATGCTATGTAATAAAGAATGAACATATAATAAAACAAGGTTCAATATTAAATGGAAGTACTAAAATAGATGCAGATAATTATTATGTACAAACTGGAGATATGAGAAATATTGAGCTGATGTTTACAGAAGTAGCTGATATCAAATTTAAGGAAATTGATGAGCAGGGAGATAAAGAAACTTATAAATTAAAAATAAAGTAACTGGCAGAAGTAAGAATAAAATGTGTTAAGATGTCTGATGTATTATTTTAATGATTGAATATTAGAAAAATATTAAAAATGAGAGGGATATTTAATATGAAAGAAAATAATGAAATAACATATGAGGAGAAAGATGGGATATTATATCCACAGATAAGAATAGAGGGAGAAGAACTACAGATAGGGAGATACGGAAGAATGAGGATGAAATTTCTAAAGTAAAACAAGCTGGCGGTATACAGCAAATTATTAATGAAAGGAAAATCGATGAATACGATGTATCAGATTAATGAAGAAGCTAATAAGAAACTAGACATCTCGATTGAATAAATGCTGGAAAAAGATCCTGTAAAAACCCACAGTATAATCACAGAATGATAAAAAGAGATATAGCAGAAGAAATAGTATTAAATGAATTAATTTTTAAATAGGTGTCAATGTAAAAAATTATGTTAATCTTTATAAAAAAGTCTGTATTATAACAAATATGTGATGCAGGCTTTTGTGTATAATCAAATGTGATAAAATATTATAAATTGTAATAAGTATTAACTAAAGGGGGCAGAGTTATGGACATATGTATATATAAAAATAATATAATATGTGCATTCGATGTAACTAATATAAATGAAGTGCTTAATTATGAAATAGCAACACAGTGGAGGGAAGCAGGTAAAAATGGATTGTTAAGATGTCCTGAATGTGGGAATGAAGTTCATTTAAAAGCAAAGGATTTAAAGAAAAAAGTTCCTCATTTTGCACATAAAATTAAATGCAGTTGTTCATTTGGTGAAAATACTTCAAGAGAATCGGAAGAACATAAAAAAGGAAAGCTGAAACTGTATCATTATTTCAGAAATATGTATGGAGATGCACAGATAAGTATATCAAAGAACTTTTCTAATAAACGCAGGACTGATTTGTACATTGAGTTTAAATCTGGAGAAAAATTAGCAGTAGAGTTTCAGAGAACAGATCTTGATAAGAGTGAGTGGAAGATAAGGCATGATTTTTATAAAGACAATGATATAAGTGACTTGTGGATTATGAATGGACATGCTGAAGAGGTTCTAGAAAATAAAAAACAGCTTTCATTATCATTTTTTGAACAGATAATGCTCAATGAACACAAGAAAACTGCAGTATATTTTGATATTATTGATTTGAAGTTCTGTATATCTAAGAATATAAGATACATAGACAAGCATATTGTAGGAAATGATTCAGAGATATTATTTTCAAAAAGCTATAATATAGAAGATATTAAAATAATGACTGATGGAAATATTGATTGCAGTTTCTATCAAGAGTATGAAAAAGCAGCTGAAAGATATCTAGGACAAAAAGAAAAAGAATCATTAGAACTTGTAAGATTACAGAATGAAAAGCTTGAAATAGAAAAGATGTTTAGTGAAAATGAGTCTAAAGATGAAGAAATACAGAAAACTAGAGAAACTATAGGTGAATTAATAAAAAATAACAATCAGAAAATGCTGCCGAGACAGAATAAATATACAATTGAACAGTTTAGTCCAGGCACAATGATAAGCCATAGGAGTTTTGGAAAAGCGGAAGTAAAAGAGATAAGTGGAAACTGGGTTACAATAAAGTATGGAAGAGGGCAGACTCATACAATATCCTTGAATAATTGTCTTAGAGGCATAATTGTTAATATAATTGAAGAATAAAACTAATAAACCCTGAAGAAATAAGTTATCTTCAGGGTTTTTAAGAACGTGATTTTTTGTGAAAGTATTTTTTAACACATTTATTCAAAAATCATTTTTTCACTGCATCTAGGATTTAAATAAATATTAACAAGTTTCCAGTTAATATTGTTAAAGAAATTTTAAATAGACTATGCTTAAAGTTAGTCTATAGGATATAATAT